>Ga0209722_1000045_pt1 | contig 146493 bp, 150 predicted proteins | sample BioC12SIPDNA_2_FD_185745 | JGI IMG/M metagenome (GOLD analysis project Ga0209722, IMG submission 185745) | Anaerobic biogas reactor microbial communites from Washington, USA - Biogas_R1_A C12 SIP DNA (SPAdes) (version 2) | ecosystem: Engineered > Bioreactor > Anaerobic > Unclassified | place... | reverse complement strand
TCGTCGTCTCCCACGACATGGACTTCGTCCAGGACATCTGCGACCGGCTCGCGCTGATGCGCGGCGGCAAGATCATCAAGATGGGGCCGACCGCCGAGGTGCTCGAACTCCTCACCGAGGAGGAGCGTAAAACCACCTCTGCCTGATCTCCCCTCCACCTCCTCTGTTCCCGGAGACGGGCGAGAATTCAGGCACCGCTTTCCGGGCGTGTATTCGTAATCGCCCGATTTCTTCGAGACGACGGGCGACCGCGGCGGCAACCTCCCGGTCGGGACAGCCACCTTCAATTTCGTTCGTCGCGAAACCCGTTCAGGGGGCCCGAAAAAGAGGATCTGGAATCAGGAGACGCACCGTGTTTGCCCCCGCACCGGCGTGCGGGAGAGCCCGGGCGCGCCGATCGTCTTCGGCCCCGGGGGTCAGAGCCGAAAATGGCCTCCCTCGATCCTGATGGCCTTCCCGTGTGTCAGCGCGTCGGCCACCTTTCTGCGTGCCGAGACGATCAGGCGATGGAACGTCGGCTGCGAGATCTCCATCCTCGCGGCGCATTCGCGCTGGTCGAGTCCTTCAAAATCCTTGAGTCTCACGGCCTCGTACTCGTCGACCGTGAGGATGATCACGTCCGGGGCAGGCGTTCCCACTCCGGTGGGTGCGAACGACGTGAAGGACGGCTGGAAGCCGATCCTCCTGCATCGTCTGCGGCGGGGCATTACGCAAGATCGTTGAGCCTGCGCTGGATTTCAATCTTCTCTGCCTCGATCCTCCTGAGCTCCGCCTCGAGCAGTTCCTTCTGCGCCTCGTCGCTCAGGGGTTCGGCCGGAATGTTGTACCAGCAAAAACCCCTTCCGAAGCCCCCGCCGGATCCCTGTCTGAAGCCTCTCGCACGGGTCATTCCTCTTCCGTAGGCCCTGCCCGATCCGCACGGGCCGAGACCCCTTCCCGTTCCGGGTCCATACCCGGCCGGTCCTGTCTGGTCAAATCCTGGCATCTTCTGTGCCTCGATTATGAATATATATTCACCATTACAAGTAGCTGGCGGATGCGGCAACCGGGCAACCGCCCCCTCTCGAGCCCGGGTGGAGGCCCGATCCTGCGCGGGCTCTTCCCGTCTCCCACGCCTGGCGCGATCATGAGCGCCGTGGAGAGACGATTCTGCCGGGGGGCGCCGGGGTACGAACGGGACGATGCGCCTGATCGGCAGCGAGTTCCTGCCCCGGCTCGCCACGCTGGCCTCCCGGTCATGGTCCAGGGGCCGTGATCGCGCTCCCCGTCAAACCGCGAACGCTGGCTGCATCCTGGTCGCCGTGGCTCCGTCCGGCTTCTCAGCCCGATCGGGATCGCTGCCGGGCAGGGCGCCTCCCTCCCCTCTCAGTCACCTTTATAATCCAGCCTCCCCTTCGCTGGCACATGGCAGACTCCTGGAAGTCGGCGAAAGAGGAGGCGGGACGGGCAGGGCATCCGCTCGTCTATCACGACCTCGAGCAGGGCACCTACGGTTCCTGCAGGCGCGAGGACGACTGCGGCCATTTCGCGTGCGGCCGGTTCGTCCCGCACCTCGCGATCTGCATGAAGGCGGAGCTCGCGCCCGAAGAGATGGCCGCGAAAGAAACGGCGTTCCTCGCCGAGCACCCCGAGTTCGTGGAGGCGAAACCCGCGCAATGATCGCCCGGGTCACCGAGGGCCGTCGTCTGCAGGCACGGTCCTGCAGAAGAGGGTGTCGCGCACGCGTACGTGCTCGCGGTCGATCTGGTCAGGCGTGGCGCCGAACTGCTGCAGGATGTACTCGGTGACGGCAAGGGCCACCTCGACTTCGTCCGAGATAACGCGGTCGGCTCCCGCGTCGCAGAGGGCACCGCACTCCTGCAGGTACTCGGTTCGGGCGATCACCCGGATCCCGGGGTTGAGCTCCCGGACCCGCAGGACGATCTCGTGGCAGGCCTGGATCTTCGGCGTGGTGAGCACCAGGACGTTCGCCTCGCGGGCGCCGGCCTCCTCCAGTGTATCGATCCGCGTAGCATCGCCGTAGATCGCCCGGATCCCCTTGTCCCGCAGGGTCTGCACGGTGCCGACGTTCAGCTCCACGACCGTGACATGGATGTTGTTCTCGCCGAGGAGCCGGACCACGGTCTGCCCCACGGGGCCGTAGCCGACGACGATAGCGGGCAGCCGGCCCGACGCCTCCAGGGGCGGGACGGGGATCTCCCCCGCGGCGCCGGTGGCGTGGTTCCGGATCCGCCGGGCTAGGCGCGGCGTGCGCCGCTCGAGCCATCGTTCGATGCCGACATTGCCCCGGTACAGGAGGGGGTTCAGGGTGATCGAGATGATGGCCACGGCCACCAGGATGTTCGAGGCCTCCACGGGGAGTATCCCGAGTTCCCGCCCCATCGTGCCGAGGATGAACGTGAACTCGCCCACCTGCGCGAGCACGAGCGCGACCGAGAGGGCCACTCGCAGGGGGTAGCGCATGAGGATTACCAGGGCCAGGGCGGCGAGCGGCTTGCCGATCAGGATGACCGCGAGAGCGGCTACCACCAGAAGGGGCGACGCGATCAGCGTGTGCCAGTCGAAGAGCATGCCCACCGAGACGAAGAAGAGCACGGCGAACGCGTCCCGGAAGGGCAGGGCCTCGGTCGCCGCGCGCAGGCTGAAGTCTGAGCGGCCGACGACCATCCCTGCGAGGAACGCGCCGAGCGCCATGGAGACGTCGAAGAGCAGGGACGACCCGACGGCGATGCCGAGGCCGATCGCCAGCACCGAAAGGGTGAAGAGCTCGCGCGAGCTCGTATCCGCGATCTGTTTCAGGATGATGGGCAGCACCCGTCCCCCGACGGCGAACGCGAAGAGCCCGAGCACCACGATCTTGACGGCCGCCAGGCCCGTCGCCGCCAGGAGGCCGGCGGGGGTGGGGTCTCCCGCTCCGAAGACGGCCGGGAGCAGGACGAGGACGAAGACGGTGAAGAGGTCCTCCATCACCAGCCAGCCGACGGAGATGTGGCCGATGGGCGTGTGCAGATCGTTGTTGTCCGAGAGGACGCGGGTCAGCACGACCGTGCTCGCGACCGAGATGGCCAGCCCGAATACGATCCCGGCGGACCACGACCAGCCGAGCTCGTGCATCACCACCGCGCCGAGCACCGTCGCGGTCAGGCTCTGCAGGACGGCCCCGGGCACGGCGACCCGCCAGACCTCTAGGAACTCCTTGACATGAAACTGGAGCCCGACGCCGAACATCAGAAGGATGACCCCGATCTCCGCGAGCTGTTCGGCGAGGCCCGTGTCGGCGATGAATCCCGGCGTGAACGGCCCGATGGCGATGCCGGCCAGCAGGTAGCCGACGATCGGCGAGAGACCGAGCCGGTGCGTGATGTAGCCGAAGATCAGGGCGGCAGCGAACCCCCCGGTCAGGGTGAGGATCAGGTCGATGTTCTGCACGTGCTCCTGGTACTGGGATCGGAGAGCTCAAAATGTGATGGTTCAGAGCAGGCGGTGCGAAAACGACCGTCCTGCGGGCGTGCCCCCGCCCCGCCCACCCGGCGCCGGGCTGCACCTAGACGCTGTCGGGCTCCCCCTGGACCGGGACCGCGTTCCTGGCCGCCGGTGTGGCCCTCGCCGTGTCGAAGGGGTCGGCTCGCCGTCATTTCCGGGCGGCCATTGGAACCTTTATCAGCCCCCCACGTAGAGATCCTTGGTACATGGGCTGCCTCATGTCCCGCGGAGCCGCCGGCCCGGCACCGCCCTGCGGCCAACGGTCCCCGGCGACCCGCTCCGGGGGGTGCTGAGGTGCCCGCGGAACGGCCCCCTTCAGGGCGCGAACGGTACGCCCGCCAGCTCCCCAGCATCGGGGAGGCGGGGCAGGAGCGGCTCGCGAGTGCCCACATCGTGATCGCGGGGGCCGGGGGGCTCGGGTCCCCGGTCGCGATCTACCTCGCAGTCGCCGGCGTCGGGCGCTTGACCCTGATCGATCACGACACGGTCGATCAGACGAACCTGAACCGGCAGATCCTCCACACAGAGGCCGACATCGGGCGGCTCAAGGTAGATTCCGGGGTCGAGACCCTCCGCGCACTCAACCCCGCGATCCGCGTCGAGGGGATCGGCTCCAGGATCACCGACGGGAACGTTTCCGGGCTGATCGGAAACGCGCACGGGATCGTGGACGCGGTCGACAACTACCCGACGCGGTTCGTGCTGAACCGCGACGCCCATCGTCTCGGGATCCCGCTCTTCCACGGCGCGATCCGGGGCTTTCACGGCCAGGCAACCACCTGCGTCCGGGGACGGGGCCCCTGCCTCGCCTGCCTCTTCCCGTGCGTCCCGCCCGGGCGGGACATCCCCGCGATCGGGGCCACGACCGGTATCGTCGGCTGCATCCAGGCCACCGAGGTGATCAAGTACCTGACCGGAGAGGGGGACCTCCTTACCGGGCGGCTCCTGCTCTGGGACGGACTCGCCGGACGTGCCGAGGAGGTCCCCGTCGCCCCCCGGGGAGGGTGCCCGATCTGCGCCGGGATGACGCCCGGTTGAACGCCGGCGTGCGCTCGTCCGGGGCGGAGCATCGTCGCCGCAACCGGGCGTGAAGGAATCGAACCCCGTGTCTACGCTCCGGGACGGTCAGCCGCCGTCGTTCCCGAGCACCTCGTCCATCGCGCCGGAACGATAGCCCGCGAGGTCGAGGGTCGCGTAGGCGAACCCCACGGTCTTCAGGGCAGAGACAATGTCCGTGGCACGGAGCACCGCTCGGGCGAGCTCGGACCCCGGAACCTCGACCCGCGCGAGCGGGCCGTGGGCGCGGACCCGCGGCGAGGGGAATCCCAGCCCCCGGAGCGCGTCCTCGGCCCGCTCGACTCTCGAGAGGACGCCCGGCTCCAGGGGCTCCCCGTACGGTATCCGCGAGGCGAGGCACGCCGAAGACGGCTTGTCCCAGACATCGAGACCGAGAAAGCGGGAGATCCCCCTCACCTGCTCCTTCCCGATGCCCGCCACGACGAAGGGGTGCTCGACACCGCCCCTGGTGCTCGCCAGGATCCCGGGCCGGCGCATCCCGAGGTCAGAAGTGTTGACCCCGTCGACGATCCTCGCGTAACCGCGGGCCCCCGCCTCGCGTCGCAGGAGTCGGACGGCGGCCTCCTTGCAGCGATAGCACCTGTCAGCCGGGTTGGCGCGGATCACGGGGTCTTCGAGCGGGTCGAACGGGATCACGACGATCGGCAGGTCTAACCTCCGGGCGATCTCGCGCGCCGCCGCCGCGTCCACGCGCGGGACCAGAGGGCCGTCCAGGAAGGCACAGGACATCCCGTCGCCGAGAACGTCGCGGGAGACCACGGCGAGCAGGGTCGAGTCCACCCCCCCAGAGAACGAGACGAGGGCCGGGCCGATCCTCTCGATCACCCGGCGGAGGGCCTCCAACCCGGCGGAGTTCATGTCGGACGCCCTGCCCCTCTCCTCTGGCTGCCGGCGGTGGTTCACGGCTAATCACTCTCCGGCCCGGGCGGACGGGTGATCGCCCGGGTAGCGGTTCCCGATTGGAAGGTCGGCGTAACGGTGAGGCCTGTCCTCCTGCAGCCTCCGCGTCCGGTATTCCGCCGCCGCGGCCCCCGGGGCAGCCGTCCCTGCCTTGGATCGCGCGCGCGTGCCGTCGACGGGGCGCAGCGAAGAACTCCCTGCGCCGGGAGAGCCCGGGATCGCCGGCTTACACTCTCTCCACGGAAGGGGTGCGCAGCCGGAGCCCTGGGTGCGCGGTCGCAACTCCAGGGGGCGGCGGGGGTCACAGGAGGAGATCCCGGGCAGGTTTCCCGTCGCGCGTGCCGGCAGCGCCCTGTCGCTCCTGGGACCATCCTCTCGTCGACCTGCTGGCGTGGGAAAGGGGAACGTCCGCCCGAACCGGCACCTCTCCTGCTCACCGTCACTTCTTCCGGGCCCGGAGCCGGGCGATCTCCTCCGGGCCCCGCGCCCGCAGCAGGAAGGTGCCGCGGCAGGGCTTCGTATACGGGAAGATCACGTCCTCGGCATCGACCCCCAGGACGACCGGCGGCACACCGATCAGGTGCGCGTCGAAGAGCCTGTAGCCGGGATCGACCTCGTAGTGTTCCCCGAAGTGCTTCCTGATGTACTCGGCGCCCTCCCGGAACGAGGCCCCGGAGAGGATGATCTCGTACTCGATCTGGTCAATGCAGCTCATGGGAGCACCTTTCCGAGTTTGACAACCACGGGCATCGGGTTGTGCGTCGCCTTCGTCGCGACAACCTCGCATGGGAACGTGATCGAGGCAACCGTCTCGTCCGCGTGCTCGCCGTAGACGATCCCGAAGAGCCGTGCTCCCGAGATCGCCGAGAGCGTGCCGGCATAACTGACACCGCCGTCGTTGTGGATGAAGACGAAGGCGTAGTCGAAGTCGCGCTTCTTCTCCGCGATTTCGTCGATGCAATCGTCGAGGTCGATGACCTCGCCGATGTAGTGCCGCCTCGGGTCTGCTACCTCGATCAGCCTCCTCGCCGAGCCGGTTCCGGCGATCACCGGCTCGATACCCCGTTGCCGGAGCTGCTCGCAGAGGTGGATCGCGACACTCGTCTGGACCGGCACCTGCGGACACCCGAGCAGCAGGAGCGCTGACTTGCCATCGGTCTCCGTCATCCTGTTTCCAGTATGGTACCTCACGCTCCTGGCTCTTGAACGTTCACCCCCCGCCCTCTCTGCCCGGCGACTACCGTCCCCGCGCGGCACGGGACCCCTGCCATTACCTCGGTCCCCGGCCCCGTACGGTGCCGCCCCCGCCGGGACGCTCGTTTTACGCCTCCCTCCCCCGGCGGGGAACCCGTCCTCAGCACCTCTCCTGCCCCCGGGGGTCCGAGGCCTGTCGGGCAGGGGATAGTTTGATAACGCAGGGTGCGGAGGTCTGCACATGCCGACCATCGTTCACTTCGACGTGCCTGCCGACGACATCGAGAGGGCACAGGGGTTCTACGGTTCACTATTTGGCTGGACCTTCACATCGTACGGTGGCCCGTACGAGTACAACCGTATCGAGACCACGGCCGAAAACGGTTCGCCGGGCGTCGCCGGAGGCATGGGCCCGCGGGGTGAGAGCGGCCAGCAGATCACGAATTACGTGGGTGTGCCCTCGGTCACGGAATACCTCGAGCTGGTCACCGCGCTCGGCGGTGCTGTCCTCATGCCCCAGACACCCATCCCCGGGTTCGGGTGGCTCGCCGTCTGCCTGGACACGGAGGGGAACCGCTTCGGCCTCTTCGAGGACGATCCAGAAGCGGCTTGAGGCCAACGTAACGACCCCTCGTTGGTACGGGCACCTCCATGGCCGCACCCCCCCAGTCGTCCGAGTCCGGCCTACCTTCTACCGGGCGAGCCGCCGTCGCCCCCTTTCTCGACGGGCAACCTCCCCGGGAACCTTTGTCTCTCCCCGAGACAAACCGGGACGGTATGAACGCGCCGGCCCGAGTCGCGGGCTCTCTCCAGGTCCTGCTGGTCCTGGCGCTGCTGCTCGTCATCGCCCTCGGGGTCCGTATGACCGCCGAGGTTGTCACGGTCTTCGTGGTATCGTTCATACTCACCCTGCTCGCCCTTCCCGCGGTCGGCGTGCTCCAGCGGCGGGGGCTCGGGCACCCCGTCGCCGTCGCGGTCGTCTCCTTCGCCGCGTTCCTCCTGGTGCTCGGGCTCGTATTCCTCCTGTTCTACGCGCTCGAGGTGCTGGTCACCGACATCGGGACGTTCCAGGCCGAGCTCGACCAGCGGCTCGAGACGGCGCTCGGCTTCCTCGACCGTTTCGGCGTCTCGTTGCCGGACTCGTCGCTCTCGTCGATCGACCTGGGGGCTGTGGCCGGGGCCACCCTCGGCTGGCTCTCGAACCTGAGTGGGATCATGATGATGCTCTTCTTCGTGATGATCACGACCATCTTCATGCTCCTGGAGGCCCCGAAGATCCCTGGGCGGGCCGCCCGAATCCTGGGCCCCGACTCCGCCGCGCTCTCCCAGGCCTCCCGGATGAGCGGGTTCGTGATGGACTTCATGGTGGTCCGGACCGAGACGAACCTCGTCCACGGCGTGCTCTTCTCAGGCGTCCTCCTGGCGATGGGTGTGAACGGGGCCGTGCTCTGGGGGACCCTCACCTTTCTCCTCGGCTACATCCCCTACCTGGGCCTGATCGCCGCCGCCATCCCGGCCGTCCTCTTCGCCTGGATCCAGTACGGCCTGCCCGGGGCGCTGGGGGTGATCGCACTCGTGGTCGTACTGAACCTGATCGTCGAGAACCCGGTCTTCTCGTACTTCGCCTCGCGGGCCTTCGAGATCCCACCCCTCCTCGTCGTGATCGCGGTGATCGTCTTCGGCTGGCTCCTGGGAGTGCTCGGCATGCTCTTCGCCGTGCCCCTGATGCTGATGCTGTTGATCCTGGTTCAGGTGAGCGAAGAGACCAGGTGGATCAACGTCCTCCTCGGCGTCGATCGGCTCTTCGAGGACGAGTCTTCGCCACCCTGAGCCCGCGCCGTGGTCGGTCAGGTCGCGAACCCGTCGATCCGCTCGGGATGCGTGTAGACCGTGAACCGGTCCCCCCGCGAGAAGCATACCAGGGTAACCCCCGCCGCCGCCGCGGTGGCGATCCCCTGGTCGGTCGAGGCGGCGCGCGAGATCAGGATCGGAATCCCGGCATTCGCGACCTTCTTCACCATCCCCATGGGCTGCCGGCCGGTGCAGCCGAGCACGCAGCGGGAACGCTCGATCCCGGCGAGGGCTGCGGCCCCGACCACCTTGTCGACGGTGTTGTGTCGGCCGACGTCGGCTGCTTTCGCGACGATCTCGCCGCCCTCGTGGAGCACCGCGCAGTGGAGCGCCCCGGTCTGCTGCCAGTCCTCGGTGAAGATCGCCTCGGTGATGGCGATCACCTCCTCGGGTGTGATCGTCAGGTTTGACGTGACGTGCCGCGCGCCGCACCGGTACGAGACTCCGCCCGAGGACCCGGTCTCGGTCGCGGCGCCGCAGAGGCGGGGGGCCGAGACCAGGACCGCGTTCCCCTCGACCGCGACCGAGTCCACCACGTCGGCCAGCCCCTCGTCGATCACGAACCCGGCACCGAGCTCGCGCAGCTGCTCGGCAGTGGCGACCTGGACCGCCACCTGCTCCCCGTTGAGCAGGATCCTGAAGGTCTGCTCGACCACGATCACGTCCTTCACCTCGCGAACCTCGCCGCCGGCGTACTGCCGCCCAGTCCGGGAGACGTGCTTCACGGTCCCCTCCGCGTCTCAGTCGCGAGCCAGTCCAGGTATTCCTCCGACCCGGATTCGACCGGGAGCACGATCGCCTCCGGGACCTCGTAGCCGTGGAGGTCCCTGATCCGGGCGACGACCGATCCCGCCAGGGGCCTCTGCGTCTTGATCACCAGCAGCTCCTCGGGCTCATCCTCGATCTTCCCCTTCCAGCGGTAGACGGATCGGATGCCGGCCAGCTGAACACAGGCGGCGAGGCGCTCCTCGACGAGCTGCCGGGCGATGTCGGCGGCTTCGCCCGGAGGTGCAGTCGAAAGGATCACGACGGCGTCGGTGCGCATAGCCTTTACATTACCGTCCCTTGAAAAAATACGTTGCGTCCCGTTAGAGGGCCCAAACGGGCCGGCGCGGATCGCCGCAGGGTGACCCGGTGGAAAGGGGTATCGTCGTTGCTTATGGTACTCCACCCTGATGTCGGGCGAAGAAACGGACCTGGCGGCGGTCCCCGGAGACGACACGGCTTCGGAACACCTCTTCGACTACGACGGCACGGCTCCGCTCGACCCCGGGGACCTGGGTGTCGGGGGGAGCGGAACAGCGCCATGGTGCACGATCTGAGCATCGCCGACGCCAGGGGCAGGCGGACCTCCGCGCACTGGATGCTCCCCCGGCCCGCGACCGGTTCCCGGCCGTTGTCTACATCCGCCCGGCCCCGGGGGGACCGTCAGATCTTCTTCGACGAGGGAGTCCGGATCGGAACACGGGCATCGCCTTCCTGCTCGTGGAGGTGCCGTGGGCCGAAGGCGAGGTCTTCGCCCGGTCGCTCGGTACGCCCGAGCAGAACCACGGCCTCTTCGCGGGGATCGTCCGGGAGATGCGCCGAGCTGTGTACTTCGTGGTCGCACAGCCTGGCACTGACGACGCGCAGCTCGGCTTCGCCGGCCACGGCTCCGGCGCCCACGCGGGTGGCATGTTCGTGGGCGTCGAGCCCCGCCTCCACGTCGTCGCGCTGGTGGCCGGCGCTCCCGGTTTAACGGACGTAGCCGTCGCGAATTCGCCCTATCCCGCGGGCGAGGCCCTCGAGCACTCCCGCTGCGTCACGGTGCCCATCGATCCCACGCGCTTCGTCGCCGGCCGGCACAGAGCCTCGGGTCTCCTGCATTTCGGCGAACGCGACATCATCTCTGGGACCGAGACCGCCCGGCGTCTTGCCGACGCGGCGAGCGAGCCGAAGCAGGTCAGGTGGCATGACAGACCACCTTTTCCGGAGCGAGGAGGCGAAGCGATACCGGGTCGAGTGGCTGCGCGCAGAGCTCGGCTCGGGGTGCCGTAGGATGAAGGGAGAGACGGGCCGGACGGCGCTCCGCCCTCCCCACGCTGACGCTGGAATTAGCGCCAAGCCGGTCCGGCGGGGTCCCCGCACGGCAGGAATCGCCGGAACGCGGTGTCGCGGGTGTGCGCGGGCCTGTGGGAGAGCCGGTATCGCATGATCCTACCGGGATCCCGGCGTAACGGGCAAATCCGGCGCGGTGCAAACGGTGATGATCCCTATCGACCCGTTCCTCCCCGCTATCGTCGCCCTCGCCGCCGTAAACCTCGGGACTTTCCTCCTGTACGGGGCCGACAAGCGGTATGCCCGCCTGCAGGCGCGCCGTGTCCCGGAGCGGACGCTCCTCGTCGCCGCTCTCGCCGGCCCCTTCGGAGCGCTGGCCGGCATGAGCCTCTTCCGCCACAAGACGCGCAAGCTGAGGTTCGTCGTCGCGGTGCCGCTCTGCGCGTCGCTCCACGTCGTGGTCGCCGTCGCCCTGGCAGCCTCCGCATTCCGGCCGTGAGCAGAACCCCGGCACGGGGGCGCCGTCGATACGATCCCCTTCCGTCGGCGTCGCATTTTGTGCCGTGACGACGGAGACGGGGATAAAAAAAGAAGAGAGCGGTTCAGACGACCGCGGGAAGCTCCGCGCAGTCGCAGACCCCGATCTCCCCGGACTGCAGCCCCCTCTGGAACGCCGAGACACGCTGTGCCGACGAGCCGTGCGTGAACGAGTCCGGGACGACGTATCCCTGCGCCTGCTGCTGCAGCCGATCGTCGCCCACGGAGCTGGCCGCGTTCAGCCCCTCCTCGATGTCTCCCCGTTCGAGGATCAGGTTCTGTTCGGTGGCGCGGTTCGCCCAGACGCCGGCATAGCAGTCGGCCTGCAGCTCGAGCGCTACGGAGATCTGGTTCGCCTCCGCCTGGCTGGCCGCCCGCTGCTGGGCCGTCTGGGCGTACTGCAGGGTGCCGAGCAGGGTCTGGACGTGGTGCCCGACCTCGTGGGAGATCACGTAGGCCTGGGCGAAGTCCCCCGGGGCACCGTAGCGCGTGCTGAGATCCTGGAAGAAGTCGAGGTCGAGGTAGACCTTCTGGTCACCGGGACAGTAGAAGGGGCCGGTAGAGGCGCTCGCCCGTCCGCACGCCGAATCGACCAGCCCCGAGTACAGTACCAGTTTCGGCGGCGCGTAGGTCTGCCGGAGATCCTCCCTGAAGATCTGGCTCCACGTTGTCTCAGTGCTTGCGAGCACCTGCGAGGAGAGGGTGGCGAGTTCCTCCTGCTCCCGTAACTCCTCCTCCGTCAGCGCGGACTGCCCGGTCGGCCCGGTCATGCCATCGGTGTTCTGGAGGAGCGCCCCGGGATCCATGCCCGTCAGGAGCGCGATGGCGAGCACGATGATCAGCCCGAGCCCGCCGATGCCGCCCGCCGCCCCACCGGGGATCCCGGAAGAACGCCGGTCCTCGACGTTCGCACTCCTCGCGTCCGTTCGCCACTTCATCCCTCAGCCCCCCCGGTCCCGGGATCTGCCCGCGAGGTCGCGTCCGGCAGACCTGCCATGAGCCACTGCAAGTTATCCATGGTGCTAACCTTCGATGAATATCGAGTTCGGTCTCGGAGACAAAAAAGCATCGCCAGTGGGCAGAGGGATCCCCCTTCCGCGGCCGGGCGGGACCCGGGATCGCCTCGATCGTCGCTGCCGCGCCCGTCCCCCCGAGCCACCTTCCGGATTCGGTCCCCGGAGAACCCGGTTCTCCCCCGGTCCGGGGCTGCCTTGAGGACCGGGGGGGGCTGTCTCATCTCCACACGAACGCGGTTCACCGGCACGAACGACGAGGGGGTCGGCAGGTACATCCGCCGGGGGTTCCCAGATCGTACGGAACCTCCACGGAGCCGTACTCATGCCCCCCCGACGATCTCACGACCCCGGCGCCCCCGCGCCCCGAGGCGCTCTCGGCCGATCCGATCCCGTCCCGCCGGACCACCTGAGGGTTCGCGAGGCGTCCGTCTCCGACATCGGCACGGTCTCTTCTCTTTACTGCGATCTGAACGACGGAGATGAACCGGCCGACCCGGCAACCATCGCCGCCGCCGGGCGGGCGCTCTCCGAGCTTCCCGGCGCCCACCTCTTCGTGGCCGAGACTGGCGGTGACCCCGTCTCGACCTGCGTCCTCTTCGTGCTGCCGAACCTCTCGCGCGGCGCCCGCCCGTTCGGGCTCGTCGAGAACGTGGTGACCCGCCGGGACCGGAGGAACCGGGGATATGCCGCCGCGCTGCTCGAGCACGTCCTCGCGTTCGCATGGGGGGCCGGCTGCTACAAGGTGATGCTGCTCACCGGCAGGAGCGACCCGTCGGTCCACCGGCTCTACCGCAAGGTCGGGTTCCTGCCGGGCGCCAAGGCCGGGTACGTCGCCTACCCGCCGGAAGGCCCTCCCTGATCAGGAGCCCCGAGCAGTCCGAGTCTCCGGAGCTCCGCCTCCTCGTCGCCCGTGATATAGGCAAATATCTTCGGGCCTGACCCCGTTAACTGCACGAAATAGAGCACCTCGAACTCGACGGTGCCCGATCTCCCGCCAAGGTCGTACGCGGCGGACCAGCCCACGCGGACACCCCAGTGCCCTGCATCGAGCTGGCTCGGGGCGAGCGTGGCGACAGTCATGGACCTGATCCCGATCCCCCGGTAGAACGCGAAGCCGTGCGGGATCTGCTCGCGGAAAGCGCCGTCGTTCCGACCGCAGACGACGCCCCGCGGCCCCGCCTCGACGAAGCAGTCGGCGAAGGCGCCAGCCGTCGCCTCGACGTCGACCTCCGGCGTGTCGGCGAGTGCCCGTGCGAACTGCGACGCGTACTCATCGAAGAAGCGTTCGATCAGCACGATCTCATCCATGCCCGATCGTCGTCCCGCCACCGCATAACGTTATCCGCCAGGCCTCTGCCTCGCTTCAGGGGCGGTGCAGGGCGAGTGCCCCGATGCCCTCCGGCGAGGACACGGCGCATCGCCGCACTCGCGCGGGGGGCACCCGGATCTCGAAGCGGGCGCCGTGGCCCGGTATGCCCGTCTCGGCGATCGTCATCCCCATGCTCTCGAGGATCTCGCGGGCGAGAAAGAGGCCGAGCCCGGTGTTCCTGCCGAACCCGCGCTCGAATATCCGCTCCTTGTCGGGACGGGGGATCCCAGCCCCGTCATCCTCGATGGTCAGGAGGATCCCCGGGCCGGAGGAGACGGCCGCGAACCGGATCCACGAGACCCCGCCCCCGTGACGGACGGAGTTCTCGACGAGAGCCGCGAAGACCCGTTCGAGCAGGGGATCGGCCAGGACGTCGAGGGGGGGGACGAGGTTCTCCACCACGGCGCCCGAGAGCCCGACGCTCGCGCCGGCACGGTCCGCGACCTCGCGGAGGTCGAGCCAGACGGGGGGCTGGACCCCGATCGCGGGGTAGTCCCGCATGAACTCGATAACGGCACGGATCCGGTCGACCGCCTCCTGCAGGCGCTCCACGTACCCGTGCACGTCGGGCCCCGCCGGGTCATCGCGCAGCAGGGAGAGGTAGCCCATGACCGCGACGAGGTGGTTTGCGATATCGTGCCGCGTGATCGTCGAGACCAGTGAGAGCCTCCGGTTCGCGGTCTCGAGATCGGCCGTGCGCCGGGCGAGCGCCGCCTCGGCCCGCCGGCTGGCGGTGACGTCGCGGATCAGCACGACCGAGCCGCCGGGCGCGGAGCCGGCGTCGGTGAGCGGGACCGTCGATATGGCGTAGGTGCCGCGCCGACCCCGGTCGTGAACCTCGGTCTCCCCCGTCTTGCCCGACGCCACGATCGCAGAGAGGTCCGGGATCTCACGGGTCACCTCCTCGAGCGGCCGGCCGACCGGGGACCGGCGCTCCGGCCCGAGCAGCTGGACAGCGGCCGGGTTCGCCTCGACCACCTGCCCGAGGTCGGTCACCACCAGAACCCCGATGGGGATCCGTTCGAAGACCGTCGTGTGGGCCACCGGTGCCAGGTCGAAGAGCTGGTAGAGGACGACCCCGATGGTCATTACTGCTGCGGTGATCGGGAGTGCGAACGGGGTCAGGTCGAGGCGGGGGATCGGCGAGAACCCCGTCAAATAGAGGAGCGAGGCCGCGATCGGAAAAGAGGCGCCGACCAGCACCACCAGGATCTGCTGGCGGTAGAGGGCGTGGGACGAGCGCAGGTAGGAGAGCGCGAGCAGGGCGACGGCGGCCATCTCGGCGATCAGGACGTACAGGGCATTCACGTAATACCAGGGGCCCGGGACGAAGGTGAACCGGCTGAAGGCTCCCACCGTGTCGAACCCGATCTCGGCGTAGTGGAGGGGGTGCCCGGCCACGACGAGAAGGAGGGTGATGGCCGGCACCGCGAAGAGTATGACCAGCACCCTCCTCGTCAGGATTCTCCCCTGCCCGACGTACTGGAGGACCGTGCAGATGATCAGGGGCGGTACCACGGCGATCCCGAGGTACTGCACACGGGCCCAGAACAGAACACCCTCCAGGTCGCCGGCGGCGAGCTCCATCGCGCTGCCCCCGACGTAGAGGGAGATCGCCCCCAGGAGGAGAGCGACATATCCCGTTGCGGCCCCGCTCGCCCGGTGGCGCCAGGCGTAGGCCGCCAGGAGCGCGGTCAGCAGGGCCGAAACGAGGAGGGGGAGGGTGGGTGAAGGGAACATTCCGTTCGACGATATGCCATCTGCACTCCAACGTAATAGCATCTTCCCCCCTGGCCGCCAGCCAGGCGGAAGGTCGCGGCATCAGTCGCCGGGCCCGCCCGGCAGCTTGTACCCGAACCGGCGGAGAAGGGCAGTCCTCAGGGCCACGTCCTCCTCTCCTTCGACGCCGACCGGGGGTTCCCCGTCGATAACGCCGAGGATCCCGCGGGCGCCGCCCGCCTCGGCAACCACGACCCCGACGCGGTTCGCGCTCGCGCAGAAGACCGAGCAGACCTCCTGCACCCCCTTGACAGCGTTCAGGACGTTGATCGGATAGCAGTCCCGGAGGAAGATGACGAACGAGTGGCCGGCGCCGAGCGCGAGCGCCGTGTCGCGTGCGAGCGCCTTGAGCGCGTCGTCCGTCCCCTCGAGCCGCACGAGGCGGTCGCCCGACGCCTCGGAGAAGGCGAGCCCGAACCGCGCGTCGGGCACCGATCCGGCCACGGCCTCGTACAGGTCCTCGACGGTCTTGACGAAGTGCGCCTGCCCGAGGATGACGTTCACTTCGTCGGGCTTCTCGATCTCCACGATCCCGAGTTCGACTGGTCCGTGCATTGTCTCACCGGCCGAGCGATGGGCGCGGCGCGGGATAAAGGGGTGCCCCGGACGGGTCAGGCATATCCCTCTCCGCCACCGAGATCGTACGGAGACCATGGCCGACGCACCGCCCCCGCCCCCCGACAACGCGACGGCGCACCCAGCCGTCGTGTTCGACGCCGACGTCCGCCGGACCATCCCACACTACGACCTGATCCACGAGACGGTGCTCTCGTTCGTCGAGGCCCTGCCGGAGCCCCCGCGGACCTGGCTCGACACAGGCTGCGGCACGGGCTCGCTGGTGGCCCGCGCCCTGCCCCGGTTCCCGAGGACCCGGTTCGCGGTCGCCGACCCCTCTCCGGCCATGCTCGCCGTCGCCCGGGAGCGGCTCGCCGACCCCCGCGTGACCGTGCTCGCCCCCTGCAGAACGGAAGATCTCCCTCCCGGCGCCTTCGACGTGGTCACAGCGGTCCAGTGCCACCACTACCACGACCGTGCCGGCCGGCGGGCCGCCGTCGCCGCCTGCTTCGGGCGGCTCCCGCCCGGGGGCGTCTTCGTCACGTCCGAGAACGTCCGCCCCCTGACCCCTGCCGGGCTCGAACTCGGCCTCCGGCGCTGGGCCCGCTTCCAGGAGCGGGCCGGCAGGAGCCCGGCCGAGATCGCGGCCCAGCTCGCCCGACTCGACGCCGAGTACTTCCCGATCACGCTCGAGGAGCACCTCCGGCTCTACCGCGAGGCGGGCTTCGCGGCCGTCGAGGTGCTCTGGTGCTCGTACCTCCAGGCGGCCTTCTACGCCGTGAAGGGGGACCAATGACCGGCGTGACGGTCCGCGAGGCCTCCCCGTCCGACCTCCCGGCAATCCACGCGCTCTACCGCGACCTGCACGACGGCGACGAGGCGGCCGACCCTGCATCGCGCGCCGCCGCCGGGCGGGCGCTCTCCGAGCATCCCGGCGCCCACCTCTTTCTCGCTGAGGCTGACGGCGAGCCCGTCTCGTCCTGCGTTCTCTACGTGCTTCCGAACCTCTCGCGCGGCGCCCGGCCGTTCGGCCTGGTCGAGAACGTGGTGACCCGCCGGGACCGGAGGAACCGCGGGTACGCGACCGCCCTGGTCGGGCGTGTCCTCGCCCTCGCCTGGGAGGCGGACTGCTACAAGGTGATGCTGCTCACGGGCTGCGCGGACCCGGGCGTCCACCGGGTCTACGCGAAGGCCGGCTTTCGGGCGGGCGTCAAGGCTGGGTACGTTGCCTATCCCCCGGACGGCTCTCCCTGATCCGGCCGTCCGATCGGCCCGAGCCGGCGCAGCTCCCCCTCCTCGTCGCCCGTGATGGACTCGGAGATCTTCGGGCCCGCGCCGGTCATCTGCACGAAATAGATCACCTCGAACCCGATGATTCCCGCCCGCTCCCCCGTGTCATTCCCCGCGGACCAGCCCACGCGCACGCCCCAGTGGCGTGCGTCGAGCTGGCTCGGGGCGAGCGGGGCCACAGTCAGATACCCGACGCCAGTCCCCCGGTAGAACGAGAAGCCCTGCGGGATCTGCTCCCGGAACGCGTCGTCGTTTTTTCTTCAGTGGACGCCCCACGCCCCGGCCTCGACAAAGCAGTCGGCAGAGGCCTCCGCCGTCGCCCCGGCGTCGACCTCGGGCGAGTCCGCGAGGGCCGGCCCGAACTGAGCCGCGTCGTCCTCGAAGAACCGTTCGATCAGCACGATCTCGTCCATGCCTGTCCGTCGCTCCGGCGACGCATAACGCTTATGCCGGGACCCCGATGCCCCCTCCGCCCACGGTTCTGCGGCAGGTCCATTTATCGGCGAGTTCTCCCCACCATCATAGCGAGTCCGCGAGGAACAGCATCACCATGGATACCATCCGCATCGACCCCGAGCAGTGCACCGGGTGCGGCATCTGCGCCGCAGTCTGCCCGGTCGGCGTCATCGCCGCCGAAGACGCCGGCGACGCACCCGCTGCCGTCCCGGAGCGGGAGTCGCTCTGCATCGACTGCGGCCACTGCGAGGCCTTCTGCCCGACGGGCGCTCTCGTGCACCGGGGCGGGACCGGGGCGGGGGGCGAGACAGGCGACCTCTCGCCCAACGCGATCGGCCGATATCTGAAGTCGCGGCGGTCGGTCCGGCGCTACGCGGAGCGCCCCGTCCCGCGCGAGAAGATCGAGGCGGTCCTCGACGTGGCACGGTACGCCCCGTCGGCCGGCAACAGGCAGCCCGTCTCCTGGCTCGTCATTCACGACCCGGCCGAGGTGCGCCGCCTCGCCAGCCTCGCCGTCGACTGGATGCGGCACGAGGCGGCGTCCGACAACCCGCTGATGCCGACGGCCCAGCTCGCAGCCCTGGTCGTGGCGTGGGACGGGGGTCGGGACCCGGTCTGCCTGGGCGCCCCCCACCTGGTCGTGGCCCACGTCCCCGACTCGTCCGCCCTCGTGGACGGCGTCATCGCCCTCACCTGGGTCGACGCAGTGGCCCCGGCCCACGGCCTCGGGACCTGCTGGGCCGGCTTTCTGATGATCGCGGCCGCCCGCTGGGAGCCCCTCAGGTCGGCGCTCGCCCTGCCGGCCGGCCACGTGCCGGTCCACGCGCTGATGTTCGGGTACCCGCGGTTCGCGCCGTCCCGCATCCCCGGGCGGAAGCCGCTCGCGCTGGCATGGCGATGACCGGCCGGCCGCCCCTGCTCGAGTTTCGCGACGTCACGGTCGTCCGCGACGGCCGGACTGTCCTCGACGCCGTCTCCCTCCGGCTCGACGAGGGCGAGCACCTGGCCATCCTCGGGCCGAACGGGGCCGGGAAGTCGACCCTGATCCGGACCGTGCTCCGCGAGTTCTACCCGGTCCGGCACGAGGGGACCGTCTTTACCTGCCGCGGCCGGTCAACCTGGGACGTCTTCGACCTCCGCAGCGCGATCGGTGTCGTCTCGAACGACCTCCAGCAGGCGTACAACGGAGACGTCCCGGGGCGCGAGGTGGTCATCTCGGGATTCTTCTCCTCCATCGGGCTCTTCAACCACCGCGTGACGGGCGAGATGGAACACGAGGCCGGGCGTGTCGCACGGTTCCTCGGGGTCGGGCACCTCCTGGACCGCCCGATGGCATCCCTCTCCTCGGGGGAGGCTCGCCGGCTGTTGATCGCCCGCGCCCTTGTCCACGAACCGGCTGCGCTTCTTCTCGACGAGCCGACGGTCAGCCTCGACCTCTCGGCCCTGCATACTCTCCGCCAGACCCTGCGGAAGGTTGCCCGCTCCGGCACGGCCGTCATCGTCGTGACCCACCAACTCCACGACATCGTTCCCGAGTGCGACCGGGTCGTGCTGATGCGGGGGGGGAGGATCGTCGCGGACGGGCCGAAGGCCTCGATCCTGACTGACGCCGGTATCGGCGGGCTCTTCGACGTGCCGGTCAGGCTGGTCCGGGAAGACGGCTGGTACTACGCAACCGGGTACTGAGGCACCGTACTCAGTTTAAAGACCGGTTCGGGTCAATATCTCAGGCGCATGTACGCAGACCGGCTCAGCAATCTCCCCCCGTACCTCTTCGCGCGGATCGATGCGATGAAGGCCGAGAAGGAACGGTCCGGCGCGGATATCATCGACCTCGGTGTCGGCGATCCCGACCTGCCGACCCCTCCCCACGTAGTCGAGGCGCTGTGCGCCGCGGCCCGCGACCCCGCTAACCATCATTACCCGTCCTACGCGGGCATGGACGCGTTTCGCGAAGCGGTCGCCGGGTGGTACTCCCGGCGCTTCGGCGTTAACCTCGACCCGGCCCGGGAGGTGCTCGCCCTGATGGGTTCCAAGGACGGGATCGCCCACGTCCCTGAGGCCTTCGTCAACCCCGGCGACGTGGTGCTCGCCCCGAGCCCGGGCTACCCGGTCTACCGGACCTCGACCCTATTCGCCGAGGGGGAGCTCCACGAGCTCCCGCTCGAGACCGGGAACGGCTTCCTCCCCGATCTCGACGCCGTGCCGGCTGCCGTGGCCGAGCGGGCGAAGCTCCTCTTCATCAACTACCCGAACAACCCTACTTCGGCCGTCGCTCCCCGCTCGTTCTACGACGAGGTCGTGGCGTTCGCCCGCGAGCACGGCGTGGTTGTGGTCTCGGACAACGCCTATTCCGAGATCGTCTACGATGGGTACAGCGCCCCCTCGTTCCTCGAGACGGACGGCGCCACGGAGGTCGGGGTCGAGATGCACTCCCTCTCCAAGACCTACAACATGACCGGCTGGCGGATCGGGATGGCTGTCGGCAACCCGGAGGTGCTCGCGGGGCTCGGGCGGGTCAAGACCAACGTGGACTCGGGGGTCTTCGACGCCGTTCAGCGCGCTGCTGTCGCGGCGCTCTCGGGGCCGCAGGACTGCGTTGCAGCCGCCTGCCGCGTCTACGAGGAGCGGCGCGACGTTCTCGTGCGGGGGCTCCGGTCTCTCGGGTACGATGTCGCGGCCCCGAGGGCGACCTTCTACGTCTGGCTCCCCGTCGGGGACTCCATGGCCTTCGCGGCCCGCCTTCTCGACGAGGCCTCGATCGTCGCCACCCCCGGGGTTGGCTTCGGGGCCCACGGCGAGGGCTTCGTCAGGTTCGCCCTGACGCGGCCGGTCGAGAGGATCAGGGAGGCCCTCTCGAGGATGGAGGCGCTCCGATGAACCTCCCACCCCACCTCTCGGTCCGCGACAGTCACCTCTTCATCGGCGAGCACGACACGGTCGCCCTCGCCGAGGAGTTCGGCACGCCGCTCTTCGTGACCGACGAGGAGCGGGTCAGGGCCCGTTTCCGCGAATACCGGGAGGCGCTCGAGGGCCACTACGACCGGGTCCGGGTGCTCTACGCGGCGAAGGCGAACGGCAACCTCGCCCTTCTCCGGGTCCTCGCGTCGGAGGGCGCCGGCGCCGACGTCTTCTCCCCCGGCGAGCTCGAGCTCGCCCTGCGGGCGGGGATGGACCCGGATCGGCTCCTCTTCAACGGCTCCTCGAAGTCGAGGGAGGACCTCGCCCTCGCGGCAGGGCACGGTGTCAGGGTCTCGCTCGACTCGCTCGACGAGCTCCGGGCGCTTGACGCTGTTGCCGGCACGCTCGGGAAGACAACCGAGGTCGCGTTCCGCGTCAACCCGGCCCTCGAGATCCCGACCCACCCGAAGATCGCGACCGGGCTCGCCTCGTCGAAGTTCGGGATCCCCCACGCCGAGGTGAAGGAGGCGTACGCCGCGGTGCTCGCCTGCGAGCACGTCCGGCCCGTCGGGCTCCACTGCCACATCGGGTCCCAGATCCTCGCGCTCGAACCCTTTGTCGAGGCCGCGCGGGTCATGATCCGGCTGGCGGGAGAGGTCGCGGACCTCGGGGCGCGGCTCGAGTTCGTCGATCTCGGCGGCGGGCTCGGCATACCCTACCGCCGCGGGGACGAGTCGGCCCCGAGTCCGCGCGAGTATGCTGACGCGGTGATGCCGGTCTTCGTGGCCGGCGTTGAAGCGCTCGGGATCCATCCCGCCCTCTGGGTGGAGCCGGGCCGCTCCATCGTCGCAGACTCGACCGTCCTGCTCACCCGGGTCAACTCCACCAAGGCTGCGCACCGCCGGTTCATCAACGTCGACGCCGGGTTCAACCACCTGATCCGCCCGGCGATGTACGACGCGTACCACGAGGTCGTGGTCGCGAACCGGGCCGATGCAACCCCTGTGGGCCCCGCCACGGTCGCGGGTCCGATCTGCGAGTCGGGTGACATCCTCGCCTCTGACCGGCCCCTGCCCGATGTCGGCGAGGGGGACCTGGTCGCGGTCCTCGACGCGGGCGCCTACGGCTTCTCCATGTCCTCGCAGTACAACTCCCGGCCCCGCGGGGCCGAGGTGCTGGTGCGGGGGGACGACAGGGCCCCGATGCGCCGCGCCGAGACGCTCGAGGACCTGGTCCTGGCGCAGGCGACCCCGCCCTGGCTCTGAGCCCCGTATGCGTTTTCACCATGCCCTCGTCGACGACCTGATCCCGGAGTCCGAGTTCAACGAACGCGTCGAGGAGAAGATAGAGGCTTGCGGCGGGCTCGTCGACGAGCCGACGGCAGCGATGCTCGTGGTGGGCGACATGGGCAGGGCCCACCGCAAGATCCGCGACCTGTCGGGCGGAGCGAGCCTGGTCTGCTTCTTCGGCCGGGTGCTCGGAGTCTCGCCGTCCCGGACCTTCGTCCGGGCCGACGGAGAAGAGGGGACGATCGCGACCGTCATCCTGGGCGACGAGACCGGGCGGGTCGAAATGGCCCTCTTCGACGAGAAAGCCGACGCCGTCTCGGAGATCGAGGTCGGGGAGGTCCTCGAGGTGATCGCCCGCCCCTCTACCCGGAAGCGGGGCGGAGTGACGGGCCTTGCCCTCCAGAAGTCCGGCTGCGAGATCGATTGCCCCGTCCCGTCCGGCGGGTCCGTCGCCGGGCACGATGACCAGGCGGTCGATCTCGCCGTCCGGTTTCTCAGGGTCCGGCCGCCCCGGACCTTCAGCCGCCGCGACGGGACACCGGGTTCGATGATCGAGGCCCTGGTCGGGAACGAGGAGGGCGTCTTCCGGCTGGTTGCCTGGCAGCCGGACCTGCTCGAAGGGATCGGGCCGGGGGACTCGGTCCGGGTCACCGGCGCACAGGAGACACGGCGGTCGGACCGGGTGGAGTACTCGGTCGACGAGGGGTCGGCCGTCGAGGCGATTGAGGGCGCTGTCGAGGTCCGGATAACCCCGCTCGGCGCGCTGCAGGGCGAGGGGACGGTCTCGGTCAGGGGCTCGGTCTCCTCGCTCCAGCCCCCGCGCCAGTTCGTCGCGCGATCCGGCGAGCCGTCGTTCGTCAGGAACATCGTGCTCGTTGACGGCTCCGGGGAGGCGCCGGTCGTTCTCTGGGGCGAGCACGCGCTCCTGCCCCTTGCGCCCGGGGACCTCGTCGAGGTCTACGGGGGCGCCGCTCGGCCCGGGCGGTACGGGGATCTCGAGGTCTCTGCAGGGTGGTCCGCGGCGGTCGTGACCCCTGCCGCCGGGGAGGTCGCCATCACGATCGAGGGCACGGTCTTCGAGACCCCCGCAGGTCTCTTCATCGACGGTGGGGTGCGCCGCTACCTGCTCGAGGCGGACGGATTCAGGATGGGCGACGAGCTCAGGGTGGAAGGCCGGCTCCTTGGCAACCGGCTCCTGCCGGAGGCGATCGCGCCGGCCTCTCTCGATCCCGGGACCGTCCGGCAGCGGCTCGCGGCCCTGGGCAGGTGGACCGGAGACGGGTAGCCCGTTCACTTTCACGCCGCGACGGTCCGGGTTATTTAGGTGCGGGTCGATCTAATGGTTGCAGAGCGACCGGTCACCCCGGTCGACAGGCACAGAGAGAAGAACTCGAACGTTCTGTAGGAGATAGGATATGACCGCAGCACCCGCACGACCGCTGGACATCGAGGACCTGCCAGGCGTCGGCCCGACCACGGCCGACAAGCTCCGCGAGGCGGGCTTCCTGACCATCGAGAGCATCGCGACGGCGGCGCCGACCGACCTCGCCGAGTCGGCCGAGATCGGCGAGTCGACCGCGAAGAAGATGATCAAGGCTGCCCGGGAGATCGCCGATATCGGCGGGTTCCGGACCGGCCGGGACGTCTTCGAGCAGCGCAGGCAGATCCGCAAGCTGAAGACCTTCGTACCCGAGTTCGACGCCCTGCTCGGCGGCGGCGTCGAGACCCAGGCGATCACCGAGCTCTACGGCGAGTTCGGATCGGGCAAATCGCAGATCGTCCACCAGATGGCCGTGAACGTCCAGCTTCCCGAGGATCTGGGCGGCCTATCCGGCTCGGCGGTCTATATCGATACCGAGAACACGTTCCGCCCCGAGCGGATCGAGCAGATGGTGAACGGGCTCTCGTTCCCCGACAACCCCGAGTACGAGACCCCGTTGGCCGAGGAGTTCCTGGCGAACATCCACGTGGCACGCGCCCACACCTCGGACCACCAGATGCTGCTGATCGACTCGGCGAAGGAGCTGGCGGTCGAGCTGAAGTCCTCGGACCTCCCGGTCCGACTTTTCATCATCGACTCGCTCACGGCTCACTTCCGCGCCGAGTACGCGGGGCGCGGCACGCTCGCGACCCGGCAGCAGAAGCTGAACAAGCACATGCACGAGCTCTTCAAGCTCGTGGACGAGAACAACGCGGTCGGGCTGGTCACGAACCAGGTGATGTCGAACCCCGGCGTCTTCTTCGGCGACCCGACCAAGCCGATCGGTGGCAACATCGTCGGCCACACGGCGACGTTCCGCCTCTACCTGAGAAAGTCGAAGGGCGGGAAGAGGATTGCCCGTCTCGTGGACAGCCCGAACCTGCCCGAGGGCGAGGCGACCTTCATGGTCGAAGAGGCGGGCCTCAAGCCCGTATGAGGGCCCTCGTCACCGATATCGACGGGACGATCACCGGCCCTGACCGCCGGATCAGCCTCCCCGCGGTCGCAGCGATCCGGCGGCTGGTCGACGGGGGCATCCCCGTCGTGCTGGCCTCGGGCAACACCCTCTGCTTCATGGACGGGCTCGCGAGGATGATCGGTACCGACGGCTCGGTGATCTGCGAGAACGGCGGTGTCTGGCACCACGGTTTTCCGGGGGAGCCGGTCGTCGAGGGCGACCGCCAGGTCCCGCTCGGGGCGTTCGAGGTGCTCCGGGACCATTTTGCCGGGCGGGGTATCGCGCTCGAGCTGTTCTCCCACGCACTGCGACACGCGGACGTCGCGTTCGCCCGGACGGTGCCGGTCGACGAGGTCCGGACCGTGCTCCGGGATCACCCCGTCCAGGTGCTCGATACGGGGTTCGCGATCCATCTTCAACACGCCGGGATCACGAAGGCGACCGCCCTCCTCGGTCTCACCCGGGAGATGGGAATGACCGCGGACGAGTTCGTGGCGATCGGCGATTCCGAGAACGATGTCGAGATGCTGCGGGTTGCCGGTTCGGGGGCGGCCGTCGGCAACGCCGCACCCGGAGCGAAAGAGGCGGCCGACTACGTGGCGACGGCCCCGTTCGGGGAGGGTTTTGTCGAGGCCGTCGACCACTATTTTCCCTGATTTATTGCTTTGAGAGGAAACGGTCCACGACGATATAGTCCTTGATGTCCTTGACCGCCTCGAATGGGATCAGGAGCCGGTCCCCATCGACCCGGTACCCGGTGACATCGAACGTCGGGTCGGGGCGGACGATCAGGTCGACGACCTGCCCGCTCTCCAGGTCCACCAGGATGTTTTTGAGCGTCCCGATCACCATCCCGTCGTTGGACATGATGCGCTTGCGCGAGAGGCTCCGGGAGAACGTGTTCACCATGGCAGAATGGTTTGCTTCTCAAACCTTAAATACTGTGATCTCGCATTCCCGATGAGAATCTGGGGTTGCTCCGGGTCACGTCGACGGGAAGACGCGGATGATGTCGCTCTTGGTCAGGATGCCGACGGGACCGCCGTTCTCGAAGACGATCAGCCGGCCGATCTCCCGCTCCTTGAACTGCCGGACCACCTCGAAGAGCCGGACCCCGGCGTCGACCCTGACCACGTCCTCGGTCATAACCTCCGTGACCGGTGTCTCCCCCGTCCGTCCCTCCGCCATCGCCCGGATCACGTCAGAGACGGTCAGGATACCTTGCATGGTCCGGCCGTCCATGATCGGGGCCCCGTTGATCTGCGCGCGGGCGAAGAGCCGGACGGCCTCGTCGAGCGTGGCATCGGCGGGTACGACGTGGAGAGGGGAGGACATGTAGTCGCGGACCGGGTTCTTCGGGAGCGAGAGCATCTCCGAGATCGAGACCAGCAGCGCCCCCTTCACCTCGTCTTTTCCGAAGACCTCGCCCCGGAGCATGAGCTTGTTGACCGGGGTCGGCCCGATCGCGATCTCGTCTCCGATCTCGAAGGGCTTTACGCTGCCCATCAGCCTGACCTCGGACTGGCAGACATCGGGGTGGCAGAGGGTCGTGAAGTCGATCTCGGTCGCGCTCACACCCGTCACCGGTTCCCCGTTCCGCGTCACCGGAACCTCGGCGTCCCCCTCGGTCTGCGAGAGGTTCAGCTCGCGGTAGGCCTTGGTGGTCGGGTTGTACCCCCCCTTGGGGCCCGGCACCCCGTCGACGAGCTCCAGCGCCTTCAGGGCCTGCATCTGGTTCCGGATCGTGCCCGGGTTCCGCTGGATCACCTCCGCGATGTCCTCACCCTTGATCGGCTGGGAATGCTGGTGGTAGAGCGTGATCAGGGTGATCAGGATATCCTTCTGGATGAGTGAGAGATCCATAATGATCGATCATGTTGTTAAGTATTTAGAGGTTCTGAACCGGAAACACCGGGGGCGCGGATTACAGCCATGCCCAGGCGCCGGTGGCGGCGCACCCGGCGAGGAAACCGAGGATGGTGCCGGCATTCAGGGGCGGCAATCCCGCGTGAGCCCTGCCCCGATCCACGAAGCGGAGCAGGAGCGAGAGCCCGAGCAGCGATCCTGCGATCGCCCCGAGGGCGGGAACGTTCAGGGGACCGAACCCCGGCGCCCTGAGAAAGGTGTTCGCCGAGACGACCAGGACCGCCGGAATGATCAAGTCGCCCATACCGACGAGCAGGGCGCCACGTCCACCGCTGCCCTCCGTCTCCGGCCGGTAGCTGTCCACGGGGCCGACTCCGTCCCTGATGAAGGAGTACCCCCGGTGCTTCGGGACGATGAAGATGATCGGGGCACGCTGCTCGAGCACGCCCTCGGCGAGCGTGACCATGTGCTTCGTGCGGTAGACCGAGAGGGCGTCGTAGACCGCGAGCAGCACCAGCAAAACGAGCACTGGCAGTATCCCGAGCGAGGACCCGAAGATCGCAGCGACTCCAGCCGCGAGCACCACCCCGAGCAGATCGACCATGTACCATTCGGGGTACCGGTAGAGAACCAGGACGGCCGCTCCTCCCAGCACGAGGGCGCCCGCGAGAATCGGGCCCGGGTCAGCGATGACTGACCCGAGCAGGGCGATGAAGATATAGACGTACGAGAGGCCGATGGAGACGAGCACGATCGTCCGGATCAGGCGGTGCATTCCGAAGCGGATCAGCAGCAGAAGCACGGCCGTGAACCCGAGGAGGAGCAGGATAAAGACGAAGGGGTTCGCGGCGGACGATGGGTCCTCGAACGCGGCGATCCCGGCCGACTGCATCAGCGGAGCGAGCAGGACCCCCCCGATCTCAACCGCGACGAGCATCGCGCCGATACCGATACGGGGCAGCAGCCGGTTGGTCTCCATGATCACCCACGAAACAGGTAGCTTAATTACTGGACCTTCATCATCTAAAAGCATGGACCTGCGCGACGCCCTGCCCGAGACGGTGCTGACAATCATCCTGGTGGTCTCGACCCTGGTGCTGGTGCTCCGGGTGTGGCAGGACATCACGATCGCGGTCTCGGCAACGCTGATGATGCTCTCGCTTGGCGGCCTCTTCCTGGTCTTCGGGGCAAAGATCACGGCCCTGTCGCGGACGCTCGTCGACCGGGAGCGGGGGATCCGGATGAACCTCATCGAGACACAGGAGGTGCTCAGCGGCAAGTACGACGAGACCGTCCAGCATATCGACTACATCATCCAGGACTTCCAGCGGCGGCTCTACCGGTAGGCCGTCACCATTAAGCGATCACGCCGCGAGATGTGAAACGATGGGGGTCGCGCTCCGGGACATCCTCGCCCCGTACAAACGCCGTGTCGGGTGGGACGGGATGGCCGGATCCGCCGCGATCGACGCGCACAACGCGCTGTACCAGTTTCTCTCGATCATTCGGCAGCCGGACGGGACGCCGCTCGTGGACGCGGATGGGCGGATCACCTCGCACCTCTCCGGGCTCTTCTTCCGCACGGCGAAGCTCCTGGAGATGGGCGTCCGGCCGGTCTTCGTCTACGACGGGGATCCTCCGGCGCTGAAGGCCGCCACGATCGAGGCCCGGCGCACCCTCCGCGAGGATGCGGCCCGGCAGTACGCGATCGCCGTCGAGTCCGGGGACGAGGCCGAAGCGTACCGACAGGCCCGGTCGGCGACCCGAATCGACGACGCCGTGATCGCATCGTCGCAGCGTCTTCTCGACTACCTCGGTGTCCCCTGGCTCGTCGCCCCGAGCGAGGGCGAGGCGCAGGCCGCCTGGATGGCGGCCGAAGGCTCGGTGTCGTACGCCGTCAGCCAGGACTACGACTCCCTCCTCTTCGGGGCCCCGGACCTCGCCCGGAACATCACGATCAGCGGCAGGCGGCGCCTCCGGGGGCGGACGATCGCGGTCGAGCCCGAGCGGATCCGGCTCGCCGAGGTGCTCGAGGGGCTCGGTGTCACGCGGGAAGAGCTGGTGGAGGTTGGGATCCTGGTCGGGACCGACTTCAACCCCGGGATCCGGGGGGTCGGTCCAAAGACGGCGCTCAAGCTCGTCCGCGAGGGGCGCTTCGCGACTGTCCTGGACGAGCGCATACCCGGGTTCGATCCCAGGCCGATCCGGGAGTTCTTCCTCGACCCACCCGTCACGAACGAGTTCATGCTCGACTGGCGACCCCCGGATCCCGAGGGGCTCCGCGAGATGCTCTGCCACGAGTACTCGTTCTCGGTCGAGCGGGTGAACGGCGCGCTCGAACGGCTCGGAGTCTCGGCCGGCCAGCGGACGCTCGACCAGTGGTTCTGAGGGGCCGCGGTCGCCGTCTACCACCACCCGGTGCGGCCACCGCCCCCGTTCCGAGGGCACGCCCTGGCGGATCCCTCTCCGATCGGGCACGAGGAGGGATTGCCAGGAGAGCGGCTGCGATTCGGTGACGACCAGTCCCTCCCGACGGTCTCCCCGGCGCCGCTCCGGCGGGAGCCACGGAACCCCCGGGGATCCCGGTCCACTCCCGGTATCCACGGCCGTATAGTGTCGAGCGGACGTCCCGGTCCCCCCGGGGAAGACCATAATCTATATGCCCGAGGTGTCGAGACTCTCTTTCATGCGCCCGGACCCGTTCCTTCTCGGTCTCATTCTCTGCCTCTGTGTCTCGCTCCTGGTCCTCCCCGCCGCCGGCGACGACCCGTACGTCTTCGCAGGGGGGTGGTCGTACGACGAGGAGGAGAAGGGCTTCCTCGAACGGCCCGGCGGGATCACGGGGGACGCCGACGGCAGGGTGTACGTCATCGACCGTGACGGCGGGGCCGTGCTCGCGTACACCCCTTCCGGGGAATACCTCACACGCTGGGGTGCCAGGGGGACGGGGATGATCCTCTTCCTGGATCCGGCCGATGTCTCGCTCGACGACCGCGGCAATTTTTACGTCGCGGACACTGGTAACGGCCGGGTACAGGCGTTCACCCGGGGCTGCAAGATCATCGCGACCTGGGACGGCTACGATTACCGCCGGCCGGTGGACGTGGCCGTGATGCGGAAGGGAAAGACCTACGTGGCCGACGTGGAACGGGCCGAGGTCATGGTCGTGGATGAGAACGGCCTGGTAACGGGCACAGTCGGTTCCGCCGGCGACGGCGACGGCGGGCTCCGGCGCCCGAGGGGGCTCGCCCTCGACCGGGACGGCAACCTCTATGTCCTGGACGAGACGCTCGCGCGGGTCACGAAATTCAGCCCCGGGGGAGCGTTTCTCCTCCGGTTCGGGACGAAGGGTGCGGGCGAGGGGCAGCTGGACCGGCCCGAGGGGCTCGCGATCGACGCCGCCGGCAACGTCTACGTGGCGGACTCCGGGAACGGCCGGATCGTGAAGTTCGACGCGAACGGGACGTTCCTGTCGGCCTTCGGGGACCGCGGTTCGGGCGACGGCCGGTTCAGGACCGGGCCTTTCGGGGTCTGGGTCGACCAGCAGGGGACCGTCTACGTCCCCGACGTCGCCGGCCACGGCGTCCAGGTTTTCCGGCCCGGCCCGGCCTCCGCGGGGGGGCCGGTCGCGACCGACCCCGCATCCGGGAACGAGACCTCGCCGATCAACGGGTCCTGCGACAGCGACACCTGCCCCCTCGTTGCCGTTACGAACGGGACGCCGGCGATGCCGGCTGCGACGGTCACGGCCGTCAACATCACTCCCTACGGGACGCCGACCCCGGCGAAGACCGTGCCGGCTCCGGGCGTCGCGCTCGCCGCCGCCGCCGCCGCCGCGATGGCCGGTCTCCTGGGCGCGCGCCGGCGCCGCTGAAACCGGTTCCCCGGTACGTCTGTGCCCCTTCCCCCGGTCCGGCTCTCCCTGCCCCGTTCGGGTCTCCGGCGGGGGTCGTTCCCCGGTTCCCTCCCAGGCGCCTCGCCGCGACCAGCGCCAGCCCCCGCCGAAGCACGGCTGGGGAAGTCCCCTGGCTCTCTATTCTCCCGCCGCCCCCGGGCAGTCTCCTGCTCTGTCACCCCCCTCCCCGGGTCACGGCATCTGGCGCCAGACCCAGACGAAGCGCTGGAGCGCGGTGAAGTGGCCGAGCAGGCCGAAGAGGACGAGCAGCCAGCCAAGGAATGGAAGGCCCCGCACCGGGACACCGACGGCGAGGTCGAGGACCGACGCGACCATCAGGAGCACGAGCCGGTCGGCCCTCCCCAGGAGCCCCCCGTAGTACCGGCCCATGCCGACAGCCTGGGCCTGCGTGCCGAGGTACGAGGACATCAGCACGCCGGTCAGGGCGAAGACCCCGACCTGCCAGGGAGCGAAGCCGCCCGCGAAGATCCCCGTGATGATGAAGATGTCCGCGTACCGGTCGATGGCGTGGTCCAGGAAGTCGCCGCGAGGACCCTGCTGCCCCGTCGCGCGTGCGAGTGCGCCGTCGACCGAGTCGCAGACGGCGTTCGCGGCCACGCCGGCGAGGCCCCCGGCGACCGAGCCCGCCGCGTAGAGCAGCCCGCCCGCGAACGCGAGGAAGAAGGAGAGGACCGAGAGCAGGTTCGGCGTCACCCTCAGGACGAGGGCCGCCCGGACGAGCAGATCGAGCACGCCCTCCACGTGGGGCCGGTACGCGTCCAGGGTCATGGCGGCCCCACGAGGTAGGCTGAGAAGTCGAACGTGCCGTGAGACGGCGCCACCCGGCCCGCGGCGAAAGCCTCGACCAGGTCAGCCGTCTCCCCGGGGGTACGGCTGGTCGTCTCGATCTCGAGCAGGCGGTCCGGCGCCTGGCGGTCGAGGGCCTCGCAGAGGATTACGTCCAGCGCCTCGGCCTCGACGTTCTCGGCGACCTTCGCGGCGGGATACCCGCGAGCCTCGAGCCTGGTGCGGAGCACGTCGGGCCGGCAGCGGAGGAGCACGAGCCGGTCGATCCCGAGCAGGTGCGCGAGTCCCCCCTCTACATAGCCGTCGATCCGTTCGAACGCGGCGGCCCAGGCCTCTTCGTCGACCTCCCGGACCCCACCCTCCACGGAGAGGACGAAGGGGCCGACTGTATCGGCGACCCGGACGACCTGCCGCCCCCGCGCCGCGAGGACGTCCCCGACCGAGGACTTGCCCGTGCCCGGGGTCCCGGCGATCCCGACCATCATGCTGACAAGAGTGCTCGCAGGGCGGATAATAACCTCTCGTTCTCCCAGTCGGCCCCGACCGAGACGCGGAGGTAGTGGTCGGCGAGATCCGGGAACGACCGGCAGGAGCGGGCCAGCACGCCCGCGCGGGCGAGGGCGGTGACCGCCTTGTCCGACCCGAGCGGCGCCACGTCGACCATCAGGAAGTTCGCCTCGGACGGGGCGCAGGGCAACGGGGAGCCGGCCTCGAGCCGGGCGCGCCACTCGAGAACGTGCGCGCGCGTCCGTTCGACGTGCGCGCTGTCGCCGAGGGCGGCGACGGCAGCGGCAGCCGAGACCGAGGAGAGGCCCGAGAACGGGGTCGCGGCCCGGCAGTACGCGGGGAGGAGCCACTCCGGGAGCAGGGCGTACCCGACCCGGAGCCCGGCCAGGCCATAGATCTTCGAGAAGGTCCGCCCGATGACCAGATTCTCGCAGTCGTCGAGGAGAGGGAGGTAGTCCCGGTCCGAGAACTCGACGTACGCGTTGTCAAGGAAGAGGAGGCAGTCGCCGATCGACTCCGCGATCGCCCGCACGTCCTCGACGGACGTCCCGGTACCGGTCGGGTTATTCGGGGTGCAGAGGAAGGCGACCCTCGCGCCGCGACAGGTGTCAGAAAATTCCCCGGCATCGACCCCGAAATCGTCCCGGCGCGGCACGTTCGACACGACCGCTCCCTGGGCCCGCGCCGCGAGCCCGTAGAACGAGAACGTCGGGGTCGAGACGGCGACCCGGTCACCTGCCTCGCAGAAGACCCGGAGGACGGTCTCGATGACCCCATCCATCCCGTTCCCGACGACGGCAGGTCGGTCGCCGTGCGCGGCAGCGAGGGCGGCGCGGAGAGCGGTCATCGAGGCGTCGGGGTAGCGGTGCGCCTCGACGAGGGCCGCCCGCGCGGCCTCGAGGGCAGCCGGCGACGGCCCGAACGGGTTCTCGTTCGAGGCGAGGCGCGCGACCCGGTCGAAGCCGTACCGCGCCGCGATCGCGCCAGGCTGCTCGGCGTAGACGTACCCGGTATCCGCGAGGTACGGCCTGACCCGGGTCCTCATCGGGCTAGGGCCCGGGAGAGTACGTCGCAGACGCTGTCGATCTCGCCGTCCGTGATCACGAGCGGTGGGACGATCCGTATGTTGCCGTCGGCTGCGCAGTTCACGAGCACGCCCTCCGCAGCGCAGGCCGCCGCGACCCCGTCGCACCGTTCGCCGGCCGTGATACCGATCATCAGTCCGCACACGCGTGGTTCGAACCGGGCGAGAGCCTCCCGGAACCGCTCGCCCTTTGCCGCGACGGACGGCAGCACCTCCTCGATCACCTCGATCGTCGCGCGGGCCACCGCGCAGGCGAGCGGACCACCGGCGAAGGTCGACCCGTGCTGGCTCCGCGAGAACTCGAGCCCTTCCCGGGCGACGATCGCGCCCATCGGGAAGCCCGATGCGATCCCCTTCGCCAGGCTGACGATGTCGGGATCGACCCCGGAATGCTGGATCGCGAGCCAGCGACCGGTCCTTCCCATCCCCGTCTGGACTTCGTCGGCGATCATCAGGGCGCCCGAATCGTCGCAGATATCGCGGACCCCGCGCAGGAATCCCTCGGGCGGGAAGATGATGCCCGCCTCTCCCTGGATCGCCTCCACGAAGACGCCAGCCGTCCTGGATGTTACCGCGCCCTTCAGGGCCTCGATATCGCCGTACTCGACGAAGTCGCAGCCCGGCTCGAGGGGGCCGAACGGCTCCCGGATCGCGGGCTTGTGCGTGACCGCGAGCGAGGCCATGGTCCGGCCGTGGAAGCCATGCTCGAACGCGACGAATCGATCGCGGCCCGTCGCGAGCCGCGCGAGCTTGATCGCGCCCTCGTTCGCCTCGGCCCCGGAGTTCGAGAAGAAGGCCTTGTGAAGCCCCGTGATCTCCACGAGCCGCTTCGCGAGCTCGGCCTGGCCCGGCACGTAGAACAGGTTCGAGATGTGGATCAGGGTCCGCGCCTGCCGGCAGAGCGCCTCGACCACGTGCGGGTGGCAGTGCCCGGTCGAGCAGACCGCTATCCCGGCAACGCAGTCGATGAACTCGTTCCCCTGGTCGTCCCAGACCCTCGATCCCTCGCCCTTCACGAGCATCCGGTCCCGGCCGAACGCGGGCATATAGAACCGGGCGTCGAGCGCCCGGAAGTCTGTCTCTGTCATGATCCGTATCCTGTGTTCATTCGTACTCGATCGTCGCCGGCGGCTTCGGGGTCACGTCGTAGACGACCCGGGCCACGCCCGGGATCTCTGCCGTGCAGCGCGAGGCGATCCGCGCGAGCGTTCCGAACGGGAGTTCGAGCGGGTCGGCCGTCATACCGTCGCGTGAGTTGACCGCCCGGACCGAGACGATCCAGCCGTGGAGCCGGACGTCCCCCTTTACTCCCGTCCCGAGGCCGACGAGGGCCGCCAGGCACTGCCAGGGCTTGAACGGCTCGACGAGCTCCTGCTCGACGATCGCGTTCGCCTCGCGCACGATCCCGATCTTCTCGCGCGTCACCTCGCCGAGGACCCTCACCGCGAGCCCGGGGCCCGGGAACGGCATCCGGTGCTGGATCTCCGCAGGGAGGTCGAGCGCGCGGGCGACCTCCCGGACCTCGTCCTTGTACAGGTCGCGGAGCGGCTCTATCACGCACTCGAACGAGCACTCGAGCGGCATACCGCCGACGTTGTGGTGGCTCTTGATGCCGCCCTCGCTCTCGATCCGGTCTGGGAAGATCGTGCCCTGGAGGAGCGCGGTGGCCCCGGTCTTGAGCGCCTCGCGCTCGAAGATCCGGATGAACCGCTCGCCGATCGCCTTCCGCTTCTCCTCGGGATCGACCACCCCTTCGAGCACGGCGAAGAACTCGTCGGCGGCGTCCACAACGGAGAGAGAGAGGTGGCCGAAGAGCTCGCGGATCCGGTCGGTCTCGTTTTTTCGCATCAGGCCCGTGTCCACGTAGATCGGGGAGAGCCGCTCCCCCACCGCCGCGGCGGCCAGCGCTGCGCAGACCGAGGAGTCGACCCCGCCCGAGAGTGCGATCACGACCTGGCGATCCCCGGCCTCGCGCCGGATCTCCTCGATCGCTTCCCTGATGAACCTGTCCGTGTCGACCATGTCAGATCACCTGCGTGGCCTGCTTCCTCTCCCGGCAGGCGCGGACGAACCCGATGAACGGCGGCGAAGGGCGGGCCGGCCGTGAGCGGAACTCGGGATGGAACTGGGTGGCGAGGAAGAACGGGTGCCCGGGGAGCTCCATCACCTCCATCCGGTCGCCGCAGGTCCCCGAGAAGACCACGCCGGCCTCCTCGAGGGCAGGGATCTCGGCCGGGTTCACCTCGTACCGGTGACGGTGCCTCTCGACGATCTGATCGGTGCCGTAGAGGTCGCGGACCCGGGTCCCGCTCCTGAGGATGACGGGGTAGTCGCCGAGCCGCATCGTCCCTCCGAGATCCTCGACCTCCTCCTGTTCGGGGAGGATCGCGATCACGTGCCTTCCGTTCCCCATCTCCTCGGAGCAGGCGTCGGTCCATCCGAGGACGTGGCGGCTGAACTCGACGACGGCGAGCTGGAACCCCAGGCAGAGCCCGAGGAACGGGACGCCGTTCTCGCGTCCGTACCGTATCGCGGCGATCTTGCCCTCCATGCCCCGGCGCCCGAACCCGCCGGGGACGAGCAGACCGTCGATGTCGGCGAGCTGGCCGATCTCGAGCCGCTCGGCGTCGAGCCAGGTGATGGTGACCTCGGTCGAGGTCGCCCGCCCGGCGTGCTTGAGCGCCTCTTTGATGGAGAGGTAGACGTCCTCGATCCCGTACTTCGAGACGATCCCGACCGTGATCCGGCTCGTGAACTCGCGCGCAACCGTGCTGTACCACTCGGTTCCGGCCTCGCGCCGGGGGAGCTGCAGGTGCTCCACGACGGCGTCGGCGAGCCCCTCCTTCTCGAGTTCGGCCGGCACCTGGTAGATGTCGGGGACCGTGGTATTGCTGATGACTGCCCCCTGGGGCACGTCGCAGAAGGCCGCGATCTTCCGCTTGGTGTTCGGGGAGAGCGGCCGGCCCGAACGGCCGACGATCATATCGGGGTAGAGCCCCACCTCGCGAAGGGCCTTGACCGAGTGCTGCGTCGGCTTGGTCTTCATGTCGCCCATCGTGTCCTCGGGCACGAGGGTGACGTGGATCAGGACCGTGTCTTCGTGCGGGAGCTCGCCGCGCATCTGCCTGACGGCCTCGAGGAACGGCATGGACTCGATATCCCCGACGGTGCCGCCGACCTCCACCAGGCAGACCTCCGCGAGCTGGTCCCCGCCGTTCGGCTCCGTGGCCGCCCCCCGGATCGAGGCCTTGATCTCGTCCGTGATGTGCGGGATGATCTGGACCGTGTCCCCCAGGTAGTCGCCCTGCCGCTCCTTCTCGATCACGGTGCGATAGACCTTGCCGGTCGTGATGTTGTGTCGGGCGCCGAGGTCGATATCGAGGAATCGCTCGTAGTTGCCCAGGTCGAGGTCGACCTCGGAGCCGTCCGCGAGCACGAAGACCTCGCCGTGCTGGGCGGGATTCATGGTCCCGGCATCGATGTTCAGGTACGGGTCGATCTTGACCGCGGTGACCCCGAACCCGCGGTTCTTCAGGATCCGCCCGATCGATGCCGTCGTGATCCCCTTGCCGAGCCCGCTCATCACCCCGCCGGTCACAAAGACGTACTTCACCCGCTCGCCTCTCGACGATCAGGTTGGGGCCCTGCGCCAATGAGGCTTGTCATTCGTCAGGGACGGGCGGGGTGAACGGGTATGCGAGACCCGCGAGGGCCGTCGGACCGGCCCGCCGTCGATACCCCGCGAATTCCGGCGCCGGCCCATGAACCGGGTTCAGACGGGTGGCAGGAGATGTCGCCAGACGGGGAGGGGGACCGGAGTCGTCGGTCACCCCTATGCGTGGACGATGATCGCCCCGCCACCGAGAGCCGTCGATGGAATACCCGCATCGCTCAGGCCCGCCTCGTTGTCGTAGACCATCCTGTCGGAGGCGCGGTCCCAGATCCGGATCCTGAACCGGTCCGTCCCGCCGCCGCCGTTGACCGCGCCGTCGATCGCGGTCAGCATGAAGCCGTAGTCCCCCTGACCGTCGATCGTGCCGGTCCCCTTGAACTGCGCCCGCGCGCCGGCCACCACGAGCCAGTCGTAGATCTCGGAGTGGAAGGTGAAGCCGGCAGCCCTGAACTGGAACTCGGTCTGGCCGGTCGGCACCGATGCCCCCTTCCGGTATTTCGCGACGAACCCGAAGGTCGCCCTGCCGGTCATCAGAGGGTCCTCGATGTAGGCGCCGGCGGGGGATTCGATCCAGCCGCCGCCGGTGACGAACCCTGCCGAGGGGTCGTAGACGGCGAGGAGGAGGGACTCTGAGCTCTCGCCGGAGTTGCCTGCGCCGTCCGTCACCCGGAGCCGGATGCTGTACACTCCCGCCGACGTGAAGGCCGGGAGCGTGGCGTCGACTAGTTCGACAGTCCCGCCGAAGGATCCGTCGGATGCGACCATCGGGTGCCAGGACAGGCCGTCGAGGGTGTATGATGCCTGGGCGACGCCGCTGCTGCACGGGGCTGTGTCGTCCACGACGGCCGTCACCCGGATCGCCGTGAGGACCTGCGACGGGTTCGGTGTTGCCGCGATGGCGTCGACGATGGGGGTAGCAACGTCGATATCGACCGAAAAGCCAGCGGTCGCCTCGTTCCCGGCCGCATCGGTGGCCGTGAGCTTGACGGTGTACGAACCGGTCTCTCCGAATATGGTTGCTGGGATGACGAGCGGTTCGGTGCCCGTGCCGGAAGCCACAGTCTGGCCGTCGAGATCCACAGCATAGGCGATGGTAAGTCTACCGGAATCATCGGTCGCGCGTATCTCGAATCCCCCTGGGGGGAGCGTGTCCGTGTCCGTCGGCACGGCGATGGCCGGTGGTGTCCTGTCCGCGATAGTGACCGGGAAGGACGCGTCCGCCACGTTTCCGGCGAAGTCCACGGCAGCGACGGTCACCGTGTACGCACCGGGAATCGAAGGCATGGGGAGTACGATCGAACCCTCCTGCGGGAGCAGTGTTGTTGGAACCGCCCCGTTCAGGCTGACGGTCGCCGAGATGGCGTCCCCCACCCCGATGACGATGCTGTTTCCGGGATCGATGACCTGCAGCTCAGGCACCGTGATCAACGGCGGTGTGCGGTCTAGATCAATGACGTGGATCACGATCTCGTCCGTATCGCTCTCTTTTCCGTCGGAAGCGCTGAAGACGACCGGGTAGTCGCCGGACTGCTCGCTGCTCGGCGTCCAGGTGAAGTGTCCCGCCTCGCCATCGAACGACGCGCCATCCGGCATCCCTTGCACCGAATAGGTCAGGATGTCGCCGTCGGCATCGTTTGCATCCAGGGTGATCTCGATGGTCTCTTCCTCGTCTACGGTCCAATCGCCGGTCGATGTGAGCACAGGGGCCCTGTTCAGGTCCGCAACGGTGATGGCTACTGTCCGGTACGAGGTGGCGCCCCGGCTGTCTTTCGCCCAGAACTTCACGTAATACGTCCCTGCCTGGTCCTGGGACGGTGTCCAGGTGAACGTCGAGGTGGATAGGTCGAAGGTCGCTCCCACCGGCAGGAACGAGACCCCGTACTCAACGGGATCTCCGTCCGGGTCGGTGCCGGCCAGTCGGATCTCGATCACCTGGAGCTCCGTTACCGAGACGGGCTCGATCGGGTCGAGGACCGGCGCCAGGTTCGTGTAGGGCGTGACCGTGAAGGTCACCCGGTCGGGCAGTCCAATTGCACCATGAGCATCGGTGACGGTCAGCTCGACGGCGTACTCCCCTGCTACCGACGCCTTGAGCGTCGCAATCCTGGTCCATCCCCCCGAGAGGCTCGGATAACTGTTCGCCGGCTTCGAGACGATGTTCCAGCGGTACGTGAGCGGGAGGTCGCCGTCCGGGTCGGTGCTCGCCCCCCCGTCCATCAGGCCCGCACCCCGGACCGCCTGGAAGGAATACCCCTCGCCCGCCTCGGCGACCGGGAGCCGGTTTGCGCCGGTCACGAGCTGCGCCCATATCTGCCCGGTTCTCGCGGTCGCCCATGTCACCAGGTAGTTCGTCCCGTCGAACGCACAGGCGCTGCTCACCGGGGATGACCCGACGGTGACCGGGACCCGCTGGGGCACGGTGACGGTGCCATCCGTGCCGAGGAGTGCGGTGACAATCCGGGAGTTGTAGCCGAAGAAGAGCACGAAATCGCGCTCGTTGAATGTCATCGAGGGACACGCGGGAGGGAACGCAATGTCCTGGAAAACGGGAAGCCCCGCCGACGGTGCCGGCCCGTCGAGGACGGAGCCGTCCCGCGAGAACCGCACGGAGTAGAGGATGTCCAGGCCCGTCCTGCGGTCCACCCACGCGAGCGCGGTCGTCCCGTCCGGGCTGGACGCGCACGCCGCGCCAGCAGTGGACTGTGACGCAACCGCCGTGCAGACCGGAAAGCCCCCGGGGTCGAGGACCGTCCCGTCCGGGGAGACCCGCGCGCCGTGGATGTCCCCGACGTTCGAGCTGGTCTCCGGCTCCTGGGTCCAGAACACCAGGAAGTCCTGGCCGTTGAATGAGCCGACCGGGCAGCGCTGGTGCTCAAGGGTGGGGCCGATCAGGAACTCGTCGCCCTCGGGCGCGCCGGACGGGCTCACGAACCGCCCGTACACGTCGCCCATGTTCGTGGCATGGGCCCGGTGATCCTGCCAGACGACGAGGAGACTCGATGCCCCTGGGATAACCTCCGGAGCGGTCTGGACATTCGTCGCCCAGCAGATCGGGATCGTCGGCCCCACGACTCCGTCGGCTTCGACGATACTGCCGCTGATCCCGGCACTCGAGGCATAGACGACGAGGTACCTCCCGCCGATGCACGCGATCCGGGGCTGTGTCGGACTCTCAGGGTCCGCGATCAGAAACGAGGCGCCCAGCAGCCCGTCCGTCCCGATGAATTGCCCCCGGATGCCGGTCCGCCCAACCTCGTGAGAGGCCCAGACCACGACGTACCGAGTTCCGTCGAAGACGACGTCGTGAAAAAAAGACTCGTCGAAGTCCGCGCAGAGCCTGATGTCTGCCGGCAGCACCGGGGCGAAGGTCGTCTCCTCCGCACCGGCGAGCCCCCCGCATGCCGCGAGCGATACCAGCCCGATGATGGCCCAGATCCTGAGGGTCCCTACCCGTATTCGTTGAACCCGCACGTAATCGTCTGTCATCGTCTTCTCCCAATCCTGCAGCCTTCAGGAGCGGAGATAATTTCTAAAATATTTAAATCTTTTTAAATGCTCTTCCGAGACTCCCTGGATCGGCGGCGGGGGGAAGAAGAGGGTGTCGCGTGTCAGGCGATGCAACCGACGCCCGAGGGGATCCGCCGGCTCTTCCCGGGCGGGGGGAGATCCGGCGCAGGACGGTGCCAGAGCCCTGATCCCGGGCCGGGACAGGGACCGCCCCTTTTCCTGAATGGACGCCTGATGCCCGAGAGCGGGAATTCCGGCACCCCCCCGTGTGGGACCGAGCTCCGCGGTGCCCGGGGCTGAGCCCCGAACCGTCCGTCCCGTCACTTCCCGGCGAGCTCCCTCAGGGCCTCCTCGGGGAGCATCCTGGCGAGGTCCATCTTGGTCGGGCAGCGACCGGGCTTCAGGTTGCGCTTCTTGATCTCCGCTTTCAGGCTGCTTGCCTTGACGGACTTGAGGAGGGCTTCCATCTCTTTCTCGTCCATCGGTCTCACCAGAACGAGAGATGCCGTGCACAGGAGTTAATCGTTTCCCCGGATCCGGGGCCAACCACAGGAAAAGCCCGGGCTTCCGACGGGATGGTCACCGCCGGGAGACCGCGTACGACGCTGACGTGACCGAGCAGAGCCCCCCTTCGCCGTCGAAGACCTGCCCCTCCCCGAAGATCACGCGCCGGCCCCGCTTCACCACCCGCCCGACGGCCCTGAGCGACCCCGCGTTCACGCCGCGGAGGAACGACGTGGACTCGGTGATCGTCGCGACCCTCTCGTCCTCGCCCAGCGTCTGGTAGATCGCGAGCACGATCGCCTCGTCGGCGAGCGCCGTGTAGAGCCCTCCCTGGACCCAGCCCTCGCCGTTGCAGAACTCCGGCTTCACCCCGACGGAGAGCTCACCGACCCCCCCCTCCGCGCAGTCGACGCGAACCCCCATAAGGGAGAAAAACGGGTTCGTGCACTCGCCGTCCTGCCGCAGCCGATCCAGGTACGATGCCATCAGGGAGATCGTGTGCACCCGCGGCCGAAATAGTTTTTATTCCCCGCAGGGTTATTCTCCCCCGCAGGCCCACCATAGGGATGATCGCCGGTGACGGCGGTCGATCGGAGGACGGAGTGCGGGTGCCGGGCGAGACTGCTTGTGGGACGGTTGCGGCAGTACCGGCAGACTGCACGATCGTGGTTCCGGCCTACAACGAGGAGCGGCGCATCGGAGGTCTGCTCGCGTCCCTGGCCGGATTCGGTGGACCGGTGATCGTGGTTGCGGACGGGACGGACCGGACGGCAGACCTGGTGCGCGAGTTCGGGGCCAGCCACCCGCAGCTCGCGCTCACCTGCCTCGAGTTCCCGGCCCGGCTCGGTAAGGGCGGAGGGATCATGGCCGGCTTCCGGGCCGCCCGGACCCCGTTCGTCGGGTTCATGGATGCGGACGGCTCGACTGCGCCGGCAGAGATGGTCCGGCTCTTCTCGTTCCTGGGGGACGCCGACGGAGCCATCGCCTCCCGCTGGGCATCCGGTGCGGTGGTGCCCGTCCGGCAGGGCCCCCTCAGGCGCCTCCAGTCCCGCGCCTTCAACCTGCTGATCCGCCTCCTCTTCGGCCTCCCGTACGCGGACACGCAGTGCGGGGCGAAGGTCTTCCGCCGGGAGGCGCTTCTCCCGGTACTCGGCGAGATGGAGCTGACGGGTTTCGAGTTCGATGTCGAGCTCCTATGGCGCCTCTCGCGGCGCGGGGCGCGGGTGGTCGAGGTGCCGACGGTCTGGTACGACCACGGCGGCTCGAAGGTCGGGGGCGGGGACTCCATGCAGATGCTCAGGCGTCTCGTCGCGCTCTGGTGGGCTGCGGGAGCGAAGGAACCGCGATGACCCGCGAGACCGAGAAGGGCCGGGCGTTCCGGCTGCTCGAAGAGGGCGACCTGCCGGAGGCGCTGGAGATCGCCGAGGCACTGATGCAGGACGGCGCCGAGCCCGAGCTCGCCGTGCTCGCGGCGACCGCCCTCCACCGGCTCGGACGGAACGAGGAGGCCGAGGCGTACCTCCGCGATCTCGCGCGCAGGCTCCCCGAGGCCTCGTACCTGCACAGCCTCCTCGGGCGCGTTCTCGCGGCGCGGGGCGACGAGCGGGCGACGGCCGAGTTCGCAGAGGCGATCCGGCTCGACCCCGACAACCCCGAGGCGCTCCGCGAGTACGCGGGCTACCTCGCCGCGCGCGGGGATCATCGCGCGGCGGCCGCGCTCGGTCTGCGGCTCACTGCGGTCTCGTCCCGCCCCGAGGACCGCCTCCTGCTCGCCCGGTCACTGATCGCGCAGGCCGAGTTCGAGGAGGCGGTTCGCGTCCTCGAGGCAACGCCCCCCCTCCCCCCGACGATCGAGGCGGCCCGGGCGCTGCTCGGCGCCGGGCTGTTCCGGCGCGCGGCCGATGTCGCGGCCGAAGCCTTCGAGGCGACGGGTGACATGGAGTTCCTCCGGGCCCACCTGGGGGCATGGGCGGTCTTCGACCCGGAGGGGGCCGCTCTGGCCTATCAGGGCTGGTCCGGTGCTTATACCGGGATCGACTTCGACCGGGTCCTCCTCCTGAAGACGCTCGGGCGTTTCGGGGAGGCGCTCGAGGTGGCACGCTCGCTCGCGGCAGCCGACCCGGCCCCGTATCACCGGCTGCTCGAGGCCGAGCTGACGGGGCTCGCCGGCGACCGGGCCGGAGCCGAGGCGGCTGCCGAAATGCTCGTTCTCGATCTGCTCGGCTCGCTCGAGGAGATCGAGACGCTGGAGTGCGTGCTCCGCCGGTACGAGGAGATCCTCCTCGCGGCACGCTCCCCGGAGCAGGCCCTCGCCCGGTATCTCGAGGTGGTGGGGTCAGACCCGACGACGGTCGGCCTGGTGAGGATCGGGGAGGCGGCGGAGCGGCAGGGCGACGTGGTCCTGGCAAGGGACCACCTCTACCGGGCATACCGGACCGACTTCATCCGAGGCGGACTCGCCTATGCCCGGTTCCTGGCCCGGCAGGACGACCTGCGGGAGTGCGAGAAGGTGATGCTCTACTGCACCGAGAACGCGACCAAGACCGCCGACCTTGAGCGCGTGGCCGAGGTCGCGCTCGACGCCGCGACCGGGATGCACCGCCTCCCCCGGCTGCTCGATCGGCTCGCGGACCGGCTCGCGGCACGGCGCGATTCCCTCTCCTCGTTCGGCCAGGAACTCGCCGCCGTCGCCCTGCTGGCGCGCGCCACGGACGCGTTCGAAGCCGGACGGTTCGACCTGGCCAAGGAGTGCTGCCTGATCGGCCTCGACCTGTTCCCGATCTTCGCATCCGATCTCCGCCTCGACGACTTCGGGGCCCTGTTCGCCCGATGCAAGGAGGAGGCCGTGCTGGACCGCCCCGTGCTCGGGCGCTCGCACACGCTCTCCGCCGCCCGCGAGCCGCCGGCCCCTCCGCCGGAGGCGGCGCTCGCGCTCTCGCCCGAGGAGTCCAGGGTGGTCGCGTTCCTGCGGGAGCACCGTTCGGCCACCGAGCACGACCTGAGGGCCGTGCTCGGAACCCGGCGCGTGGCCGGGCTGGTCAACCGGTTGATCCGTCGGGCCGGCAGCCAGGGGATGAGCCTGATCGAACGAAAGGGGGCCGGGGACGAGGGAGAGGAGTATGTCTATGTCGGACGATAGGGGACGAAGCGAGAGCATCAACATCATCAACGCGCTCCGGCGCGGCACGGTCCCGGCGAGCGGCCTCTCGAGGCTCGCGGTCGGGATCGAGGTAGAGGAGGGCGTGATCTCCCGTCAGCTCGGGTACGTGGCCGACGGTGGAGGGGACCTGAAGTTCATCAAGGGGGATTACGGCGCAGGCAAGACCTTCCTGCTTGCCCGGGCGATCGAGCTCGCCCAGCAGGAGGGGTTCGCCACCGCCCATGTCGTGGTCTCGTCCGAGACCCCCTTCTCCCGGCTCCGGTCCGTGTACCAGCGTATCTGCGCGAATCTGAAGACGCGCGACGAGGAGGCAGCGTTCAAGCCGGTGATCGACTCGTTCCTGTACGCGATCGAGGAGCGGGTGCTCGAGATCCGGGGGAACGAGATCTCCGACGACGAGCTGCGCGAGGAGACGGTCCGGTCGATCGAACGGTCGCTCGCCGAGCTGGCGGAAGGATCGAGCGCGTTCGCGGCCGCCGTCCGGGCGTACTACGAGGCGAACGCCGACGAAGACTACGCCCTCGCCCAGGCCGCGCTCGGCTGGCTCGCGGGCGAGCCGAACGTGGGCCGGCCGTTCCGCGCGAAGGCCGGCGTCCGGGGCACCATCGACGAGACCGTCGCGCTCGCCTTCCTCGCCGACCTTGTGGCCGTAATCCGCGGCGCCGGTTACGTCGGGCTCGTGATCGCGCTCGATGAGGCCGAGACGACTCAGGCCCTCACCAAGGCTTCGCGGGAGAAGGCTTACAACAACCTCCGGCAGCTGATCGACCTTCTCGACAGGGGGGAACTCGCCCACTGCTACCTGCTTTTCACGGGCACCCCCTCGCTCTTCGAGGGCGCGAAAGGGATCCGGTCGGTCCCGCCCCTCGCGGACCGGATCGGGACCGTCGGCGACGACGGCTTCAGGAACCCGCTCCAGCCCCAGCTCGCGCTCGCCCGGTTCGATGCGCAGAAGCTCGAGCAGGTCGCGCTCCGCGTGATGGACATCTACGCCGAGGCGCACGGCGAGGTCGACCGCGAACGGGTGAGCCACCGTTTCATCCGGGCCCAGATCCGGCAGCTGACGGGGCGGTTCGGCGGCCGTGTCGACGTGATTCCGCGCCTCTTCCTGCGCGAGTTCGTCGACGTGCTCGACAAGGCCGCTCTCTACCCCGAGTACGATCCGTGGACAGCCTACCGGTTCGACCCGAAAGAGACGGATATGCCTCTCACGGACGAGGAGGAGGCGGTCATGGTCGTGGAGTGGTAGAGGTCCCAGGTTCATCGGACCATCACCGTCTCCCGGGGCGGGGCGCCATGTCTTTGGTCCCTCCAGCCCATCATGATCTCATGCAGGGACAGGACGCCTGCCCGGAGGATATCCTGTACACGGTCCACGATCGGGACGAGATCGACGCGATCGAGCCGCTCTGGTACCTCCTCTCCGCCCACCACCGGGAAGAGGCGCGGTCGAACGCCCGGGCGTTCGTCGAGGAGATGGAGGCCAGGTCGTTCGCAGCACGGCGCGACGAGCTGCTCGGCAAGAACCGGGACCGTGCACTCCGGATCGAGATCGCGCGCGACCGGGCCTCTGGACGAGCGGTCGGCTACTGCGTGGCGAGCGGGGTGTCCGGCGGGCACGGCGAGGTGGAGTCGATCTTCGTCGACGAGGCTTACCGAAACCGTGGCGTCGGCGGCGCCCTCCTCGAACACGCCGCAGCCTGGATGGACGGGCTCGGGACGGTCGAGCAAATCCTCTCCGTCTTCTCGGGGAACGGCAGCGTTCTGCCGTTCTATGCCCGGCACGGCTTCTCTCCGCGGTTCGTGGTGCTGGTCCGGCGGGTTCCCGGGCCGTGACCTTCTTTCTCGAGACTGTCCGCCGCCGCTGTTCCACCCCAGGCGATTCCCCGTCCCCCGCGCGCGTAGGGCCGGGAACCCCGTCGCGCCGGGGGACTCCCGGGGGTGGGGCGTCGCCGCTCCCGCTCTCCAACCACGGCAGCGGGTGCGACGGGCCCGGCCAGCCTTCTGCCGACGACCCGACCACGCGGGGAGAGGGTGAGGGAATGCGCGGCACCGCGGGGCGTCCCCATCTTCCCCGGCTCACCCCGGCTCTCAGGTTGTTCGTCCCGTCGGTCGGGGAGTCAGACCCCGATCGTTCGGACGGTGCCCCCGCCACTCGGGCGAGACTTCATCCCCGACCGTCTCTACGCATCCGGGAAGGCCTGGAGATGGTCGGCACGGCGCGCGCAGAAAAACCGGGGCGATACCCGCGCGCACGGAGGAGGTGCGGAAGAAAATGCGATAGCCCGGAGCAGATTCGAACTGCTGTCGGCGGATCCAGAGTCCACCATGATTGACCGCTACACTACCGGGCTGCTGTGCCAAGAAACGTCGCCCTGAACGATGAAAAAGGTGCCGGAGAGCCGTGGTCAGCGCCCCGGGCACCCCCGACAGACCGTGCAGGCGCCGGGGACGGGCGTTATCGAGCCGAAGCGCTCGCAGAACCGGGCGAGATCGGACGCGTCCCTCCGGTGATAGATGTGGGGCACGAGCGAGATGTGGGTGTACGTCCCGAGGTCCGCCCCGAGTCGTCCGGCGATAGCGCGCTGCAGATTGACGAGCGCGAACATGTTGGCGCCGACGGCCGAGAGCATGTCGTTCGAGCGGAAGACGACCTGCATGGCGAGCCGTCCCTGGCGGAGCTCGCACTGGACGAGCTGGAGGCAGGGGCAGTCTCGCATCTCCTCGTCGGTGGCTGGGTTCCAGGTGATCGCCATCGCCCGGCGGCTCTGCGGTGCCCCGGTCAACTTCCGGGCGATGTACGCGATCTGGTCGACCGAGACCGGTCTCTCGTCCCGGACGAGCCCCTCGCCCCATTCGAAGAGGCGCGAGTGGTAGTCGTACTCAAAAACGGCCCCCGAGCCCTCGAGGAGATCGGCCGCGTACTGTTCGAGGAACCTGCGCTGGAACCGTGAGGCCGGGCTTGCCATCGGTTCGGCCAGGGGTTCCCGGACCTCGAGGGCGATCGGCTCACACTCGATCGTTTCCTCGCCGTTCTCCGTCGTGACCGCGTACCCCTTCTCGAGCACTGTCCGAACCGCCCATTCGTGGGCGGCCGCGAGGTGCGGGCCCCGGAACGTCCGCATGCCAAGGCAGGTCGACGGCGGCGGGGATAATCATGACGATGCCCGGCCTGTCCGTGGAACGGGCGGGCGCACCGGGCTTGCGGTTGGAGAACCGGTTTTACCCGGTTAAGGGAATAATTTTTCGCGAATTATTGATAAGGTCCATCTGGACGTTCGAGATCTTAAACAAATTTCATATAATATGACATGTTTATGTTACATTGACCGATGACGCGACCCCCGGCGCTCCCACGGAGGGGGGGCTCGTGTCACCCTCCGGGACAGCACATCCACCGGGATTGATCTGCCATGACACTCCGCGTCCTCTCTCTGCTCATCATCTGCATCTGCATTGCGCCGCTCGCCGTCCAGGCCGATGCCGCGGTGAAGGTCATGCCGCTCGGAGACTCGATCACGCGCGGCGGTTCGTGGACCACCTCCCCGTACCCGAGCTACCGCTACTACCTCGACGAATCCCTCCGCGCATCGGGATACAGCCTGGACTTCGTGGGCTCGACCTCTACCGCGTTCACGAAGTTCGCCTTTGACCAGAATCACGAGGGGCACGGGGGATACACCACGGGGATGATGGTCGGGACCCCGTCGTTCTCGCCCCTCGCCGCCTGGCTCGCGTCCTCCCCGGCACCGGACATTGTCCTCCTTCACGTCGGAACGAACGACGCGCTCGAAGGTATACCGCTCGCGACCCGGATCGCGAACATGAAGAAGATCGTCTCGATCCTCCGGCAGAAGAACCCGGGGGTCCGTGTCCTGATGGCGCAGATCATCCCGACCGGCGATGCGGGCCTCAACAGCAAGGGGCTGCTGCTCGACTTCAACAGGGCCCTCCCCTCGATCGCCGCCGGGCTCTCGACCCCGACCTCCCCCGTCGCGGTCGTGGACCTCTTCACGGGGTACGACGGTGTCGCCGATAACCAGCCCGACGGGATCCACCCGAAAACCTCGGGGGAGCGAAAGATGGCGGGTGCCTGGCACCGGGCACTCGCCCCCGTCCTATCGAGGATGTCCCCGGGTCCCGGGACGACGGTCCCGACCGTCCGTCCCACGGTTACGAGGACGACTCAGGCGGTCCCGTCGCTGTCCGTCCGGAAGGTCCCGGGTGTCCTGGAGGCTGAAGACTACGACCCCGGTGGCGCGGGGGTCTCGTACCGGGACACGACGCCGGGGAACAGCGGCGGTGCGTACCGCCAGGACGACGTCGACATCGAGGTCCAGGGAGGCACCACGAACCTCGCGTTCGTCCGGGACGGGGAGTGGCTGCAGTACACGGTCGCGGTCTCTTCGGTGGGTCGGTACCGTGCCGACTTCCGGGTCTCATCCTGGGGTTCCTCCTCGCACTCGATCGCGATCTCAGTGAACGGAAAGGACGCCGCGACGGTCTCCGTCCCGACCACGGGCGGTCCGGGCGCGTGGACGACGGCGTCGACCACGCTCCCGCTCCCGTCCGGCACGGCGGTGCTGCGGTTCCGGTTCTCCGGGGACGGCCAGAACCTGGACCGGGTCACGTTCTCCGCCGTTGCGGGGTCCGCCACCGTGAAGCCGACCACCACGGCACCCACGGTTACGAGGACGACTCAGGCGGTCCCGTCGCTGTCCGTCCGGAAGGTCCCGGGTGTCCTGGAGGCTGAAGACTACGACCCCGGTGGCGCGGGGGTCTCGTACCGGGACACGACGCCGGGGAACAGCGGCGGTGCGTACCGCCAGGACGACGTCGACATCGAGGTCCAGGGAGGCACCACGAACCTCGCGTTCGTCCGGGACGGGGAGTGGCTGCAGTACACGGTCGCGGTCTCTTCGGTGGGTCGGTACCGTGCCGACTTCCGGGTCTCATCCTGGGGTTCCTCCTCGCACTCGATCGCGATCTCAGTGAACGGAAAGGACGCCGCGACGGTCTCCGTCCCGACCACGGGCGGTCCGGGCGCGTGGACGACGGCGTCGACCACGCTCCCGCTCCCGTCCGGCACGGCGGTGCTGCGGTTCCGGTTCTCCGGGGACGGCCAGAACCTGGACCGGGTCACGTTCTCCGCCGTTGCGGGGTCCGCCACCGTGAAGCCGACCACCACGGCACCCACGGTTACGAGGACGACTCAGGCGGTCCCGTCGCAAACGGGTTCCGCCGTTCCTCTCCCCGGAACGATCCAGTCCGAGGATTACAATCCCGGCGGCGAGGGCGTCTCGTACCACGACACGACGCCGGGGAACCAGGCCGGGGCGTACCGGGGCGACGGGGTCGATATCGTCTACGCCCCCGCGATCCGGAGCTACGTCGTGACGCAGATCAGGTCCGGTGAATGGCTCGAGTACACGGTCACCATTCCCGAAGAAAGGTACTACCAGCTCGCGTTCCGGCTCGCGAGCCAGTCAGGCGGCCAGTTCTTCGACATGAAGGTCGATGGCCGTTCCGAGGTGATGGTGATGGCTCCCCGGACCTGGTCGATGGAGACCTACTCCTCGATATCGACCCAAATCCGGCTCGCGAAGGGGACACACCGGGTCCGGATCCAGTTCCACGGGGACGGCCTGAACTTCGACTCGTTCAGGTTCACCTGAATAACCCCTGATCCAGCCCCCGACGGGAGGTGCCCGGCTCCCGTCGTGACGCTCATTCCTGCACCGGTTTTCGGGACGGCGGATCCGCGGTCATGGTGCGCACGATGGCCGTCCCGAAAGAACCAGCCGGTTCTCTCAGACGACCCGCTCGGTGAAGACGATCGAGCCCGAGACCCGGTTCACCCTGATCTTGACCGTCTGTCCGGGCTTCCCTCCCGGAACGTAGATGATGTACTTGCCCTCGCGTGCGACCCCGTCACCCCGCTTGCTGACCGACTGGATATGGACGTCGACGATCTTCCCCTCCTCGAACATCTTCGCCGGCTCCTCGGCCTTGGGCTTGCGCTTCCGCACGGGCCGGTGCGAGCCGCAGGCGTCGCAGCGGAGCAGCAGGATCCGGTCGTCCTTGACGAGCCGCGTATCGGGTCGGCCGCACTCGCTGCAGAGGATGTAGTCGTTGAAGTAGCTGTTGACCGCGTTCGCGATCTGCGAGACCTCGAACTTACCATTGAAGATCGCGCGGTTGCCGTCGATCTTCCCGGCCGTCCCGAGCTCGCCGACGAGCGATTTCATCAGGTGTTCCTTCTCACGCCGGAATGTGTCAGCGATCTCGGCGAAGTTCTCGAAGACCGTCGTCTTCCCCTCGATATACGCCCGGACCTCGGGTATGACGAACCGCTCGCCGGTCCCGCTCGGTTCCGTTATCTGCTCGTAGGCCTTCTTGAGCAGGGCCTCGTACGGATCGACCATGATGGTTCACTATACGCGTGGAGCGATTATATACTGTTAGATCTCGGCTCAGGGACGTCGTGGAGACGGCACGAAGGCGCGGATCAGCCCTCGCGGGGCAGACCGGGTGCAGACCTCCCCAGGCCCGGTGCCGGGCACGGTCAAGGGGGAGCCAGTGCCACGTGATCCCGGTGGCAGAGGGGACAGGGGGCAGGGGTCAAGAACTCCCGGAACCCTCTTTCTTCCTGCACGGACGGGAAGGAGCGGGGCGGTGTCGGGATGGACGGACCTCGCCTCTCAAACAGGATCGCGGGCAGGGATCCGCGCGTGGGCCACGACCGCGACGCTCCCGTGGGATTCCAGGAGGATCCGCCGGTGGGGAACGGACGTTCCCCCCGGGGGACCGGGCACGGGCCCGCCTCCCGTTCGAGGGGTGGTAAAGGGGGAGCGACGGTCGACGGTCACGACCTCTCCACGCACTCCTGGCGGGCAGGATCCCGTCGGAGATGACGAACGCGGGCCGGTCACCCCCCCTCCGGGATCTCGGTCTCTCTCATCCACCCGGGAACTGCGCGAGCCGCGCGATGACCGTGCCGGGGGCTCATGCCTCGCTCCGCGACGCATGGGCCAGCTCCGGGTAGATATCGATACACACATCTTGACTCGCGAAAAACTGTATCGCATGAGATGCCGCTGGGTTGTTACGATCTTCGTGGTGTTCCTTATCGCCCTCATCCCGGTCCCGACCGTCGCCGACACCGGCGGGACGCCGGGATACGGTCACGTCTTTCCGGCGCCGGACCCGCTCGACCCGATCGATGTCCCGGATCCTTTCCCCGCGTCGCTTCCCGAACGAATCCAGACACGGCTGTTTCCAGCGACGGCCGTTCCCCAGCCGACCTTCGCGCCCGTCAACGAGAACCGCGTCTGCGTGGCCGCCAGCGACTCGGTTCTCACGCCCCCCAACGGAACCCAGCTCTATGTCTGCGACGGGGTCGACGACGAGCGAGAGATCAACGACGCGATCGTGGCGGCCCGGGGCGGGATCGTCGAGCTCCTCGACGGCACATTCCGGTGCTCGGACCGGATCACGCTCCAGGCCAGCACGACCCTCCGGGGCCAGGGGTCAGCCAACACCACGATCCAGATCAAGGCCAAGCCCGGCAGCACCGGGTACCTGCCCGTCTCGATCGGGGCCCCGTACGTCAACGTCGGGGGCTTCACCCTGCGCGGCAACGGCTTCATCATGGTCACCCGGAGCCACGTCAGGGTCCGGGACGTCCATGCCACCTCCGTCGACCTCGACGGGAACTGGTGCCTGGCCTACGGGAACGGGATGTTCTTCGTCTGGGTCGCGCCGCCCGTGGACGTGATTGACGACGTCGAGTTCTACGCGTGCGAGGCCTTCAACGCCCACACGCACGGGTTCAACATGAACCAGGACTACAACGACCGGGTGACGCGCGCGACCACGAACATCCGGTTCCTGGACTGCCGGGCCACCGGGTGTGGCTACGGTGTCGCCGGCGATCCCGGGATCACCGACCCCACGATCACCTCGACGAACCAGTCGAAATCGGAGTGGATCACCGGCTTCGACCTGCACGAGTGGCAGGATCTCGTCAACTGCGAGGTCGTGAACTGCGTGGCCACGGACAACTGGGAGTCCGGGTTCCACCTCGAGCCCGGCGCCCGGTACTCGAACCCGCCCGGGCCGCGGACCATCTCGAAGAACATCGTTTTCAGGAACTGCATCAGCTCCAACAACGGCCAGCGGAACACCTACGCGGACCACTTCTTCATGTCGGGTTACTACCTCTCGCGCGACACGCACCTCCAGGACTGCGTCTCTTTCAACAACCGGAACTGTGGCTACTACGTCCACGGTGGAGCGAACACATCGTTCGAGGGGTGCACGGACGACGGCAGCACCTACGGGTGGAAGGTCTGCAAGGCGAGCGAGGAGATATCGATCGCGGACTGCACCTGTGCGAACAACCTCCGCTGGGCACTCTGGCTCGCGTTCTCGCGGGGGATCGATGTCACCGGCTTCCGGCACACCGGGGTCACGAGCGACCGTGGATTCCAGAGCATCCTCGGATGGTACAAGAACGAATCCGCGTACCAGCTCCCGGTCACCGATTCCTCGTTCGAGATCACGGCGGTCGGCAACGGGATGCCGATCATCAACGAGGAGGGTGAAAGGAACACCTACGTGCTCAACAGGGAGGGAACGCCGACCGGCGACTCTGTCGTCGCCGGCTTCTCGGCCACCCCGTTCTCGGGTGAGGCGCCCCTCACGGTCCGGTTCAACGACCTCTCGGAGAACGCGACCCTGCGCTGGTGGGACCTCGGGGACGGGAACACCTCCTCGGAGCGGGACCCGGTCCATGTGTACGGAGCGCCAGGCAACTACACGATCAGGCTGATCGCCGCCGACAACCTCCGGCACGACGTGGTGACCAGGACCGACTGCATCAGCGTCGAGGGCCCGGTCACCGCGTCGTTCAGCGCAACGCCGACGCTGGTGCCCGTCGGTGCCCCGGTGCGGTTCGCGAGCACCTCCGGGGGAAACCCTCACGATCTCTCGTGGGAGTTCGGGGACGGCGGAACGTCGATCGAACGGGAACCGGTTCACGTCTACTCGACCGCCGGAACTTTCGATGTCTCGCTGATGGCCAGCAACACCCGGTACTCGGACACCCGGATCCTCCCTGGCCTGGTCAAGGTCTTCGACGTGGTGACGCCCTCATTCACGGTAGACCGGACGGAGGGCCCTGCACCGCTCGAGGTCGCGTTCACCGACACCTCGACCGGCGAGCCTGAGCACTGGCTCTGGGACTTCGGGGACGGCAACACCTCGGTCACGCAGCACCCGGTGCACGCGTACGAATGCCCGGGTAACTACACCGTGACGCTGACCGCGGGCAACGCGTTCTTCACGAACTCGACGACCCTGGCCGAAGGCGTCATCGTGACGGCCCAGGCGCCCAGCGTCACCGCGGTTCCCGGCGCCGAGTCCTCACCCGTGAGACTCGGCACGGACGGACTCTACGACGACGTCAACGGGAACGGGAGGAGCGACTTCGCGGACGTGGTGCTCTTCTTCAACCAGATGGCCTGGATCGCGGAGAACGAGCCGCTCGAGGCCTTCGACTTCAACGGGAACGGCCGGATCGACTTCGCGGACGTGGTCTCGCTCTTCAACCGGACCTGATCCACGGTCATGCCCGGCCCCGGGGGCCATCCCGGTCGCCCCCGCCCCCAAGGACCGGCACGGGTCGGCCCCGGACGAGTCGCCATGCCTTTATGCCCGTGACCGTCGACCCTTGTGTGTCATGCTGTCCGACGCCGACCTCGCCGAGGCCCGGCGGCTCCTCGGCCGGGAGCCGACCCCGGTCGAGGTCGCCTGCCTCGAGAACCTCTGGTCCGAGCACTGCTCGTACCGCTCGACCAAGCACCTGCTGAGGACCCTGCCGACGACCGGCCCCGACGTGCTGGTCGGGCCCGGCGACGACGCTGCGATCGTCCGGTTCTCGGAGGGAGTCGCGCTCGCGATCGGGATGGAGAGCCACAACCACCCGAGCTACGTCGATCCCTACGACGGGGCGGCGACGGGAGTCGGGGGGATCGTCCGCGACGTCCTCTCGATGGGCGCCCGGCCGGTCGCGCTGATGGATCCCCTCTACTTCGGACCGCTCGAGGACGAGAAGAACCGCCGGCTCTTCACCGGTGTGGTCGAGGGAATCGGGGGGTACGGCAACTGCATCGGCGTCCCCGTCGTCCGGGGCGAGGTGGTCGTCGATCCGTCCTACTCCGGGAACCCGCTCGTCAACGTGGTCTGCGTCGGCACCGTCCGGCCCGATGCCTACGTCACGGGGAGGGTCCGGCGGCCCGGGAGCAAGCTCCTGCTCGTGGGTGCCCCGACCGGGCGCGACGGTCTCGGCGGGGCGTCGTTCGCCTCGCGTGACCTCTCGGAGGATTCAGAGGCGGCGGACCGCCCGTCGGTCCAGATCGGAGACCCGTTCACCGAGAAGCTGCTGATCGAGGGGATACTCGCGATGGTCGAGACCGGCAAGGTGCTCTCCTGCCGTGACCTCGGGGCGGCCGGCCTCGCGGGGGCCTCCTCGGAGATGTGCTCGACCTTCGGCGGCCGTATCCAGGCCGAACAGGTCCACCTGCGCGAGACCGGCATGACCCCCGTCGAGATCATGCTGGCCGAGAGCCAGGAGCGGATGTGTCTCGAGGTCGCCCCAGACGACGTCGGGCTGATCGGCGGGATCGCCGAGCGTTTCGACCTGGCCTGGTCCGAGATCGGCGAGGTCATCGCCGAGCCACGCTACATCGTGACGTTCTGGAACGACGTGGTCTGCGACCTGCCGATGGACGTGCTGATCCGCGGAGCGCCGGGCTGCTCCCTCCCCGAGCAGCCGTACGCGGCCGAGCGGCCGTTCGTCCGACCGGAGCGGCCGCTCCGCGAGCTGGCGCTCATGGTCCTCTCCCACCCGGAGGTCGCGAGCCGGGCCTGGGTCTACGAACAGTACGACCACGACGTCCAGGTCCGGACGGTCGACGTGGGCCACGACGCGGCAGTCCTGCGGCTCGGAAACGCCGCCCTCGTCCTCTCCTGCGGGTGCAATCCGCGCCAGATCCACCTCAAGCCCTACGAGGGAACCGCGAACGCCGTCCTGGAGAACGCTGCGAACCTGGCCTGTGCAGGCGCGGTCCCGGTCGGGATCGTGAACTGCCTGAACTTCGCCTCCCCCGTCCACCCCGAGGTCTATTGGCAGCTTGTCCAGGCGGTCCGGGGGCTCGGCGACATGGCACGCACGCTCGGCTGCCCGGTGGTCGGGGGGAACGTCTCGCTCTACAACGAGTCGGACGAGCACGGGACCCAGATCAAGCCCACGCCGTCGATCGGGATGATCGGGAGGGGGCCGATCCGGCGCTGGTCGAAGCCGGAGCCCGGCTGGACGCTCGCGCTCGCGGGCGAGACCACGCCCGGCTTCGGGGGGTCCGTCCTGGACGCCGTCACCGGGTGCGGGGGGCACGCGCCGACGATCGGCGACCCGGCGACCCTGGTGCAGGTCCGGGAGGCAATTGCCTCATCCGAGCGGGTCACGGCGACCGACCTCTCGCAGGGGGGGCTCCTCGCCGCTCTCGCGACGCTCGCGCCCGACGCCGAGGTGGAGCTCGAGGGCGACCTGCTCGAGGCCCTCTTCTCGGAAACTCCGGGCCGGTTCCTCATGGCCGCTGCCGACCCGGCCCTGATCGCATCGGTCCCCCACCGCGTCATCGGGAGGGTGGGGGGCGCAGGGCTCCGGGTCACCGCGCCGAATGCCTCCCTGACACTCCAGCCCGAGGAGATCGAGGCGGCGCTCGGAACCCTCAGCCGGCGGATGGCGGACGCGTGACGAGCCCGACGAGGTCGGCCATCTTTCTCTCGTTATCGAGGTCCTTCCGGTCGAACGCGACCGAGCCCCGGACGCGGGCGCCGCGCGCCTCGGATGCGGCCTGTAGCTTCCCGGCCGCGTCGCCAGGCACTCCCGCCGAGGTGACGAAGATCACGACCTCTTTTCCCTCGATTCCACGGAGCGCTGCGACAATGCCGTTCACAGCCGGCGTCGGGGAGAAGGCCCAGACGGGCGATCCGAGCACGACCAGATCGTAGTCCCCGACCTCGATCTCGGACGGGTCGACCTCCGCCACTTCCCCCCGCATGGCCCGCGGGGCGCCGGAGGCGTACGCAGTCAGGGTCGAATACTGGTGCCGGTCGTGGACCTCGACCAGGTCCGGCCCGGCGAGCCGCGAGGCGAGCAGCTTCGCGACGCGGCGGGTGTTCCCCGAGAGCGAGTAGAAGACGATCACGACGCGCATGGACGATTGTGTGCCCGGAACCGTGATGAACCTGTCCGTGAGTTTCCCGACGCCGAATGGCGTTGCGGAGCTCCCAGGGAAGGGCTTTCCGGGGTTATGCCGGGCTCCGGGTGCCTGTTTTCGTGCAGACAGACTCCCCGTCTCCCCGACCATGATTTCCCACCCGCGATCTCCCCCGGGTCATGCCGCGCCGACGTCCCGGGGCGGGAGCCCGGTCCGGTCGCTCTCGGGAACCGGGGGGGCATGCCGGATCTGGGTCGGTCCTTTCGGATGACCGGGGATGCTCTCATGACGGTGTTGGAGGGGCTCGTCGCGCCAGATGGTACGCACGACAAGGAAGGCGAACGAGACCGCCCGTTCCCCGGACTCCCCGACGACGGGCCTGCCGGCCCCCATCGTCGCCGCAGAACCCGCCGGGCGACCGAATGACGCGGGTGGCGACCCTGCTGAACAGCATAACGGGAATGCGAAATGGACAGGGAGCGCAGGGTACTTGTTCGATGAACGCTGCAGGCAGTGACGCCGGACCCGCACGGGCCGGGTAAAAAAGAATGGAACCCTCACTTCCTGAACTGCGGCATCATTCCGCGGACCTCGGCCCCGACCTCCTCGATCAGATGCTCCTCGTCGGCACGGGTGAGCGCGTTGAAGACGGGCCGGTTCACCAGGTTCTCGAGCATCCACTCGCGGGCGAACGCCCCGGTCTGGATCTCGGCGAGGATCTCCTGCATCGCCTCGCGGGACTCGTCTCCGATCACCCGTGGCCCCCGTGTCAGGTCGCCGTACTGGGCCGTGTTCGAGATCGAGTCGCGCATCTTCGTGAAGCCCCCCTCGTAGATCAGGTCCACGATCAGCTTCGTCTCGTGAAGCACCTCGAGGTAGGCCATCTCGGGCGCGTACCCCGCGTCGACCAGCGTCTCGAACCCCGCCCTGATCAGCGAGGTGATCCCGCCGCAGAGGACGGCCTGTTCGCCGAAGAGATCGGTCTCCGTCTCTTCCGCGAACGTCGTCTCGAGCACCACCGCGCGCGTGGCGCCGATCCCCTTCGCGTACCCGAGCGCCGTCGCCTTCGCCTTCCCGCTTGCATCCTGGTGGACCGCGATCAGCGCGGGGACTCCCTTGCCCTCCTCGTACGTCCGGCGGACCATGTGCCCGGGCCCCTTCGGTGCCACCATGATCACGTCGACGTTCGGCGGCGGCACGATCTGGCCGAAGTGGATGTTGAAGCCGTGGCTGAACATCAGCGTCTTGCCGTCGGAGAGATGCGGCCGGATCTCGGTGCGGTAGATCGCTCCCTGCGACTCGTCGGGGAGGAGGACCTGCACGATCTCGGCCTGCTTCACGGCCTCGGAGACCGGGAAGACGGCGAACCCGTCCGCACTCGCCTGCTCCCAGGACCGTCCCGGCCGTAGGCCGATGATCACCTCGAGGCCCGAGTCACGAAGGTTCAGCGCCTGTCCACGTCCCTGGGATCCGTAACCGATCACCGCGATCCGCCTGCCCTGCACTGCCCCGATATCGGCGTCCGATTCGTAGTATTTCTGGATCATCTCGTCTTCATCCCTGGCCTGAAGCCATATACATATTAAATAAAAGAGAATAAACTGTCTATCTTGCATTTTCAGATACGAGGGCCTTGAGGCTATCGTAGAGAGGCCGGAGTAATGGAACTACCTGATGTCCAGTCCACCTGCCCCGACGTCCGCATAAACCTGACGCGCGTCGGCGTGAAGAACGTCCAGAAACTGGTCGAGGTCTCGCGGAAGAACAAGAGGCCTGTCATCTTCATCTCCAAGTTCGACGTCTTCGTCGACCTTCCCGGCTCGCTCAAGGGCGCGAACCTGTCGCGTAACTTCGAGGTGATCGACGAAGTTCTGCAAAAAGCGATAGAGGGAGACGTCTCCGAGATCGAGCAGCTCTGCAGCGCCGTCGCACGCGGTCTCCTCGATCGGCACGAGTACGCGGACAGGACCGAGGTGATCATGCGCTCGGAGTTCATGGTCAAGCGCGAGACCCCCGTCTCGAAGACGAGCTGTCACGAGGTCGTCAAGGTCAACGCCCGGGCCATCGCGCAGCGTGGCTTCCACGAGCCGATCGTACGGAAGTCGATCGGGGCGGAGGTGACCGGCATGACGGCCTGCCCGTGCGCCCAGAACATCATGGCCGAGCACGCCGCGCAGGTTCTGCACGACCTGGGGGTCACGAGCGAGGTCGCGCAGCAGTTCTTCGATAAGGTCCCGATGGCGACACACAACCAGAGGGGCCGCGGTTTCCTCTGCATCGAGGTCGATGACGACGAGCACGTCGACCTCGAGACGATCATCACGATCCTCAAGGACTCGATGTCGGCCAGGACCTTCGAGCTGCTCAAGCGCGGGGACGAGTCGGCCGTCGTGATGGCCGCTCACAAGAACGCACGCTTCGTCGAGGACTGCGTCCGCGAGATGGCCAAGAAGGTGCTCGCCACCTTCAGCGAGCTCCCCGGGGACACCAGAATCACGATCAAGCAGACCAACGAGGAGTCCATCCATCAGCACGACGCCTACGCAGAGCGCAAGGCGACCCTCGCGGAACTGGTTGTCGAGCTGTCGGAAGAGAACGAGATCTCGCGCTCTTAGACGCGCACCCCGGACCGAAGGTCCCTGTTCCCGGAGGGCGGTCCGGCGGACTGCCTCCCCTTGCGACACCACGAGTCCGGCCGCTGTTCTTTTTTTTCGTCTTATACCTGAAAATATCGCGCGGTTCGGCAAACCGGAGCCTCTCTGGCTCCGGCAGGGTAAAAGGTTAAATCCCAGGCCCGTACAGGTTAATAAATACGATTCCGTACGCTCGATCGGCCTCTACTAGCGGCCGATCGCTCAGACCCTGTACCGGCTGTCGAACATCGAATTCAACGAGGAGATTCAATTGTCGAAAGTCATTGAGATATCCCCCACCACGCGACACGAGGGACACTCCAAGCTCGTCTTGAAGGTCGATGATCAGGGGATCATCGAGCGCGGTGACTGGCTCTCCATCACGCCCGTCCGCGGAGTAGAGAAGCTCGCCGTCGGCAAGACCGCCGAGCAGGTGCCGAAGATCGCGTCCCGCGTCTGCGGGATCTGCCCGATCGCCCACTGCCTGGCCGGCATTGAGGCGATGGAGGCCTCGATGGGCGTCTACATCCCGGACGACGCCTACCTGCTCCGCGTGATCCTGCAGTGTGCCAACCGCATTCACTCGCACGCCCTGCACAACATCCTCTCGCTCCCGGACATGTACATCCCCGGGACGGATGTGAAGATCAACCCGTTCACGCCCGAAGAACCCGTGCGGTCGGTCGCGAAGCGCATCCAGCGGATCCGCGAGATCGCCCAGACCATCGGCGAGATCTCCGGCGGCGAGTGCATCCACCCGTCGAACCCCCGGATCGGCGGCATGTACAAGAACCTCCAGCCCCGCGCCAAGGCGAAGATCTACGACCTGGCCAAGGAGGGACTCGTGCTCGCCCGCGATCACATGGAGTTCATGATCGCGGTCTTCCGGAACTTCCAGAAGCGCGACTGGGCCGAGGTCGGCGGCATGCAGGTCCCGATCCCCGACGATCTGGGTTACCACAACCAGGGTTACATGGCAGCGGACCCGCTCTACGGCTCGTCGAGCCTGGACGAGAACCCGCGCTGGGACCCGGCCCGCTGGAACGAGACCCGTCCCTGGGACTGGTACATGGGCGAGATGGAGATCACCGACGACTACCCGGAGTACCCGATCGGCGGCACGACCCCGAAGGGCGCGAAGGCCTGGCCCCAGATGGAGGCCTGCACCGGCGTCCCGCTCTACGACGGCCAGCCCGTCGAGGTCGGTCCCCGAGCGCGTCTCCAGGTTTTCAAGGGCTACGACGAGAAGGGCACCATGGCCCAGCAGATCGCCCGGTCGATGGAGTTCCCGGATGCGTTCTACAAGATCATCGAGTGCTGCGACGCCCTGAACTGTTCGGCGCCGGTCCTCGCGGACGAGATCCCGCAGGGCGACGGTTCGCTCGGATGGGCGGCCAACGAGGCCCCGCGCGGGTGCGACGTGCACCTGGGCCGGGTCAAGGACGGACGGGTTCAGGAGTACTCGATGCTCGTGCCCACCACCTGGAATTTCCCGACCTGCAGCCGAGCCCTCACCGGTGCGCCCTGGCAGCTGGCCGAGGTCATCATGCGCGGCTACGACCCGTGCGTCTCGTGCGCGACCCACATGATCGTCGTGGACGAGGACCGCCGGCTCGTGGCGGAGAAGCTGATCCAGTGAGCGCCCGGTGATGCTGTTCCCCAAGATCGTGGTGGCGGGGTGTGGCAACCCTCTCTTCGCGGACGACGGCTTCGGCCCGGCCGTGATCGAGGCGCTGCAGGAGGTCGAGCTGCCCGACGACGTCAAGGTGATCGACGCCGGGCTCGGCGGCCCCCATTTCGTCTTCACCCTGCTCGATCCCGAGGTCACCGAGCGGCTGATCATCGTCGACTGCGCGGACTTCGGAGCCGAACCCGGCACCCTCGCGCGTCTGAAGGTCGAGGATCTGCCCCCGGGGGCCTACCGCGACGCCCACTCGTGGGACCTCGCGGAGCCCCTGCAGCGGATCAAGGACCGGATCGAGATCACGATCATCGGGTGTCAGCCCGGACATGTCAGCGCCCCCGAGTTCGAGATTGGGCTCACTGAAGCGGTCCGTGCTGCGATACCGGGGACGGTGTCATTCATCCTCAGAGAGATCGGAGTCGAGAATGGGACTCTTGGAGCGGATTCTGGCCATCTTCGCGAAGAAGGACATCACGGTCGAGACCGGGGGGGCGATGGCCCCGATACCGGACGTGCCGGCCGAGCCGGCACCGCCGGAGGAACCGGCGGCACCGCGTCCGGCAGCAGTGCCGGTCGAACGCGCACCGGTGGCGGAGGAGCAGAAATCTGCCGTTCCCACTGATATAAAGGAAACGAACACGGCACAACACGAATTAAAGGAGGCAAAACCAGTGTCTGACAAGATTACCGCCGGCCACGTGCACATGAGCGGATGCACGGGCTGCGAGGTCGCGATAGCTGATAACTACGCGGGGCTCCTGACCCTGCTCGACAAGTATGTCGACTGGGTCTACGACCTGACCCTGGCGGACGTGCGCCACATCCCCGAGATGGACGTCGCGCTCGTCGAGGGGTCCGTCTGCATCAACGACAAGATCTCCGTCGAGGAGATCCGCCAGACGAGAGAGAAGTCGAAGATCGTCGTGGCGCTCGGTTCGTGCGCCTGCTACGGAAACATCACCCGGTTCTGCCGGGGGGGCCAGCAGAACCAGCCCCAGCACGAGGCGTTCCTGCCGATCGGCGACATCATCGATGTCGACGTCTATCTCCCCGGGTGCGGTCCGTCGCCGCAGCTGATCAAGAATGTCTGCGTGGCGGCGTACCTGCTCCTCAAGGGCAGCGACGACCAGAAGGCCCTCGCAGAGGCGTACCTGAAACCGCTGATGATGCTGTCGAAGCGCGGCACGGAAGCGTGCTTCTGCGACCTGATGTACGATGTCATCGACCAGGGGCTCTGTATCGGGTGCGGCGCGTGCGCTGCCGCCTGCCCCGTCCGCGCGATCACGCACGAGTACGGCAAGCCCCAGGGCCAGCGCGACCTCTGCATCAAGTGCGGTGCCTGCTACAACCAGTGCCCCCGGAGCTGGTTCAGCTTCGACGTGGTGAACCAGTACGAGAGCATCATGGAGACGATCGACGCCGCGATGGCGCCCTGAGGTGAGGACCATGGTTCAGGACAACTTCCTTGGCAATTACTCGTCCTGCGTCGCCGCACGCAGCACCAACCGTGCAATTCTCGCGGGATCGCAGGACGGCGGCATCGTCACCCAGCTCTTCGCGTTCGCGCTCGAAGAGGGGATCATCGACGGTGCGATCGTGGCAGGGCCCGGCGACGAACCGTGGCGCCCGCGCCCGATGGTGGCAACCTCGGTTGCCGAGCTCTACGCCGCGCGCGGCACGAAGTACAACATCAGCCCGAACGTCTCGTTCATCAAGGAGGCGACCCGCTCGTACGGCCTGGACAGGGTCGGGATCGTCGGGACGCCCTGCCAGATGCAGGCGGTCCGGAAGGGCCAGCTCTACCCGGTCGGCCTGCGGGACGTCCCCGACAAGATCGCGCTCGCGATCGGGATCTTCTGCATGGAGAACTTCCCGTACCAGTCGATCGTCCAGCTCGTCGAGGACCACGCCAACACCAAGCTTGAGAACGTGACCAAGCTCGACATCGGCAAGGGCAAGTTCTGGGTCTACACCGAGCGCGGTGCGGTGGTCCAGCTCCCGCTGAAGATCACGCACAAGTACGAGCAGCCCGGCTGCCACGTCTGCCTCGACTACGTGGCGAACCTCGCCGACATCTCGACCGGCTCGGTCGGTACCCCCGATGGCTGGTCGACGGTCTTCGTCCGTTCCAAGAAGGGTACGGACATCTGGTCGAAGGCGATGGCCGCCGGCTGCTTCGAGACGAAGCCGATCGAGGAGGTCAAGCCCGGCATCGAGCTCGTCACGAAGCTCGCGACCGAGAAGATCACCAAGAACCGCAAGACCATCGAGGAGAGGAGCAGCTTCGGCGTCGGCAAGGGCCTGCGGAACCCCTATATCTGAACTCCACCCTTTTTTCCGGACCCGTTGCAATCCCCTCCGCGCGGCGATGGACATATCCGGTCGGTTCTTCAAATAGTACTCCCGGGGAGGCATGAGGGTTCTCGCGATCGGTCTTGGTGGCGCGGGTGGGCGGCTCGTGGATGCGCTCTACCGGACGGACCGGTCGGGCCGGGTCTCCTGCGTGGAGGCAGCCGCGATCGACACGGACGCGCACTCCCTCCGGCAGCTCTCCTCCCTGCCGGGAGAGGACCGTCTCTATTTCCCACCTCTCGGTGCGGGTGCGATCGACCTCGAGCAGGTGCTGTACCACCTCAAGCGGCAGGACGCCTCGGGCGTCGACGCGCTCCTGCTCTGCGTCGGGGTCGGCGGCGAGTCGGGGGCGCTCGCGCCGGCGCTCGTGGACGCGCTCAGGGAGGGGTTCGCCGAGCCCGTCCTCGTCTTCGCCGCCCTCCCGCAGCGGTCCGAGGGTGAGCGGATCGCGGCCCGGGCCGGGGACGCCCTCGACGCCCTCCTGCCCCGGGCAGACGCGGTCCTGCTCTTCGACAACGATAACTTCGCAACCCGTCGGCCGGCCGGAGAGCGCGATCCCTCCCCCTCCCTCTACGCGGCCCTGAACGCCGAGGCCGCCCGCCGGATCGGCCTTCTCCTCCGGGCCGGCGAGTTCGGGGGACAGGTCGGTGAGGTCGTGGTCGACGCGGGCGAGGTGCTCGGGACGCTTTCAGGGCAGGGTTTCGCCGTGGTCGGGTACGCCTTCGAGCCGCTCCCCGAGCACTGGCTCGAACGGCTGATCGGCCGGCGGCTCCCGTTCGTCTCCCGGTCCGACCCGTTCGACGGGGCGACCAGGATCGTCGAGCTCGCGAAGAAGGCCGTGTACGAGGAGGTCTCGGTGCCGTGCGACCTGACCGGCGCACGGAAGGCCCTGCTGCTGGTCGCGGGACCGTCGCGCGAGCTCTCGATGAAGGGCTTTTCGACCGTGCAGCGCTGGCTCGACCGGACGATCGGCGGGTTCGAACTCCGCTCGGGCGACTACCCCGTGGACTCCCGGCGAATCGGGGTGGTCGTGCTGCTCGCCGGCCTCGTGAACGTCCCCCGCGTGACCGAGCTGCGCGAGGCGGCCCAACGGGAGCACCGCCCGGTCGTGATCGACCGTGTCGACCCGTTCGGCGACGGCGCCTGAGCGTCCCCGTCCGCGTCGCACCGGTCCCGCGGGACCTCCCGGGCCGGCGCCCGGTCAGGAGACGGTCTCGCGCCCGACAGTGATGTCGTAGACCGCATGCCACCGACCCGGCGAGTACGAGCGGACCCGGCTCTCGACCACGCCGTCGACCGGGAACGGCGCGAACGCGGGCAGGGCCTCGCCACGCGAGGCCTGGAGGTGGTAGAGGTGGATCGTCCCGCCGGGCCGGCAGAGGGCGAACGCCGCGGGGAGGAACGGGAGCGGCGAGAGAGGGAGGTTCATGACCACCCGGTCGAAGGGCCGCGATAGCACTCCCGGCAGCCGGGCCGCGTCGGCCAGCACAGGGAGCACATTGTGGGTCCGGTTCCGCCGGCAGTTCTCGATCAGCGCCGCCACAGCGGCCGGGTTGACGTCGCAGGCCGCGACAAACCCCGCCCTCCGCGCGAGCGCGATCGCGAACGGCCCGGCCCCGGCGAACATGTCGAGGACCCGCTCCCCCGGCGCGACGAGGTCCGTCAGGCGCTTCCGCTCGGTCGCGAGCCGGGCCGAATAGTAGACCTCGGAGAGGTCGACCCGGAAGACCAGGCCGTGTTCCCGGATCTCCGTCGCCGTTGACTCCTCTCCCGCCAGCACCCGGAACCGGCGCGTCCTGAACCGTCCCTCGACGTTTCCCTCCGGGACGAGCACGGTCCGAATCGACGGGCGCGCCGCGAGAAGGCGGGTGGCCTCCTCCTCGTCGTCAACGGGCAGGATCGCGATCTGCCCCACCATCTCGTGCCGCGGGATCTCCGGTGCCGGCGCCCGCGCGAAAAAGCGCGTCCTGACCGCCCCTTCGACGGGCCCGGTGACCGGGAGCCAGAGCCGGTCCTCCCCGGCCCGGACCCTCAGGGAGCGATCGAGGAGGCCGGCGTCGAGAAGTTGTCGGCGGACGACCTCGCCCTGGTCGCGCGGCACGGCGATCCCCCACTGCTCGACCTCCCACATCTCTCATCATCTCCGCCGACCATTACTCCGGTATGGACGGGTACCTTGAGAGACTTCGGAGCGGCACGCTTAAACTCTATTCCCTCGAGCAGTCGCTACCCGCGAAACAGGCCGTGGCGGTCCGCCGCGCGTTCATCGAGGAGGAGACCGGGGTCTCACTCCACGCGCTCGGCGCCTACGGGATCTCGCCCGAACGGGCGACGCGGCGGAACTGCGAGAACATGATCGGCGCGGTGCAGGTCCCGGTCGGGGTCGCCGGCCCGCTCCGTGTCAGGGGGGAGCACGTCGACCGCGAGGTCTGGCTCCCGCTGGCGACCACCGAGGGGGCACTCGTCGCCTCGGTGAACCGCGGGGCCTCCGTCATCACCCGGGCCGGCGGGGCCGAGTGCCGGATCCTGGCCGACCGGATGACCCGCGCGCCGGTCTTCGCGGCGCGGTCGGTCGCCCACGCGGCCGAGGTCGTCCGCTGGGTCGAGGGGCACCTGCCCGAGCTGCAGGAGGCGGCCGACGCGACCACGCGCCACGGGCGGCTCGTGGGGGCGGACTGCTCGGTCGCCGGGACCTCGGTCCACGTCCGGCTGGCGTTCACGACAGGGGACGCGATGGGCATGAACATGGTCACGATCGCCTCCGAGGCCGCGAGCGCCGTGATAGAGAGCGCGACGGGGGCACGGCTGGTCGCAACCTCGGGCAACCTCTGCACGGACAAGAAACCGGCCGCCGTGAACGCGGTGGCGGGCCGTGGGCGCTCGGTCGCGGCGGGCGTGCAGCTCTCCGGGGACCTGGTCCACGACGTCCTGAAGACCGACGCGGCGAGCCTGGTGGAGGTGAACACCCGCAAGAACCTGGTCGGTTCGGCCCGCGCAGGCGCCCTGGGGTTCAACGCCCACGCGGCGAACGTGGTGGCGGCCCTCTTCATCGCCTGTGGCCAGGACCCCGCGCACGTGGTCGAGGGCTCCCTCGCAATCACGACCGTGGAACCGGTCCCCGGCGGCGTCTACGTCGCGGTCACACTCCCCGCCCTGCCGCTCGGCACGGTCGGCGGGGGAACCGCGATAGAGACCCAGGCAGAGTGCCTCGCCCTGCTCGGCGTGGCCGGGGGCGGGAACCCGCCGGGGGAGCATGCACGGGCATTCGCCGAGATCGTGGCGGCCGGCGTGCTGGCGGGGGAGCTCTCCCTCCTCGCCGCCCTCGCGGCCCGCCACCTCGCCCGTGCACACGCGACCCTCGGACGCGGTTAGCGGAACCAGCGCATCATGACGTGCGCATCCTCGCCGTTCGCGTAGTAGCCGGGGATCTGGAAGACCTCGCGGTATCCGCACCGCCGGTAGAAGGCCTGCGCCTCACGGTTCGAGGCGCGGACCTCGAGCTGGACGGCAGAGGCCCCGGCGATCAGGAACTGCTGCTCGACACGGGCGACGAGCTGCCGGCCGATCCCGCGCTTCCGGAACCCCGGGGAAACCGCGAAGTTGCAGATGTGGCCGATCACCTGCTCGCCCGTGTCCTCGACGGCGCCCGCCAGGAACCCGGCCACGGCGCTCCCTGCCGTCGCGACGAAGAAGAAGTCGCCGCAGTACTCCAGGATCCAGGCGAGGGTGGACTGGTCCCACGGGTCCGGGAACGAGACCCGCTCGATCGCCGCGACGCCGGGGAGGTCGTGGGCCCGGGCCCGGTGGATCCGGAGCGGCTCCGCCATCATCCCCTGTCTGGTTGGCCGATCCTCCATATCAGGCTTGGGATCGGATGAGCGTCGTCGCGCCGAGCCGTTCTCCCGGCGCCCTGGAAAACCGGGGGGCGGGACCCCGGTAACCGGAGACCCCCTGGTGGCGGGTCGGAGGGAGGGGTAACTTTATATCATGGCCATGAACATGAATATGAAACGAATTATTAAGTAGGATCATGTTTACTAAACACACTAATGAATTCTGATCGAGCGTGTTGTAACTTCCTCCTCCCGACGGTTCTGCGCATGAGCGTTCCGGCAGCACCTCTTTCTTTACGCCTCGGGCGTGGCATCAGGTCGAGGGTGGTCCAGGCGCTTCATGGCGTCAATCACCAACTGACCGCTGATTCGGCACCCGGCGCCCCCGCACCCCCGACGGAATCCCCGGGAATCGAACCCCTGGACCTCCGGCCGGGAGAATACGCCAGGGTTCGGCATCTCGAAGAGATCTATGCAACCCTGGACGAGCGACGGCGGTGCAGGGGTCTCTACTTCATGCCCGAGATGGAGTCATACAGCGGCAGGGTATTCAGGGTCTTCAAGACCGTCGAGGTGATCAAGCTCGAGTCGACCGGGGAGGTGAGGCGACTGAAGAGCCCGACTGTGTTCCTCGAGGGCGTCTACTGCAACGGGGAGCGTCACGAGGGCTGCGACCGATCCTGCTTCCACTTCTGGCGTGAGGCCTGGCTCGAACGGGCCGACCCACAGGAACCGGGCATCCCCCAGTCCCTCCCCCTCCGTCCCGCGTGATGGAGGGGTTGCTCCTTCTCCGCTCGGCCCGGGAGCTTCCGACCCGCGGGATCGACCGCCCCGGGTGACGTCCCGTCGTCTCACGGGAGCGGTGCGGGCCGTTCCTCTCAACAGCACTGCAGACTTCTTTCAGAGCGGAATCCCAGGGGACGGGATCGAGCCGGCGGGGATCTCGTCTCCTCCCTGCACCGGGGTCCGCTCCCCTCCATCACGGGTCGCTGTCCGGCTGCGGGTTGCCGTGGCAGTGAAATGAAAGGACCGAGCCCCGACATGGTCCCGGTCACCGGCGGAGCGGAACCCTGCCCCATGACCCTGCCTTCCGGGAGAAGAGCGCTACTCCCGGCCTGCCCATCCGCTTGTCAGGGCGTTCAGCATGGTCGTTCCGTCCGATCCCCTCTGCACGCCCCGCCGCTGGTGCCGGTTCACCCTGCGCCGCGGTCCGCCGGGCCGGCACAGGGACTTAAGTCGATTCACGCCCAAGTTAACCGGGATCCATGGTGCAGATCCATCCGTTCTCGGGCGTCAGGCCGGCCCAGGGCCAGGACCAGGCGATCCCGTCCGTGCCGTACGACGTCGTCTCGGCCCGCGAGGCGCGCGGCATCATCGCGGAGAACCCGCTCTCGTTTCTCTCGGTGATCCGTGCGGACGCGGACCTCCCGGGCGTTCCGGCCGGCGATGACCGGATCTACTCCCTCGCCGGGAGCCGCTTCCGGAAGCTCCTCGGTGACGGGCTCATGCGCCAGGATCCCTCTCCCGGGTTCTATGTCTACGAGGTCGTCACCCCCGAGCGGACGTACACGGGCCTGGTCGCCTGCATCGGGGTCGGCGACTACGAGTCCGGGGTGGTCCGGAGGCACGAGCAGACGCGGTACGACAAGGAACGGGACCGCACGCGCCATGTCGAGGCCGTGAACGCCAACACCGGCCTCGTCTTTCTCCTGTACCGCGACCCGGGCGGACTGCACGCCGGGATCGAACGGCTCGCCAGGAAGACCCCGGTCTCGACCGAGACGGCGCCCGAGCCCGGGATGCGCCACCGGCTCCACCGTATCGACGACCCCGCCGCGATCGCCGCCCTGGAGGAGGCCTTCACCGGGGTGGACGCCCTGTACATCGCCGACGGTCACCACCGGGCGAAGTCCGCGGTCGCCGTCGCCGCCGCGCGGCAGGCCTCGGGGAGGGGAACGGCCGAGTCCGGACGGTTCATGGCCGTCCTCTTCGCCCACGACCGTGTCCGGCTCCACGGCTACTCCCGTCTCCTGGCCGACCTCGGCCCCCTCACCCCCGGAGGCTGTCTCCGGGCGCTCCGGGCGCTCGGCACGGTCGAACCGATAGAGGGCGTCGACGCGCGGGGCTTCCACATCCCCCCGCGGGGACCGGTGGCACCGGGCCGGCGCGTGCTCCACATGTACCTCCCCGGGCAGTGGTACGAGCTCTCGTTCCCCCGGAACCCCGAGGAGGGGCTGATCACCGGACTCGACGTCCAGTACCTCCAGGACCGGGTGCTCGACCCGATCTTCGGGATCACAGACCCGCGTGGCGACCCGCGCCTCCACTACCTCGGCGGGGCGAAGCCGCTGACGCGTCTGACGGACGCCGTCGCCTCGGGCGAGTTCGCGGTGGCGTTCGCGCTCCAGCCCCTCCCGATCGGGACGGTGCTCGACTGCGCCGACGCCGGGCTCGTGATGCCGCCGAAGTCGACCTGGTTCGAGCCGAAGGTTCTCTCCGGCTTCGTGGTCCACCTCCTCGACTGAGCGCTGCCATTTATCCTCTTCTCCCGCGCATGATGTTTCGCATGATCAGCATCGCGCTCCCGAAGGGTTCGCTCGAGGAGCAGACGCTCGCTCTCTTCCGCGAGGCCGACCTCGAGGTGAGGCGGACCGACCGCGACTACAACCCCGTGATCAGGGACCAGAGGATCGGCAAGGTCAAGATCCTAAGGCCGCAGGAGATCCCCCAGTACGTCGGGCTCGGCTACTTCGACCTGGGGATATCGGGGCTCGACTGGGTCCGGGAGACCGACGCCGACGTGGTCGAGGTCGCGAAGCTCAACTATTCCAAGACGGGGGAGGGGACGGTCAGGATCGTGGTTGCGGTGCACGGTGGCGACCCGGCGGACTCGGTCGAGGTGATCCGGCCGGGTGCGCGGGTGACGACCGAGTACCCCCGTCTGACCGGGGATTTTTTCGAGAACCTGGGGATCGAGGTGCATCTCTTCCCGTCGTACGGCGCCTCGGAGGCAAAAGTCCCCGACCTGATGGACGTGGTGGTCGACCTGACCGAGACGGGGACCACGCTCAGGCAAAACGGGCTGAAGATCATCGGCCAGATCATGGAGTCGTACACCGTGATCGTCGCGAACCGCGAAGCCTGGGCCGACCCGGCTCGCCGGCAGGCGATCGACGAGCTCACGACCCTGCTGCTCGGCGTCCTCGACGCACGCTCGAGGGCTCTGCTCTCGATGAACGTTCCCGCCCACGCCGTCGAGACGTTGATGGCCGCTCTGCCCGCCCTGAAGCGCCCGACCGTATCGGCGCTCTTCGGAATCGAGTACTTCTCGGTCGAGACGGTGGTCAAGAAGTCGGAAGTGAACCGGCTGATCCCGCTCCTGAAGGCCGCGGGGGCCGAGGACATCCTGGAGCTCCCGATCGCCAAGATCATCCGCTGATATCGATCCCCTTAAAGCGCGCTCGTATAGATATATGCGCATGGAGATCGCCATCGTCGGGGCCTCCGGGTATGCCGGTGGCGAGCTGGTCCGCCTGCTCGCCTCCCACTCCTCGACAGAGGTGACCGTCGTGACCTCGCGGAAGCACGACGGCACGCCGCTCACGCAGGTACACCCCCATCTCGCGGGGTTCACGGACCTGGTCTTCTCGAACCCCGATGTCGGGGGGATCGAGGCGGACTTCGCGTTCCTCGCCGTCCCGCACACGGCGGCGATGCGGTACGCCCGCCCGCTCCTCGACCGGGGGATCCGCGTCGTCGACCTCTCGGCCGACTACCGGCTGCCGAAGGAGGTCTTCGAGGCGGTCTACGCCGTCGAGCACACCGACTGGTTCGCGGCCCCCTACGGGATCCCCGAACTCCGTCGCGACGCGGTCGTCGGGGTCCCGTTCGTCTCGAACCCCGGCTGCTTCCCCACGGGGGCGACCCTCGCGGCAGCGCCGCTCGCCTCCTTCGCCAGGACCGTGGTCTACGACTCGAAGACGGGGGTCTCAGGGGCAGGGGACAATCCGTCGGCCGTGACCCACTACCCGAACGTCGGCGACACGTGCACCGCCTACAAGTGGACGGGTCATCGGCACCTCGCCGAGATGCGCCAGGAGCTGGCGGCGCTCGGGTCGGAGGCCAGGTGCTACTTCACGCCACATCTCCTGCCGGTCAACCGCGGTATCCTGACGACCGCTCACATCCTGCTCCGGGAGCCGATGGAGCAGGAGGAGGTCGAGGGGCTCTACCGCAGGTTCTACGCGAGGGAACCCTTCGTCCGGTACCAGCCGCCGAGCCTCTCGTCGGTCCGCGGCTCGAATTACTGCGACCTGGCGGTCGAGGTATCCGAGGACCGCGCCGTCGTGGTCTCCGCGATCGACAACCTGGTCAAGGGCGCGGCGGGCCAGGCGATCCAGAACATGAACCTGATGTGCGGCTACAACGAGGACGACGGGCTTCGATCGGCCGGCGTCGCACCCTGAGGCGTGACAATGAAGGTCAGCGAGATCATGAGCCCGGACCCGGTCACGATCCAGGCGCAAGCGACCGTCCGTGACGCGGCCCGGATCATGCGCGAGAACCGGATAGGAGGGCTTCCCGTTCTCGACGGGACGCGCCTGGTCGGGATGGTGACCGACTCGGACCTGCTCGCCCTCCTCTCGACCCGCCCGCCCTCGGAGGACCTCTGGCTGCCGTCGCCGCTCGAGATCATCGAGGTGCCGATCCGGGAGTTCATCAACTGGGAGAAGACCAAGGCGGCGCTCACGGACATCGGGACCATGGCCGTCTCCGAGGTGATGAGCGAGCCCCCGATCTCGATCGGGGGCGACCTGGAGATCGCGGACGCGGCAGCGCTCATGCTCCGCGAGGGGATCGTCAGGCTGCCCGTGATGCGGGGCGCCGAGCTGGTCGGTATCGTGACTCGCTCGGACATCGTCCAGGGGCTCGCGGCCGGCCGGGAGCCCGCCGAATGAGGTCGATCTGCGCGATCGAGGGCGTCGAGGCCGCGGGCGTCAAGGACGGGAAGTTCGGGCTCGCCCTGGTCCGTGCGGAGGGGACCGCGGCCGGTGTCTTCACCTCGAACCTGGTCCGCGCGGCGCCGGTCGAGCTGATGATGGAACGGGTCAGGCGGGGGCGTTTCGGTGGCCTGATCGCGAACTCGGGCTGCGCGAACGCTCACACGGGCCGGCGCGGCATCGAGGATGCAGCCGCGATGGCCGCGATCGGCGGCAGTGCGATGGGGATCGACGAGCGGGAGTGCGCCGTCGCGTCGACAGGGGTGATCGGCCGGTACCTCGACCTCGACCTGATCGGGCGGCAGGCCCGCGGGCTCTCGGGCTCGCTCAGGCACGACGAGGAGGGAGAGGCGGCAGCCGCGCGGGCGATCATGACGACCGACCTCGTGGAGAAGCACGCCCTGATCGAGGCCGACGGTTTCTCGGTCGCCGGGATCTGCAAGGGGTCGGGCATGATCGCCCCGAACATGGGGACCATGCTCGCGTTTCTGTACACCGACGCGGCGGTCGAACAGCCGATCCTGACGGCGGCGCTCCGGCTCGCCGCCGACCGCTCGTTCAACCGTGTGGTCGTCGACGGCGACACCTCGACCAACGACGTCGCTCTCGTGACCGCGACAGGCACCGCCGGCAGGGTCGACCCGAACCGGTTCGAGAAGGCCCTCGAGGCCTGCTGCCGGGCGCTCGCGATCCAGATTGCGGCCGACGGCGAGGGCGCGACCCGGCTTATCGAGGTGAACGTGACCGGGGCCCCCGAGGAGGAGGACGCCGCCGTCGTCGCCCGCACGATCGTCGGCTCGCCGCTCGTCAAGACCGCGGTCTACGGCCAGGACCCGAACTGGGGTCGGATCGTGGCGGCCGCCGGCCGGGCCGGTGTCGAGTTCGACCCGTACTCGATCTCGCTCTCGATCGGCGAGGGCCCAAGCGCCCTCCCGCTCGTGACGCGCGGCGAGATCGTGGTCGACCTCGCGAGGGCGAAGGCGGCGATGTCCGGGAAGCGGGTCGTCTTCTGCCTCGACCTCGCTGCCGGCGAGGGCGAGGCAACGGCCTGGGGCTGCGACCTGACCGAGGGCTACGTCGAGATCAACGGGAAGTACACGACATGAGGCGCGTTGAAGTCCTGACGGAGGCACTGCCCTACATCCAGCAGTTCCACGGCACGGTCATGGTGATCAAGCTCGGCGGCCACGCGATGGTCGATCCGGCCGTTCTCGAGGCGGCGATCCGGGACGTGGTGCTGCTCCGCTACATCGGCATCCGCGTCGTGCTCGTCCACGGCGGCGGCCCGGAGATCACCGAGAAGATGAAGGCGCTCGGCAAGGAGCCCAAGTTCGTCGCGGGGCTGCGGGTCACCGACGAGGATACGCTCGAGGTCGCGCAGATGGTGCTCGTGGGCAAGATCTCCTCGAACATCGTCTCTCTCCTCCAGAAGTGCGGGGCGCACGGTGTCGGGATCTCGGGAAACGACGGCGGGCTCCTGGTCGCACGACGGATGGGTCCCCAGCTGGTCCGGGTCGGGGAACGGGACGAGCAGGTCGACCTCGGGCACGTCGGCGAGATCCAGGAGGTGAACCCCGGGCTCCTGTCGACCCTGCTCGACGACGGGTACATCCCCGTCATCGCCCCGATCGCGATCGACCGCGACGGAAACTCGCTCAACATCAATGCCGACACGGCGGCGGCGATGATCGCAGTCGCGCTGAAGGCCTACAAGCTGATCAACATGACGGACGTGGACGGCGTGATGGACCGCGACCGCACGAGGGTCTTCCGCCGGCTCTCCGGGGACGAGGCGCTCGCGATGATCGGTTCGGGCGAGGTCGCTGGCGGGATGATCCCCAAGGTCGAGGGGATGTGCAGGGCCCTCGAGAGCGGCGTGCAGTTCGCACACATCATCAACGGCAACACCGAGCACAACCTCCTGCTCGAGCTCTTCACCCGCGACGGCGTCGGGACGATGATCTACGCCTGAGATCTCAAGCCCGCCCCCGCTCTCCCCCCTTTTCCGGGTATCGGGACCGTCCGCAACGGCGGCTCACTGTGATCCGGGCACGGTCCCGGTCCCGGCACCGATCCGTTTGGAAAACCTTATCCGATAGGGAGAATAATGCCCTGCCGATTATGGGGTTGTGAAGGCCGGCTCCAAGCGCCATATGCCCGTGGTGGTCGCTATAGTAGCCCTGCTTCCTCTTCTTCTCCTATCATTTCCCGCAGAGGCCACGAGTTTTGCGAGTTTTACCGCGAATGTAACTTCGGGTCCGGCGAAGTTGACGGTTCAATTCACCGATCACACCTATGATAACCAGGGAGGAGTTCCCCCATTAGGCGTCACACTGCAGTGGGATTTTGGTGATGGTTCAACATCGGATGAATCCGCTCCTATCCATACCTTCACAAGTCAGGGAGACTACGAGGTGACGCTTTCGGTTATAAATGCTCCACTTTTAACCGAGCCCGTAGCAAAACAGACAATTCATGTGGGTCCACCCCCCGTCGCTATCGATGCCTCGTTCACCTGTAAAGTGGTCGGACCCCTGACCGTCCGCTTCACGGACACCTCGACCGGCGAGGTCACCTCCCGTCACTGGACCGCCGGGGACGGGAACTACACCATTACCTCGGACCCCTTCTGGGTCTATACCTATTCCCAGCCCGGGAACTACATCACGACCTTCCGCGCCTCCGGCCCGGGCGGGGACGCCCCCAAGGTGATCCATGCGATCACCGTTCCCCCGCCGCCGATCGACCCCCCCGTCGCCGAGTTCTCCTTTAAACCGACAGACGGGCGAGCGCCGCTCACGGTCCAGTTCACGGACGAATCGACCGGCGCGAAGACCTGGCTCTGGACCTTCGGCGACGGCTCCACCTCCACCGTTCAGAACCCCTCGCACCGGTTCGCGGACCCGGACACCTACGCTGTATCGCTCACGGTCTCGAACGGCGCCGGCTCCGACACGGCGACGAAGACGTTGGAGGTCGAGCCGACGGAGACGCCGACGCCGGCGCAGGCCTACCCGCCGACCCTGATCCTGTACCCGACCGTGTCCGGCTCCACGGTCACGGTCGGCGGAACGTCGGCGGCAGGCACCGCCGGTACCGCGATCACCCGGATCGGCTGGGACTGGGGCGACGGCACCACCGGGGACCACGCCGTCCCGGACACCCACGCATACGCAGGGACGGGGTCGTACACGATCACGGTCACCGCGTACCAGAGCGACGGCCAGTCGACGACCCGGTCCGTGACGGTCTTCGTGTCCGTCCCGACCACTACGAGCCCTCCCACGACGACCACGCCCCCGGTCAACGCGCCGATCGCCGCGTTCACCTGGTCGCCCGATGCCACGGACGCACGGCTCCGCCGTTTCACGGACACCTCGACCGGGCCCGTGACGGCCTGGCGCTGGGAGTTCGGCGACGGGACGATCTCCACCGAGCGGAACCCGGCCCACGTCTACCCGGGGGAGGGGACGTACCGCGTCTTGCTGACCGCGACGGGTCCGGGCGGCGCCTCGACCGCGGTCCGGGACCTGCTGGTCGGCGGGACGGAGACGCCGTACGTCACCCCGACGGCCACGCCGACGACAGTGCCGCCGACGCCGGCGCAGGCCTACCCGCCGACCCTGATCCTGTACCCGACCGTGTCCGGCTTCATGGTCACGGTCGGCGGAACGTCGGCGGCAGGCACCGCCGGTACCGCGATCACCCGGATCGGCTGGGACTGGGGCGACGGCACCACCGGGGACCACGCCGTCCCGGACACCCACGCATACGCAGGGACGGGGTCGTACACGATCACGGTCACCGCGTACCAGAGCGACGGCCAGTCGACGACCCGGTCCGTGACGGTCTTCGTGTCCGTCCCGACCACTACGAGCCCTCCCACGACGACCACGCCCCCGGTCAACGCGCCGATCGCCGCGTTCACCTGGTCGCCCGATGCCACGGACGCACGGCTCCGCCGTTTCACGGACACCTCGACCGGGCCCGTGACGGCCTGGCGCTGGGAGTTCGGCGACGGGACGATCTCCACCGAGCGGAACCCGGCCCACGTCTACCCGGGGGAGGGGACGTACCGCGTCTTGCTGACCGCGACGGGTCCGGGCGGCGCCTCGACCGCGGTCCGGGACCTGCTGGTCGGCGGGACGGAGACGCCGTACGTCACCCCGACGGCCACGCCGACAACAGTGCCGCCGACAGCGACCGTGGTCCCGGTGACCCCCACGCCCGACGTCGGGGACGGCGGCGACGGCTTTCCCTTATGGCTCGTCGCGATCGCTGCCGTCGGCCTGCTCGCCGGCGGCGTCGCGGTCGCCGCGCGGGCCGTGAGACCGCCATCACCGCCTGGCAAGCCCGCGGTTCCAGTCCTGACAATCGAGCCCCACGGCAGCCTGCGGCGGCTGGATGCCGGGGACCGGTCCATCGACGGGCGAGCGATCGAGATAGAGGTACGGGGAGGAATCAGACGTGAACAAGATTCGACAGGGAGCGCCGGAGCCGTTCGACCGGGCGGAGCTCTCGAGCGAGATCGCTGACCGGATGCGGGAGAAGGGGGAGGCGGAGCTCTCTCATGTGGTCACGTACTACCGGATGGCCGGCCTCCCGGCGAAGAAGGCGCTGGAGATGGCCGCGCAGCAGGCTGCTGACGTCATGGTGCGGTGCCTGACGCAGGGGATGGTCAGCGCGACCGTCGAGGCGATGGACGCAGAGGGCGGGAGGGGGGCAAAGACCTGGACAGTCGGCCCCGCCAAGCCGATCCGCCCTCCCATTCCCCCCTGGGAGTATACGGTCGAGTTCGTGGTGCGCGCAAACGGCTTCGAGATCGCCTGCCCGAAACTCGAGTTCCGGCTGGAGCCGCGGCTCGCGATCCTCGACGCGGGCCTGAAGCGCTGGCCCGACGGCGGGTACGAGCTGACCCTCGGCAGAGCGAAGTTCGACTGCCGGGTCTACCTCGTCCGGCCCCCTCTCGAGGATCTCCTGATCGCGGACCCGATGACGCGCGAGTTCGGGTTCGCCGAGCCGATCTCGTGGGGCGGGAGCTGGACTCCCCCGGAGGCGAGTGTCCCGTGTCCGTTTGGCAACCCGTCGGCCTGCCCGCTCCGGAAAAAGGCGGACGAAGTCCCCCCGGCGGCTAGCCCACCACGATCGTGAGGCCCGGGACGGCCCCGCCCGAGGCGCCTGTCCGGGCCGCGCCGAGCACCTGCCGGACGTCCTGCTCGCTCACCGGGATGCCGGCCATCCCGAGCAGCTCCTGGAGCGTGACCGTCTGGTCCTGCTCGAATGGCACGTTCACGGTCAGGATCTTGTAGACGTCGCCCGAGACGGTGCCGCCCACCCGGAACGTGATCCGGTCATGGCCGGCCCGGACCGTCGCGAGGGCCGCCTCGAGCAGGGCCTCGTTGTCGAGCGTGACCGGCTCCTCTTTTGCGATCGACTGCCGGGCCAGGAGAGTGAACGGGCCGGTTTGCCCGCCGCCAAGGCGCCGGACGCCGCCGCTCTCGACCGAGGAGACCGTGAACGCGACGTCGCGGATCGGGATATCGAACGAGTTCGGGTTCGTGACCTGGACCACGACCTGGAGCGTCGTGTTCGCCGGCGTGAACGTGCCGACGCGCACTCCCTGGACCGCGACCGTCGGCTGCGCGATGCAGCCCGAGGTGCCAGCGATCACCAACATCACAGCGAGGAGAAGGGCGGATCCGAGGAATCGGGCCATGGCACAGGTTCCAGTGCGCCCGAACGGGCGCGCGCCTCCCGTTGGCACGGATTCTACTTAAGGATATTCTCCGGCCGCCCTACCGGCGTGCCAGGCAGATCCAGCGGTCGTAGACCGGGTCGCGTTCGTTCTCGAAGACCTCGACCCCGCGACCGTTCTCCACGATCCAGCCGGCGACGAGCGCCGCCTCGGGCTCCGAACCCATCGTGATGAGGGTCTCGTCCGAGAGCGCGAGGACCTGGAGGAGGAGCTCGCGCCAGAGGGAGTCGTTGAGCCCGGGGTAGCACTGCCCGACCATCAGGGCGAGTCCGAGCGGGGCCGGCTCGATATAGTCGGACGCGAAGGCCCCGTCGATCCAGCAGACCTCCTCTGGCCTGAGCCGCCCTTCGGCCAGCCCGAGCGAGATGAGGGAGGCGTCGTTGTCGTAGGAGACCGGCACCATCCCGAGTGCCCGGAGCACGGACGCGCCGATCCCCGAGCCGCAGAAGGCGTCGATCGCGCGTGCACCGTCACGCCTTCCCCAGAGGTTCTCCACGAGGTCCAGCGCTTTTGGGAACCGGTCGGGCGGAAGGTCATTGATCGCGGGCGGCACCTCGCCCCGGAGCCGCCCGGCATAGTACGCCCGCACCGCGCGGGCCCAGGACTCTCGCGTCTCCTGGTAGATGTCGCCCCCCGTCTCCTCGAACCGCTCGAGCCAGACGACCGACGGCGCGCGGTAGAGGAAGGTCGTGGCGCGCCAGGCATCGTCGTCGCGGAGCGCGACCGCGATCGGGTCGTCGTTCTCGTCCACGAGCAGGCGCCCTCCCGTCGCCTCCATGTCAGGAATGACAGAGGAGTAGATTTCGTCGGTCAGTTCGGCGAAGCTCGGCTCAACGAACCAGAGCTCCGGTACCTCGATCATCTCAGCTGCCGTGGTCATCGCTCCACCATGTCTCCCTGCGGATGCGGAGCCCCTCCGGGGCCCGCATGGTTCCCTCCACCAGCGCCTGCTCGTGGACCTCTATCGTGCGCCCGTCCAGGTCCCCCAGGACGCGCGCGCCCGGCCCGACCTCGATCGTCCCCCTGGACGCGATCGTGCCGTGGATGACCGTCCCCGGGCCGATGACGACCCGCTCCGTGGCCCTGACAGAGCCGAAGAGGGTCGTGTTCTCCCCGATCTCCACGACCCTCCCCCGGACGTTGCCATGGAGCCGGCAGTTCGAGCCGATCCCCATCTCGCCTGGCACCTCGAGCCGCTCCATGTCGAAGATTGCGCCGGGGGGGATCACGAGCGGATGCTCCATGGCCCCCTCGTCGCTCCCGAGCACCTCCGCCACGAAGCGCTCGACCTCGTCCTCGTGCTCGAAGCGGAGCATGGCCATCAGGTACAGCATCAGGTACACGATCACCGGGAGCGGGTTGCGAATCTGGATCCAGCCCCGGGCCTCGAAACCCTGCTCGATCTTGACGTTGTCGCCGATGTCGAGGTCGCCGGCGACCGAGAGGCGGCCCGCGATCCGGACCCCTTCGCCGAGGTAGGCGTCCTCCTCGGTCCGGACGTCGCCGCCCACCTCGGTCCAGCTTCCTATCCTGACATCGCCCGCCGCCGATACCGATCCGTTCACCCGGCAGAACTCGGCCACCACGACCTCGGCGCCGGCGAGCCCGTAGTCGATCCGGCAGCGGTCCCCGACAAGGATGGCGCGGTCCGTGCTCAGCGTGTGCTCCTGGAGCTCGGTACTGTCGGGGATCGTGCACCGTTCGAGGAGTGCGGGCGCGGTCTCGTCCATCAGCGGGTGTCCAAGAGTGTTTCAGGCCCCGTATTTATGAGCCTTGCCGATCAGGTCCATCAGGATCGGCAGCAGGTCCCGGCCACGGATCCGGTGGAGCCCCCCCTCGGCGCAGGCGAACTCGTCGTAGCTCTCGACCCGATCCGGGCGGACCCCCTCGCCGTGGATGAGAACCGGCACGGGATCAGCCGAGTGGTCCTTGACCACGCAGGGCGTGGAGTGGTCGCCGCAGATCGCGATCACGGTCTCATCCAGGGCGAGGAGGGGCTCGAGCGCGCCGTCGATCCGCTCGATGAAGTCGCGCTTCTGCTCCGGCTTCCCGTCGTGGCCGGACTCGTCCGCCCCCTTGATGTTCAGGAGCACGAATCCGCGGTCCGCGAGCGCCTCCCCGGCGGCGCGGACCTTCCCCTCGATGTTCGAGTCGAGCGAGCCGGTCGCCCCCTCGACGGAAATCGTCTCGAGCCCGACCACCTTCCCGATCCCCGTGATCAGGGTGGCGGCCGAGACCACGGCACCCCGGAGGCCGTAGCGCTCCTCGAACGGCTCGAAGTTCCCCATCAGGCCGGCTCCGCGCAGCAGCACCTCGTTGGCCGGATGGAGCCCCCGGGATTGCCGTTCGCGGTTGAGCGGGTGCTCGAGGAGGATCGGCCGGGCCTGTCGGACGAACTCGTTCAGGACCGCCGCTGTCTTCTCGTCCTCGGGCCGGTCTGTCGTCGACGCGAAAGGGATCGGCGGGATCCCCTCGTGCTTGGGGTCGTTCGAGCTGACGCCGTCGCCGAGGCCCGGGCCCTTGAGAGCGAGCGCGGCGCGGTGGCCGGCGCCCGAGACGAAGCGGAACGAGACACCGAATGGCGAGAGGTCCACCCCTACCTCGATCGCCTTCGAGAGGGGGGCGGTCCCCTGGATCCTGCCGGCTCGCCGGTCGGTGACGGCGCCGTCCGGTCCGACCGTCGCGTAGTTGGCGCGGAACCCGATCATGCCCGGGAGCATCCGAATCCCGGACCCCTCGGCCTCGAGCGGCCCGCGGCCCGTGTAGCACTCCTCTGGCGGGTACCCGAGGAGGGCCAGGTGAGAGGTGTCCGAACCCGGCCGGATCCCGGGCGCAATCGTGTCCATGATCCCCGTGACGCCCTCCCGGGCGAAGCGGTCGAGCACGGGCGTCCTCGCCGCCGAGAGGGGCGTCGCGCCGCCGAGTGCCGGGTGCGGCCGGTCGCCGATACCGTCGAGGACGATCAGCACGATCCTGCGTGCGGTCATCCGGTAAGGGTTCGCACCGTTCGGCCATAGATGTGCCGCCTCCGTCCCCGGTCGATTCCGGTGCTCGGGGGTTTCCGGACGATATTCGCCGTGCCGGACCTCCGTGCCGGGAATCCCGCGCCGGCAGTCCCCGGCACACCCGCTCCGCTCGTGGGCTTCCCGGTCGACGGCCCCCGGGGGACGCACCGCTTCCGGGCGGAGAGGGAAAGATTCGGGGGGCTGACGTACCCCCGGGTAGGGGGAGAGATCGCGGTCCCGTCCCGCTCCGGGCGGGACCTTTTCAGAAGAGGGGGTGTTCAGATCGCCGGGGCACGGGCGATCAGCTTGGACTTGATCACCTCGATCCGCCGGACGGGAAAGACAGCCTTCGCGTCGGTCATCAGTTCCTTCGCGAGCGTGCCCGTGACCATCGATTCGGTCACGGTCCGCCATTCGTTCTCGGCCAGGAACGCCGCGACACGTGCGCTGACGCGCTTGCGGATCTCGTGGATCTGGGACGAGTCGGCGGCCATCAGGGTATAGCAGGTCACCGTGAGGTGCACCCGGAACCCGTCCTTGGTGGTCCCGATGACGTGGGAGTCGATCCGGCTCGACCGCCGCTTCACGAGCGAGCGGAGGTAGTCCTTGGTCAGCTCGTGGCCGACGAACTCCGTGTACGCCGCGTCGCCCGCGACATGGTCGATCCGGAACTTCATCTTCACGTGCTGCTTGCCGTAGTCGTTGTTGATCTCGCCGAGCGTCGCGTTCATCACGCGCCCGATCATGTTCTCGGGGTCGGCCGAGATGGTGTCGCCGATGTAGGCCGCGCTGAAGGTCTCGGGAGCGTGGACCTTGAACCAGGTCTTCGCCTTCCAGCCCTCCAGGCGCCGTCCAGCCTGTTTTTTCTTTGCCATTGTAATCACCTGTGGTTAAACGAATCTGAAGATCTCGGGTGCGTCGCCGAACCGGCGGCGTATCTCTGCCGGCCAGGCGTCGACGTCGAACCCTTTCTGCGCGAGGAACGCCGCGGTCCAGCGCTCGAGGCCGATCCCCGAGCAGCCCGACCAGAGGTCGCCGCCCGACTGGACCTTGACGTTGAACCCGCGGGGGTACTTGTCGCCGTTGACCGAGACGTTCTGGAACTCGAGCCAGTCTCCCGAGTAGGGCAGGCAGGCCTCGTAGTCGGTCGTCCCGATCCGTTCGGAGGTGCCCTCCCCGCCGATGATCCCCTCCTGGGCCATGAACCAGGGTGTCACCCTGGCGCTCCGCCACTCGAGCTCGAGCACCTCGTCGAAGAGGTGCCGGTACCGCTCGTGGAGAAGGTCGGCAGTCTCCACCGTCTGCTCAGGGGTCCCGATCCAGAGGAGCTCGATCCGGTGAAACTCGTCCACTCGCTCGATCCCGTGGATCCCTCCGGACTCGTACCGGTGCGAGGTCCCGGAGCGGTCGAAGATACGGGCCGGCAGACAGTCGTTCGCGAGGGTCGTTCCCCCGATGAACGGCCAGAACGATGGGCACTGCGCATAGCAGAGCCCGCCGATCGGTCCGTCGACCTTGTCGCGGATAAGGTTGACAGGGACCTCGCCTGTGACCTTGAAGTGGTCCGCGACCTCCTCCCAGTACGCGGGGTCGCGGGTTTTCGGTGTCGAGACGTAGTAGATCTCCGGATAGACCCCCTTCGCGTGCCCCGACTTCATCCAGACCTCCCAGGGCACGAGCTTGGGGAAGATCATCTCGGTGAACCCGAGTGGCCCGATGATCTCCTGGACCACGAGCGACTCGAAGGTCCGGAAGAGCCGGGTCGACTGCGCCCCGTGAATCCACTGCCCCCGCGAGAGCGCATGCTTGATCCAGCCGCGGCGGATCATCTCCGCTGTCGGGTCCTCCCGGAACCGGGACTCGCGCTTCGGCGATTCGTACAGGAGCTCCCAGTGCTCGGCCTTCCCGCCGTACGCGGCCGCCTCGGCCTTCTCTTCCACGAGCCGGACCAGCCGGTCCGGGACGCGGTTCTCGAGGTCCGCCGCAGAGACGGAGAGGGCGAGGGTGATCCGGCCCTCCCCTATCCCGACCTCGCGGACGAACGGCAGGGTGGAGAGCCTGAGATCCTCCGGGATCTCGCCCTGGAGCTCGATCAGGTAGTCGCGGACCTCTATCTCCCGGATCCCTATCCGGTGCCGGCCGAGCAGGCCGGCGAGGTGTTTCCTGAACCGGAAGAGCGCGTCGTGGGCCCGCGTGTATCCGCCGCTCTCGAGCGTGATTGTCATCCCCGGCCCCGAGACCGTGCACGAGGTGATCCGGCCGACCTCGCGGTCCGGCACCTCCCTCGGGACTCCCCTCCGGAAGAGGGTCGTGTTCGCCTCCTGGACGGCCCGGTCGATCTCGGGAAGGGCCGCTTCGGGGACCTCACGGGAGAGAACCAGGTCGGCCGTCAGGCTGAATCTCGGCTGCATTGTTCCTCCGCGATCTGGCAGTTCATCAGGTAGTCGTCCATCGTCGCGATGATCGAGCCGCACTCCCGCGCCGCGAGCCGTGTCACGACGAGCCCGCCTTCGACCCTGGTCGAGGAGGGATGGTGGTCGTCCGGGGCCAGCGCTGCCGCCACGCAGGCGGGACGCGCGTGGCGGGTCTCGATCACGCCCTGGCACTTCATGCGCCGATCGCCTCCGCGAACGCGGCAGCGATGGCCGGAAAGGCCTCGCAGGGCACGATGGCCCCGGCCTTTCGCGCGTGTCCCCCCCCGGAGCCGCCGGCCTCGGCGGCGAGCTGGCGCAGGAGAGGGCCGAGCGGCACGCTCCCGTCGCCACGAACCGAGAGCCGGAACCCGTCGCCGGAGGGGGCCGCGACCATGACCGGCCGGCCGAGCGGGCCGGCGAGTGCGGTGGCGACGTCGCCCGCGAGCCGTGAATCCTGGATGCGAACCGCGACGGCCGCCTCCTCGAGCGGAATTGCCGCTGCGATCGCTTCGATGACGCAGCGACGGTGCGAGCTGGCCACCTCGACGGCTTCCCGCGTCGCCACCGGCGAACGGAGGCAGACCGAGGCGGCGAGGCCGCCGCGCCCGTCCTTGGCGCAGGCGTCGACAACGGCCGCGAGGGACCGGACGTCGCCGACCGCTTCGCGCGGGCAGAGGACGCGGTCGCCCCAGATCCTCTCGAGCGCCCCGGGCGCGGCCTCGCCCGCCGCCTCCAGGACGGCGAGCGAGAGGAGGAGATCGATGGCCGGCCCGCCGTCGGTCATCGAGGCGCGGAGGAGCTCGCGGACCCTCTCCGCGTTCCCGGAGATTCCCGGGAGGAACGGGTCGGTCGCGAGCTCGAGCTGCTCGACGATCGAGCCGCCAGGAAGCGCGATCCCGCGTTCGATCTCGAGGACGCCGTTGGCGATCCCTTCGTTCAGGATCTCGGCGTTCTCGGCCTCGAAGGCCTGCCCGTCACCGGTCACGCCGGCAGCAGCGAGCCCGGCGAGATCGCGGCAATCCGCCAGACGGCCTGCGACACCGAACGCGAGCGCCGCTGCCGAGAGCACCCGTTCCCCGTCGTAGCCGGCGGCATGGGGGTTCATCACGACCCCCTCGCCATCCGCCACCGGCGCGTGGTGGTCGATCACGGCCACGTTCTCCGGCAGGTCGGTCAGGCCGGCCCCCAGGTCGCAGAGCAGTGCCGGATTCTCCGCTCCGAGCCCGGCGGGCCCGGGCGTCCCGTCGACTATCCGGAGGCGGAAGCCGATCCCGCGGCGCCAGAGCGCGTGGCAGACGAGCGATGCCGCCGTGACCCCGTCCGCATCGCGGTGGCCGTAGACCTCCACGTACTTCTGCTCCGACAGGAAGCGGGCGAGTCGTTCGGCGGTGGCGTCGATCGGCATGGGGTCCTACCGCGAGAGCAGGATCTCGGCCGTCTCGGGCTTGTAGACCCAGTCGGCCGGCAGTTTCCTGGTCTCGACATAGTACTTGACCAGGCGCCTGACCTTGGACTCGGTCAGCTGGAGCTGCCGCTTGTTGTGAAGGTCGTTCTTGTTTTCCGCGAGGTGCTTTCGCATTCCGAGCGCCTTCTCCATCAGGTTGCGGAGGTCTTCGGGGATCTCGGTTCCGAGGCCGTTCGCCTCGAGGATCTCGCCGATCCGCCGTCCTGTCGCGAGCTTCACGTCCGGGACCGCGTACTGGTCGCGGAGGATGGTCCCGATCTCCGCGCTCGACTTCTCTTTCTTGCGGAGGTCTATGACGAGCCGTTCGATCTCGACCGCGTCGGTCGTCGACCACGCGGGCGGGTCGTCCCGGTGAGGCCGGACCGATCCAGACTTGCCCCTCCGTCGTGCATGCATTCTTGCCATGTAGTCTACTCCGATACCGATCTGTCCCGAGAAGAGCAGCGATGAGACGCACGCTCCGTAATCCCAGAGCCCCTCAGGGCTGCATCGCGTGTGCGGTGCGTCGGACTTACCGGTGTGTCGTGCACACGTCAGCGACGGTGCCGGCTACATAATCGACCAGGCAACTCTTAAGGCTGCCGACCGCGCCGACGTCCCGGTATTCCCGATACCCCGGGGGCGCACCGGAGATCTTCGCACGGGGTCCGCCGGCCGCGCCCGGGTCGGCGGGCAGGGCGAACGCCCCGGGCCGACGCCGAAAAGAGGGACCGTGACGGTCCCGGGTGCAGGGGTTCGCGTGGGAACCGTTTCAGGGGATCGCCGGTCGCGGCAGGGGCGACGATCCTCGCACATCCGTCTCCCCGAGCCGGGCGAGGGCCTCTTCGAGCGCCGCGATCTCGCGCTCCCGCAGGGCCGCCAGCTCCCGGCCCGCCTCCTCGTGCCGCGTCCGCGCCTCCACGGCCGCTCCGATCGCGCCGCGCGTCGCCCGGACCGCGTCCTCCAGCCCCCCGTCGAGATCGGCCGCGAAGGTCCGGATGGCCGCGTCCAGGTCCTGCACCATGGACCAGCGCAGGTTCTCGACGTTCGCCCGGACCAGGTTCTCCGCCTGCCGCTCGAGCCGCTCCCGCACACGCCGCTCCCGCAGCCGCCGGGGCAGGCCCCGCTCCATCACCTCGGCCGGGATCGGGACCAGCGGCGAGAGCGAGACGTCGCGCCGGACCCACCAGGCCCTTGATCGCTGCTCGAGCCGGTGCTCGGTCTCGGGGACGCGGAACGGCACGTCGAAGAGCTCGGCCGCGGCCGTCCGCACGGACCCGATCAGCCGGGCCGCGTTCTCGTGGTGGACCCGCAGGCGGCGGCCGAGCTCCCCGTCGAGCATCGCGGCCGTCGCCTCGAGCTCGCGCGGGAACTCCTCCGCGACTGCCGCGGCCATCGCCTCGACCGCCGCCGCCTCATCTCCGTCCGCGAGCGCCGCTTCGGCCACCCCGGCCAGCCGGACCCCGTACCGCTCGCGGAGCGCGGCCGTCTGGGCCTCCACGAGCTCGGCCATGCGCTTCCGCTCGCCGGCGATCATGTCCTGCGCGGACCGGCGCTGCTGCTCGGCCTCGACGAGCGCCGCGTCGAACTGCGCGCGCTTCTCCTCCAGCTCCGCGATCGGCATCGCGAGCGCCCGGAGCGCGAGCCGGAGCGCGAGCAGGACCTCGGCGGCGATCCCGGCCGCCCTCTGCCGCACCGAGGCCTCGAGGACCTGCTGCTTCTCCTCCGCGAGGAAGGACAGGAGGCGATCGGCCACCTCCGCGCAGCCGCTCGCGCGCCACCCCTCGGCGTCGCCGGCCTCGCGCGCCGCAAGCCCGCGCCGGGCCGAGACCGGGTAGACCGGGACGTCGGTGGGAAGGCCCGCCTTCTCGGCCAGCACCCGGCGGAGGAAGCCGGTGGCGGCCGCGGCCTCGTCGGCCGAGAGGTAATCGACCTTGTTCAGCAGGAAGAAGAGGCGGGGGACCCGGTCGCGGACCTCCCGCAGGAACGCGACCTCGACCGCTGTGATCGGCGGGTCCGCCGAGACGAGGAAGAGGGCCGCGTCGCACTCGGCGAGGAAGGCCATCGTGGTCGCGGTGTTGTGCGCGTACGTCGAGCCGATCCCCGGCGTGTCGATCAGCACCACGCCGTGGGAGAGCGCCGGCGACGGGTGGAGCACCTCGACTTCGGCCACGCCGAGCCGGTTCGCGGGGTTCTCCTCCTCCGTCACGTGCCGGGCGAGGACGGCCGCGAGGGCGGCTGCGTCCGGCACCGCGACCACCTCGTCGGCCCGGCCGTCGGAAAACGCGATCCGGACCTGCCGCGCCGGCCCCGAGCGTATCATCGTCGGGATCGCCGTGAGCGGCACGACCGAGCTCGGGAGCACGGCCTCGCCGAGCAGGGCGTTCAAAAGCGTGGACTTGCCACGCTTGAACTGGCCGAGCACGGCGAGGTGGAACGAGCCCTCGTCGAGGCGGTGGGCGAGTCCGTCGAGCCGGTCGGCCGCGGCGGGGAACTCCCGGCCGCACGCGCGGACGAGGGCGCTGAGATCGGCGAGATCGGCCGCGAGCGAGGTGGGGTCCGTCGGTGTCGTCGGGTCCATGGGTGTCTCCTCGGAAGGGGTAGGAGTTATCAGCGGGACCCGCGGTTGACGGTGAACTCCATCACCGATCACCATCGGGCGTCATCGCTCGTGAACCCTTCGGACCCGAGACCCTCATTGTCCCGCCGATGCACCGCTCCGCGGGCGCCGGATCACGGGGAGCGGTCCGCGAGGGCCGCGAGCGTCTCGACCGAGAGGTGCGAGACCCGCGTGCCCCAGCCGTGCTCCCTCGCGAGCTCGACGGCCGTGATTGTCTCGGTCACGGTCCCGATCTGGTTCGACTTGATCAGGACCGAGTTCGCGGCCCGGGTCTCGATCTCCTGCCGGATTCGCTCGACGTTCGTGACGAAGAGGTCGTCGCCGATCAGTTCGATCCGTTCGCCGAGCGTGGCCTTGAGGTGGCGCCAGCCGGCCCAGTCGTCCTCGGCCAGGCCGTCCTCGATCGCCATGACCGGGTAGTCCTCGACGAGGTCCAGGTAGCGGCGGATGAGCTCGGGCGAGTCGAGCCGGACGGATTCGGTTCGGATGTGGTAGAGGCCGTCCTCGTAGAAGCCGGACGAGGCCGGGTCGAGCGCGATCCCGATCTCGCGGCCTGGGGCGTACCCGGCCTCCTCGATCCCGGCGACGATCAGGTCGAGGGGCTCGCGGTTGGACCTGACGGCCGGGGCGAAACCGCCCTCGTCGCCGACGCCGACCGAGTGCTTCTTCGCCTTGAGGACGCCCTTGAGCGCATGGAAGACCTCGGCGCCCCACCGGAGGGCCTCGGTGAAGGTCGGGGCGCCGTACGGCGCGATCATGTACTCCTGGAAGTCCGCGCCCTGCCAGTTCGCGTGGACGCCGCCGTTCATGATGTTCATGCACGGCACGGGAAGGACGGCGAGCCCGGGGTCGTCCGCGAGGTACCGCCAGAGCGGCAGCCCCTTCGCGGCGGCCGCGGCGCGGGCGGCCGCGATGGAGATCGCGAGGACCTCGTTCGCCGCGTACCGCGCCTTGTTCGGTGTGCCGTCGGTCGCGATCAGGGCCTGGTCGACGGCGAGCTGGTCGGCGGCGTCCAGGCCGACGACGGCCTCGGCGAGCGCGGTGTCCGCGGCCCTGACGGCGTTCTGCACGCCCCTGCCGCTGTAGCGCCGGGTATCTCCGTCCCGGACCTCGACGGCCTCGTGGACGCCCGTCGAGGCCCCGGACGGCGTGGCCGCGCGGGCCGTGACCCCCGATTCGAGGGCGAGGTCGACTTCGACTGTGGAGTTGCCGCGCGAGTCGAGGATCTCGCGGGCGCGGACGGACTGGATCGTGGTCTTCATGGTCTGCCTCCGTGATAGATGGTCGGAGTCGGCGGTTCCGCGTCGGGTAGAGAACGAACAGGTGCACACAGTCCGGCCGGGCCGGAGAGCTGCGGCCGGGGCTCACGGCGAATGCGCTGACGGGGGAATCCCGCAAAGCGGAAAGAAGTGCTGAACATCGACCGAGGGGTTGAAGTCATCAGCCGGATCCCGGCGGTTTATCGGCGGACTTCATCGCCTGTTTCGGGTGATGGTTCGGACGGCACCGTGCGGCGCCATCGGGGTACTGTAACGAGCACGAATCTATATCACAGCGTCAGGGAGCTGGGTCGGCCCCCTCCTCGGGGATAGTCATGGGGCTGTCATGTGAACCGGTTGACAGCGGAACGGCTTTCTGTGCGCATGGTCATTGGCAGCACGCACGTTTGCGCCGGAAGAGTTCGGGGGAAGGTTGCTGAGCGGGCCTGCTGACCGAAGCTCGGAGCGACGCCGGAGCGGTCGCGGACACGTGAAAAAAAGCGAACGGGTCGCTGTTCGGATCCTTCGCGCGTCCGCTCCTGTCATCGACGAAGGTCGGTCGAAAAAGCGTGTGCCGAAACCGTCGTAAAACGCGGGCGGTTTTAAGGTCCGCGGCGCGGTCCACGGCGAACCCTTCTGCCAAAACAGGCCCTATCCCCTAGAGATCGTCCTTCTTCTTCGTCCTTTGCGGGAAGGAACGCCGCTTGCGCTTGCCCATCGAGAGGATATCGACTCCGTAGAGGCCGTCCTTGCCGAGTCCGATCACCATCTCGTCGGACTTCGAGAGCCGCTCGATATTGATCTCGTACGACCCGGGCCCCCGGATCCGGATCGTCTCGATCGATTCGTGCAGCGGCCGCTCGGGTTCGTCGTCCGGCTCCGGGATCTCGTGCACGTCGTCTGGAGAGGCCTCCTCCACGAGCGCCTCGAGCGGCGTTTCTTCGAGCACGTCGCGGTGTCGCTCCTCGGCCCGGACGTAGAGGAACCGCTTTCCCCCGCAGCTCGGACATCCGTGGAGGACGTCCTGCGAGCCGTCCTCGAACTCCCGACCACAGGTCGTGCACTTGTGGGGCATACCGTTACCGCGATGAGACCCAGGCGCTGATAAGGTCTCGCTCCTTGCGGAGCATCTTGAGCTGGTTCGCCGGGCCGATAACGGTCAGGCGCGACGGCGACTCTCTCCGGCCGAGGAGCCTGGCCAGGAACCCGCCGCTACGGGAACGAGCGGGGTAGGTCTCCATCTCGATCCCCGAGAAGCCGTCGGGGTTGATCTCCATCATCGTCATCTCTATCAGCTTGCTGGACTCCTCGGGCGAGAGCCCTTTCTCGAGCACGACGATGTTCCCCGCCATCACCTCGTCGAGGATCATCCGGATCTTCTCCATGGAGGTGAGGCTCTCGAGCCGCTCTTCGGAGATCAGGTCCAGTTGCACTCCCTGAATCATGCCCCGATCACCCGAAGAACTCGATCATCTTTTCGTAGAGCTCGTCCACGTTGGTCCCTTCGAGGCCGGAGATCGAGATCACCGGGTGCTGCGGGAAGGCCGACTTGATCCGTGCCGGGGAGGCGTCGGGGAGGTCGATCTTGTTGGCGACGATCACCACGGGCAGGTCGCGGGACTCGATGATCCCAACCATCATGATATTGACCTGAGCGAACGGGTCGAGGGTTGCATCGAGCATGTAGATCACGCCGTCGATGTCCTCGCGGAGCCAGTGCATCGCCTCGGCCACGCCCTCGGTGGCCTCCCGGGCCCTCTTGACCGCGTCCTCCTTGTCGAGCCCGTACTCAGTGAATTCGTGGTAGTCGATCTTGGTGGTGACACCGGGCGTATCGACTATGTCGATCACGATCGAGTCCCCGTTCGAGTTCGAGATCGTCACGTTCTCCCTGCGCCGGGCACGCCGGGTCTCGTGGGGAATCTCCGAGACGGGACCGAGCGCGTCGCCGGTCCAGTCGCGGACGATCCGGTTCGCCAGCGTGGTCTTGCCGGCGTTCGGAGGGCCGTATATACCGATTCGCGTCCGCTTCTTCTTGAAGAAGAAGCGAAAAAACCGTGAAAACCGTCTCTTTGCCTGTGTCAGGATATCCATGCAGCACCCCGGCCGATAGTGGTAAAAGTGTTATGGCTCATCGCTAATGACACTTTGCTGTCCGGTCTCGCCCCGGGACCGGCATGGCGAACGCTTTTTATGGAAGGGCTGCCTACGCTGTCTCGACGGGCCGGAAGAAGGGTCCGAATTTTTAAATAAACCGCAGATATCCGAATACGGAAAACCTTAATGAACCTCAATGACAGATACGACCGAAAAGGGGGGGAGTTCCTGATGATGTCGTCCGACACCATGCACCTGGAGACCAGGGTACAGCTGAGAGAGATGATGCGTCTCAATCCCACGACGATCGATTTCGACGCCTCGGTCGCCGACGCGGCCAGGGCCATGTGCCAGGCCGATGTCGGGAGCGTCATCGTCCTGGAGAACAACCTCCCGATCGGCATCGCGACCGAACAGGACATCAACTGCAAGGTCGTCGCCCACGACCGCCGTCCCGGCGAGGTTCCGGTCAGCGAGATCATGTCCACTCCCCTGATCACGATCGGTGCCGAAAAGACCGTCTCGGAGGCAGCCCACCAGATGGTGCGCCACGGCGTCCGCCGCCTCCCGGTGATGGACGAGAACCACCGCGTTATCGGGATCGTGACCGTGCGGGACCTCCTGACCGTCGCCAACGAGATCAACGAGATAATGAACGATCTCGTCATGATCAATCGTGTCGACGACGGGTTCGAGGGCGGGGTCTGTGATCGGTGCGGTCTCATCTCCTCGGACCTGCTCAGGGTCGACGGGCAGCACCTCTGCTCGAACTGCCGGACCGAGGAGCACCTCGGATGAAGACGGCGGTCGACCTCCTGCGCGAGGTTCCGCTGCTCTCTTCCGACGACTATGCGACGCGGGCCAGGTCGATCCTTCGCGACGACCTGTATCGCGAAGCCCTGGTCGCGGACAATCGTGGCGCCCTCGCCGGGTACATCGACATCTCGGACGTGCTCCGGGTAGGCGCCACCCGCTCGAACGTGACCGTCGACGGCTTCGTCCGCGAGGCCCCATCGGTCACGCCCGGGGAGAGCCTGGAGAGGATCGGAGCCCTCCTGCGTGAGTACCGCACGGACTCGGTCGCGGTCGTCGGGGAGGACAGGTCCGTCCTGGGCGGGGTCCTCCTCGCCGAGGTCTTTCCGATCCTGCTCATGCGCCACGAGCCGGGCGGTGTCGTCGGAGATCTGATGTCGACACGGGTCGTGACGGTCGATGCGGGCGAACCTGCCTCGAGGGTCCAGGCCCTCGTGCAGGAGAGCGGGTTCTCGGCCTTCCCGGTCCTCAAGCGGCAGCAGCTGGTGGGCATGATCTCACGTCGCGACCTGCTCGCCTCCGGCCGCGTGCGCCGCCCATCCGAGGTAAAACTCGCCGTGGAGGCCGTGATGACCACTCCAGCGATCACGGTCTCCCCTGACGAGAGGGTCTCCGACGCGGCCAGGCAGCTCTGCCGGCACGACATCAGTCGAATGCCGGTGGTCGACGGGGGCCGGGTGGTCGGGATCTTCGACCGGCACGACGTGCTCCGGGCGCTCGCGCTCGCAGAGGATTGAGGTGAGATATGCAGGGGAACGATATCAACCACAAGGCATCCGACAGGCTCTTGAAGATGCCCGGCAAGCTCGACCGTGGCCCGGTCGAATTCGCGTCCCGCGTGGCACCCCGCAGGGGAGAGCTCATGGAGATCGCGACCAGGACGGTCGTCTCGATCCCGCCGACGATGGCAATCATCGGGGCTGCCCAGGCCATGACGGCCTGCGGCTTCCGGCGGCTCCCGGTCACGGACCCGGGCACCAACCGGGTGCTCGGTATCATGACCGCGTCCGACATCATCAGCCTCCTCGGCGGCGGAGAGAAACAGAACCTCGTGACGATCAAGCACGGGGGGAACCTGCTCGCGGCCGTGAACGAGTCGGTCCGCGAGATCATGAGCGCCCACTATCTCTCGCTCCGGACCACGCAGACGATCGATGATGCGCTCGACCTGATCCTGGGGCGGAAGATCGGGGGCCTTCCCATCGTGGACGCGGAGGAGACGCTCTGCGGGATCGTGACAGAACGGGATGTGCTGGCCCTGCTCGGCACCGGGGCAAGCCCGCTCTCGGTCGAGGAAGTGATGTCGACCTCGCTCCGGGTGACCGCTCCCGAGTCCTCGATAAGGGCGGCGACCCGCGAGATGGGCCGCTGCCGGTTCAGGCGCCTGCCGGTGGTCTCCGAGGACGTCCTCTTCGGGATCATCACCTCGACCGACATCGTCCGGTACATGGGCACGGGCGAGGTCTTCGATCGCCTCGTCACCGGGAACGTGGAAGAGGTGATGGACCTCCCGGTCCGGACCCTGATGAAGGGCGAGCTGGTCACCACCACGCCCGAGGTCCCCATCAACGCGGCAGCCCGGGTCATGCTCGATCGGGGGATAGGGGCCCTCCCGGTGATCGAGGACTCGCGTCTCATCGGGCTCGTGACCGAGTTCGACATGGTCCGGGCGTTCGCGGAGGCCAGGGACTGATGCGGGCATCCGACGTAATGTCCTCGCCGGTCCGAGTCATCGGGCCGACCGACTCTGCAGCGTACGCCCGGAACCTGATGATCCGGCACCGGTGCTCCCGGCTCCCGGTGGTGGACGGAGACCATCTCGTCGGGATCCTCACCAAGAAGGACCTCGGGTACCGGCTCCGCCAGGCAGAGCCGACCTGGCGGCGCCGGCCGATAGACCGGATCCCGGCGAGCCTGCTCATGACCCCGGACCCCGTCAGCGTCGCGGCAGACGCATCGATCGGGACGGTGGCCGCCGCGATGGTCGAGTACGGGATCAGCGGGCTTCCCGTGGTGGAGGGCTGCACCCTGGTCGGGATCGTGACAAAGACCGACATGCTCGGCTCGGTCTCGGTCGAACGCATCGGGGCGACGGTCGGGGAGCTGATGGGCGACGCCGTGACCGTGTCGCGCTACCACTCCCTCGATCACGTGATCGACCTCGCCAGCGAGCGAGACCAGAAGATCGTCGTCGTCAACAACGACGGGACTCTCGCCGGGATCATCACCGAGTCGAACCTCGCCTTCTACGAGTACGTCGGACCCGTGCCCGTCGATCTCGACCGGGAGGTGACGATGCTCAGGCGCGAGGTGACGGCGGGACCGAAGACGCGCCGCCACGTGCGCGACGTCTCGGCCCTCGCCGAGGACCTGATGACAAGGCCTGTCGAGACCACGCAGCCCGGCGCCTCGGTTGCCGAGGCGGTCCGCCGGATGCGCAAATCAGGGATCAACAGTCTTGTCGTGGTCGAGGAGAGCGATATCAAAGGCATTATCACGCGGGATGACGTAATAATGGGGGTTGCCACATGAATCAGACCCTGTTTATTCGGGACATAATGTCCAGGCCGGTGACGATCGCGAAGTCGGCTGTGATCACCGAGGCGCTCGATCGGATGCTCGACCAGGAGATTGACCCTCTGGTTGTGACCAACAACGGCGCCGTCGTGGGAACCGTCTCGCGCCGGGCGATCGCGGAGACGATCGGCTCGAAGCGGAACGCGAACCTATCGCCGAACAAGATCCACGTGGCGAACGTGGTGCAGGAGGAGTTCACCTCGGCGTACGAGGACGAGAGCCTCGACATCGTGGTCCCCCTGCTGCAGGTATACAAGCTCGTGGTCGTCCTCGACAATGACCACCGGCCGATCGGCCAGGTGACCAGGGGCGACCTGTTGCGGGTGATGCCTCCCGGGGGCTCCGTCGACCAGGCGATGGAGTCGATCGCGGTCGTTACCCCCGACGAGCGGGTGGTCCACCTCCGTCGGCGCATGCTCGACGACGGGGCAAACCGCTACGTGGTCGCGGACGGGTCCGAGCTGCTAGGCATGGTGACCGAGACCGACGTGGCGCGCTCGATGACCCAGTTCCGCGAGGACGTGGCCGACCGGTTCCAGGACCACCGGATCCGGAACCTGATCGTCAGCGACATCATGTCGACCCCCCTCGTCTCGGTTCCTCCAGAGACGCGGGCGACCGACTTGGTCGAGACCATGCTCCAGCGCGGGATCAGCGGCGTTCCGATCGTCGAGAACGGGCGCTTGCTCGGCGCTGTCTCGCGGCAGAGCCTGGTCCAGGCGCTCTGAACCGTTCTTCCTTTTTCTTCCCCCCGGGAGGCACGGGTTGTCCGCACGTGAAAGTTCTATCGGTGAACGCCGGACTGCCACGCTTCAACCCCCGATGGCGAGCTCCGGGCGTGTCTCCAGGTCCGGGACCCGGACGATCTCGACCCATAGCGGCCCGCCTCGTCCGGGGATACCGGAAACCCCCCCCGCTCGCCCTCACCCTCGCGGGTCCCTGCACCGTGTGTCCGATCTCCCCATCCCCTCATTCCAGGTAAGATGCATCCTCGCGGGTGCGAGGACCGCTTGACGAAGCGTGCAGTGCAGGATAGGGCGCTCTGCAGTCATATACTGCTGCCGGGCGGATCCCCGGGTTCACCGATGCAGGCGTATCACCAGAGCTCCGGCGGGAGGGTCTAGAAGAGAATGACCGATCGATGGGGCTGCCGCCACGGAACCCCCGCTCCCGGCCCCCCATCCCTCCCGGGCCGCCGCCGGACGCTGAAGCGGGACGCGGGTCGCCACCGTCATCGAGACGGGCGTGGGAGACCCGGGAGCTGTCCCCCGTCTATCGATACCCCTCGCCCTGTGGCCGACGGGCCGGACGGGACCGTCATGCGCTCCCGTCCCGGCATGCCCTCCATGTCTCTGCTGTACCTGAGACAATTCCATATACCTATATAGTAATTCGATCAAGGTTTAATCCGTAGCGGTGTGAAGGAACCGGGACCGGCGGCACGGGTTACACGTAGGATCTTGTGAACCCGCAAAGGTCCCGGTACGCTCCGGTGAATTCGATGAAGGAACTTGAACAGGGAATGGACCGGCGTGTCAGGGAGTTCGTCTCACTCTCGCCGGACGGACGGATCTGGGGAGAGATCATCACCGAGCCACTGCTTACGGTCGCGCAGGTCGCCGCGACCCTGCAGATCCGGGAGAAGCTCGTCCGGAACCACATCAAGGAGAAGCGCCTCAAGGCCGTTAAGATCGGCAAGTACTGGAGGATCAAGCCCGAAGACCTCCACGCCTTCATCGAGCGGAACTCGTCGATCCCGAGCGACCCGCACCCCCGCATCCCCGATCTCTCGGCGATCGACGACGGGACCGTCGACACCGGCGCCTGAGCCGGCGGTACACCTTTATTTCTAAAAAAAATCCCGAGAGACACCCGCCCCGCTCCCCAACCGGGGACGGAAGGCCCCTTCAGCCCTCGGGGTATGGGACGTCCGGTACGAACTTCGTCCCGTAGTAGATGACCCCGGAGTCGCCCTCGGTCCCGATGCGGCGGAAGACCGAGCGGACGCGCATCCCGATATGCGCCTCGCTCACGTTCTCGACCACGACCTGCGCGGTGACACGCGGCCCCTCGTCGAGCCGGATGATCGCGAGAACGAACGGGGTCTGCCGCGCAAAGGCGTCCGACGCCGTCCGGATCACGGTGAAGGTCACGACCTCTCCCTTCCCCTGGAACCGGAACGGCACGATCTCGCCGGAACGCCGGCAGTCGGGGCAGAACGTGCGCGGCGGGTAGAACGTGCGCCCGCACTGGGTGCAGCGCGTCCCTTCCAGGTTGTACCGCTTCGATATCTTGCGCCAGAATCGTGGGACCGACATGGTCATGTCCTCCCGAGGATGTGAACCGCGACCGATGCCCCGGTCCCCCCGACGTTCTGGGTCATCCCGATCTCGGCCCCATCGATCTGCCTCCTTCCCGCGTCGCCGCGGAGCTGCTGGACCACCTCGCAGACCTGCTTGATCCCCGTGGCGCCGACCGGGTGACCGCAGGCCTTCAGGCCTCCCGAGGTGTTGACCGGGATACGGCCGTCGAGCGCCGTCTCTCCCTCCTCGGTCAGGCGCCCGGCCTCTCCCTTGACGCAGAAACCGAGGTCCTCGATCGCCAGGATCTCGGCGATCGTGAAGCAGTCGTGGACCTCGACCAGGTCGATACTCCCGGGCGTCAGCCCGGCCATCTCGTAAGCCCGGCGGCCTGCGGCCACCGTCGCGTCGAGGGTCGAGATGTCGCGCCGATCGTGGAGGGCGATTGTGTCCGAGGCCTGTGCGGTGGCCATGACCTTCACGGGGGCGTCCGTGAACTCGCGCGCGCGCTCCAGCGGGGCGAGGATCACCGCCGCCGCGCCGTCGGTGATGGGCGAGCAGTCGAAGAGCCTGAGGGGGTCGGCGACAAGAGACGAACGGAGGACGGTCTCGACCGTGATCGGGCTTCGAAACTGAGCGATCGGGTTGAGAGCACCGTTCCGGTGGTTCTTGACAGCGACCTCCGCGAGCTGCTCCCTCGTCAGGGCGTAGCGGTGCATGTAATCGCTCGCGATCATCGCGTAGAGCCCGGGAAAGGTCGCCCCGACGAACCCCTCCCACTCGCGGTCCGCCGCCGCCGCGAGGGCGTCGACCGAGATCGAGGTCTCGACATCGGTCATCTTCTCTACGCCGGCGGCGACAACGATCTCCTCGAGCCCCGACGCGACCGCGATCACGGCCTGGCGGAACGCGAGCGACCCCGAGCAGCAGGCGGACTCCACCCGCGTGGACGGGACGTGGCGGGACGCCATGCCCGAGTAGTCGGCAATCAGCGCGCCGACGTGTTCCTGTTCGACGAATCGCCCCGCCGACATGTTGCCGACGTAGAGCGCGTCGATCTGCTCTCCGGGGAGCTGCGCATCCTCGAGAGCGAGGGTGCCCGCCTCCAGAAAGAGGTCGCGGAACGAGGTTCCCCACTTCTCGCCGAAGGTCGTGCATCCGATTCCAATAACGGCGACATCTCTCATCACTGCATCACGATCTTTCCCTTGTGCTTGGCATAGTGGGCATAGTCGACGTAGATCGGATTGGAGAGGAGCTGGCGCACCGTCGGTGCCGCGTCCCTCCGGAACGCCCCCGCCTCGATCGCGTCGGTCACCTCGACGTCGAACGAGTCCGAACCAGCCCCGGAGCCGAACGAGGTGACGAAGATCCGGTCGCCGGGCTTTGCCACATCGAGCGTGGCGGCTAGGCCGACCATCGTAGCCCCCGAGTAGGTATTGCCGAGCTCCGGGACGACGAGTCCCGGACGGATCTGCTCGGGGGTGAACCCGAGGTGCTCGGCCACCCGCCGCGGGAACTTCGCGTTCGGCTGGTGGAAGACCGCGTAATCGTAGTCGCCCGGGCTCGTTCCGGCCTGTTCCAGCATGAGGTGGGCGGCCCCCTGGACGTGCTTGAAGTACCCGGGGTCTCCGGTGAACCGTCCCCCGTGGCGTGGGTAGTTCTGCCCCTCCCGCCTCCAGAAGTCCGGGGTGTCGGTCGTGAACGAGACCGTTCCGTGGATCCGGGCGATCGGGTCGTCGCGCCCGATCAGGAATGCGGCGCCTCCCGCCGCCGCAGTGTACTCGAGCGCGTCGGAGGGCGCGCCCTGTGCGACATCCGCCCCGATGGCGAGGCCGTACCTGATCATGCCCGCGCCGACCAGGCCCATGCAGGTCTGGATCGCAGCCGTCCCGGCCTTGCACGCGAACTCGTAGTCCGCCGCGGTCATCGCCGGAGTCGCCCGGATCGCCTCGCCGACCGTGCAGGCGGTCGGCTTGACCGCGTACGGGTGGGACTCCGAACCGACGTACACGGCCCCGATCTCCCCGGGGTCGATCTCCCGCCGCGTGAGCGCGTTTCGGGCTGCCTCGACCGCGATCGTCGCGGTGTCCTCGTCAAGGTCGGGCACCGACTTCTCGCGCACGCCGAGCCCGCCGATGATGTCCTGGGCGTTGTCGCCCCAGACCCGGGCGATCTCCTCGAGCCTGATCCGGTACCGGGGTATGTAAGCCCCGTAGGTGATGATGCCTGTCATGTCGTCCTCTCTGGCAAGACCGTTCACCGGCCTGCCAGTCTCCTGTTTTTCCGGTCCTTGCCCCGCTCACCACCCGGTCGCACGGAGCGTGGCGATGAGCGGATCGACCTCGGTCTGCGTGGTCAATAGCGTGATCCGGTCGCGATCGGCGAGCCCCGCGACGATGGGGTGGACATCCTCGGGCGCGATCCCCTGGAGGATCACGCACCGGGGCTTGAATGACGTCACGCGGATGGCGACCATCGGCGACTTTCCCGTCGAGACCCCGGCGAAGATCAGGGCTCGCTCGGTGGACCAGCCGTAGATCCGGGTGAACTCCTCGGACGAGAGCTGCATGATCGCGGAGAGGCTGTTCACCACCGTGTACCCGAAGAGCGCCTGGTCGATCGACCCGGTGAGGGGGACCGCCCCGATCAGGTCCGCGAACTCCCGGAGCGAGACGGGGGACTCGAACTCGTGGATATCGTGGATCACCTCGTCGTCGAGCTCGGCGAAGAGCATCCTCCCGAACCGCTCGATGTGCCGCCCCCCCCGGTCCTCGTCCATGGAGAGGATCGCATCCACGATCTTGCCGACAACGGCGGTTCCGGGGCTTTTTCGCCGCCCGCTCTCGTAGTCGGAGATGACCGAGGGGGAGACCTCTAGCCGCTCGGCGAGCTCGGTCTGCGGGATCTCGAAGCTGAGCCGCCACTTCTTGAGGGCTCGGCCCGGTGAGTCCGAGAGCGTGATCTCGCCGGCCATCTTCTCAGCCAGCCGGTGCCGCATCCCGGACTTCATGCCGATCAGGTCGGCCCGTGAAATTAAATAATTAACGAATGAAAATTCGACATTTCACGAAGATCGGGCCGGTGCCGGGCCGGGCTCACGGTCGCCGACGGTTCACCGGTGCCGCCTCCCGAGGATGGGGACGCGCTCGTTCGACCCGGGGGGCATCTCCCTGGACACGTTGCACGGAGCCCACACCGGAAGTCTCCGCCGTAGTCCCTCCGGCCCCGTTCACAATCCATAAATAACCAGCATCTCAATAATGGTACCTGTGACGATCGAGGCTGCGGACCTGGCGTGCCTGAAGGCGATCGCGCTGCTCGGAGGATGCCGTGGGCCGGTCCACGTCTCGTCCCAGTCGCTCGCAGGCCACCTGGGAACGAGCCCGCAGACGGCGGCGCGCCGTCTCCAGTCGCTGGAATCGGCCCTCCTCGTCACGCGCTCGGTCAGGCCGGCCGGGCAGTTCGTCTCCGTCACCCGGGCCGGGGAGGAGGCCCTCCACCGCGAGTACTCCGACTATTGCCGTATCTTCGGCCGCGAGTCGGGCGGATTTGTGATGACCGGCCAGGTGGTGAGCGGGGTCGGGGAGGGGCGGTACTACATGAGCCTGCCCTTGTACCGGGAGCAGTTCGCGTCCGTGCTCGGCGAGGATCCGTACCCGGGGACGCTGAACCTCCGGCTCGACGGCGCGAGCGTCCCCGTGCGGAAACGGCTCGACGCCCTCGACTGGGTCTCCATCCACGGCTTCGTCGCGGAGGACCGGACCTTCGGGGACGCGAGGGCCATCCCATGCCGAATCGGCCGGATCCGGTGCGCGATCGTCGTTCCCGGACGGACCCACTATCCCGAGGACGTGGTCGAGGTGATCGCCGGGATCCCGCTCCGCGAGACCCTCGGTCTCGCCGATCAGGACCGGGTCACGGTCGAGGTACCAGAAGAGCGAGAGGATTCGATATGATCGAAGATGCACTTGCCGCGCTGCGGGATGGGCGGTTCATCCTGCTATACGATTTTGACAACCGCGAGGGAGAGACCGACTTCGCCATCCGCGCCGACGCGGTGACGCCGGCGCATATCCGGCAGATGCGAAAAGACGGCGGCGGGCTGATCTGCTGTGCCGTCGCACACGAGGCGGCAGAGCGGATCGGGCTTCCATTCGCCCATTCCGTGCTAGAGACGGCAGGCGTCGGCGTCCGCGACCACGTGATCCCGTACGACCGGTTGAACCGGTCATCGTTCTCGCTCTGGGTCAATCACGCCTCGACCTTCACGGGGATCACAGACAACGACCGGGCGACCACGATCAACGAGATTGCCGACCATGTCCGGCGCGCCCTGGCAGGCGAAAGGACGCAGTTCTTCGACGAGTTCCGGCTCCCGGGACACGTGGCCCTGCTCCGCGGGTCGGACGGTCTCCTCGCGCGCCGGTGCGGCCAGACCGAGCTCTCGCTCGCCCTAGCTGGCATGGGAGGGATCACGCCCGCGATCGTGGTCTGCGAGATGCTCGACGACGAGACCGGGCAGGCGCTCAGAAAAGAGGATGCCCGGGCCTACGGCGAGGCCCACGGGATCCCGTTCCTCGAGGGGCGCGAGGTCGCGGCCCGCTGGCCCGGAACCGTCACGGGTGTCGCGGCACCGGCCGCCCGGTAACCGACCGGCGGGTCCCGGGGTCGCACGGACCCCCCTCTCCTCTCCCGTTCCCCTCTCTGCAGTGTCTCACATCTGCCCGGCCCCCGTCGACGCTAGCCGTTCCGTCACCTCCGGGGGCACCTGTCCAGATACGCCGACGGCGCTGACCGTCGTGGTGCCTGCGGCAAGGTTCGCCCGGTGCCGCCAGCAGGGCGCGATCCCGACGGTCCCCGGTCCGTCGCACACCTGATGACCGATACCGCCCGACGAGCCTCCGGGCGGTTCGCAGGGCCCCTGTCCGCCCGGCACGGTGAACAGGGAGGGGACCATCAGCCGGTGTCCAGGATGATCGAACGCCCGTTCAGGGAGATCAGGTCCCGCATCGTGCCGGCAAGGACGATACGGCGGTGGATTGGTCCCGGCCGAACCATCGCCAGCGGAGGGGACCGATGGGAACGCATGGAGGCTGGGGTGTGCGCGATATGCACACGAGGCGAAGGAAACGGTCTCGAGATCAGAGTGAATAAATACGGGACGGTCCCAAGGTGCCACGGACCAGGATACGAAGGGAGTTTCGTCAGCCATGCGGGAACAAGAGTCGAGATCCAGGGCAGCTCCCGCGCTCCGCGCGGGCCCCGGCGGCGACGCCGAGATCGACTACCTCGTCGGCCTTCTCACGGGCGGCGAGGTGGGAGACCGCTGGAAGGCGGCGCAGGCGCTCGGGCGGATCCGGGACCCGGCGGGGCTTGAAGCCCTGGTCGGCGCGCTCCGCGACGAGGACCGGCACGTCCAGACCAGGGCGATCTGGGCCCTCGGTTCGATCGGCGACCCCCGGGCACTTCCCCACCTGCGCCGCCGCTACGGGGAGGTCGACGAGTTCCAGCAGGGCCTGATCCGGGAAGCCCAGGACCGCATCCGGGAGAGGATGTACCGACCCGAGTGAGCCTCCCGGCTCAGAGGGCGTAGGTCGCGTACGCGAGACCGATCCCGACCATCGCGACGCCGCAGGCGGCCAGGAGCGCGCGGTATCCCCGGTCCGTGAGGAGTGAGGCGCCGCGCGAGATTCCGATACCCACGAAGAGGAGCCACCCGAGATCTGCGGCCCCGTGACCGGCCAGGTAGAGGGCTGCATCCCCCGGGCCCGATGCCAGGGCCGGTACCAGCAGCGCGCCACCGAGGGTGGCCCACCAGATCCAGAAGTAGGGGTTCGCGACCGTGGTGAGCGCGCCCGCGAAGACGGGGCCGGCCCCCGTTCCCCCTCCCGGGGACGAGAGTGAGGCGCTGCGGGCACCGCCGAGCGTGAGCAGGCCGAACCCGACCAGTGCGACCCCGCCGAGGAGGGCGATCGCGGCCTGGTGCGCGATGACGAGGGGCGCGAGCCCGACGAAGAGCGCGACCACGAGGACGCTCTCGACCAGTAAGTGGCCGATCGCGACCCGCCCGCCGACGAACGGCCCGTGACGGCCGGCACCCGAAATCGTCGCGAGCAGGGTCGGGCCCGGCGCGAGGGCTCCCGAGAGGCCGATACCGAACCCGAGCAGAAGGGACTCGAGGAGCGCCATGAGGTGCGTTTGATATTCTCAGGGCCACCATGAAAACCTGTTGTCCCCGAGACCCCCCGCGGGCGGGGGGGAGTGCGCCTCTCTCCCGCCGGTCACGATCGTCCTCGACCCGGGCGTCGCTGCCTGGCTCCTCCGGCGGGAGCTGCGCCGGGTCGCGGAGGCGCTCGGGACCCCTCCCCTCGGCCCGGCCGTCCCGATCGCGGGGCCGGTCCGGCTCCGGGAAGACGCCGGGCTTGCCGCCGTCCGGCACGCCCTGTCCCAGGTCGTTCCCCGCGTCCCCTACCTCTCGTACGAAATCGACGGATTCGGAGCCCGTCCACGGGGGGCCGGCGGCACCGTGGGGATACGGGTCCGTCCTTCTCCCCTCCTCGCATCCGCCTCCAGGGCGATCGGCGCCGCCCTCGAGGCCCTGGCCGTCCCGGGGGACCCCCCGGACGAAGAGGTCCTGATACCGGCGGCCCGTCTTCCCGACTCCCGGCAATACCGCTCTGCCCGCCGGATCCTGGGGATCGCGGGCCTCCCCTGGTACCGCCGGCTCGTCACGCTGTTCTCACCTGAAGAGCCCGGCGGAACCGTTCCCGCGCCGGGACGGTTGCTCGACGCGCTCCGCCTCCTCATCCTGGTCGGTGACCGGCCGGTCGCAGGCTTCGATCTCGTCTCTCGCCGCTGGATCGCCAGGCCTCTCCTCGCCGACCGGGGGCTCAGGGCCGCCTCGCTCAGGGCCTACCGTCACGCCCGCGGGTTGGAGCTCGATAGCCACCCCCCAGGAGACCGGACGCCCGGCGAAACCTGGTTCCTCGCTGACCTGCACCTCGGGCACCCCGGGATCGCGCTCCACTGCGCCCGACCGTTCCTCGCCGCCGATGTCGCGGAGATGGACCGGGTCCTCGTGGAGAACTGGCGCCGGACGGTCGGCCCGAACGACCGGGCATACCTGGTGGGCGACCTGTGCGCTCCGCCCGACCCCTCCTCGTTCCTGGCCGCAGCGGGCCGGCTCACCGGGCGCCTGGCGATCGTCCGCGGCAACCACGACCCCGATCTTCCCGGTCTCGCCCGGTCCATCGCCTTCACCGCCGGGGGTCACCGGTTCCTCGCAGTCCATGACCCCACCGACGCCCCCCCCGGGTTCGACGGATGGGTGATACACGGCCACCTGCACGATTCTGACCTCCGGCGACATCCCTTCTTCGACCCCGTGGCCCGGCGGGTCAACGTATCCGCCGAGACCGCCGGGTACCGCCCGGTGCCGCTCTCGCTCGTCGAACGCCTGATCCGGGAGGGGGCGGACCCGGTCCCCCTCCGGGCAGGCATGGACCAGGGGTACGGCGGGACGCCCGGCCGGAAAGGGTGACCGCCGCTCTGGCGAACCCCTCCCGCACCGGTTCCCCCCGCCGGCCCCGCTCCCGGCAGGCGATTGGTGGCTTCCCGTCCGGGTATCCGCACCCACACCCCGATGCCTATCCGGCTATTTGATCAATGGGGACACGATACATTGTTTATTATAGGGTCGGGCCCCACAGGTAGCAGCAGTTTTTCAGCTGTTGGAAAAGAACCATGTATAACTCGAATTTTGGCGGCAGGTCGGCCCGCCCCCCCCGTGAGATGACCCAGGTCATCTGTTCCGACTGTGGAAAGGAGTGCGAAGTCCCGTTCAAGCCCACCGAGGGACGTCCTGTGTACTGCCAGGAATGCCTTCCGAAGCACCGGCGACCCCGGTTCTGATCGACTTCTCTCCGACCCTTTTTCGCCCGAACACCGGGCCCCTCGCTTCGCAAACAGCCCCGTTCTCTGGGGGCATGGCCGTCCCGCACGCATGACCGGGGGGCGGATCCACAGGGTTTAAATACACGACATGATGTTTTCTACACATGGCATGTTTCTCGATGAGGGCGACCCTGCTCGCCCTCGGACTCATCCTCGCCCTCGTCGCCCCCTGCTGGGCGGCGACCTCCGTCGGCGTGTCGACCGGCACCTTCGTGGTGCACTGCCCTGTCGAGGGCGCGAGCGTCTGGTTCGACAAGGACTACAAGGGACAGATCGCGAACGGAGTGCTGGTCGTGCCCGTGTTCATCACCGCGACACCGTACCAGACCTTCCGGGTCGAGGCAGACGGGTTCGACCCGTTCCTCGGGATGATCGTCGAGTACCCGCCGAGCGGCGGAACGGTCCATCTCCAGGCAATCCTGACACCGTCGCCCGTGGGCGGTGGCACCGGGACGATCCAGTTCACTGCGAACGTCGACGGAGCCTCCGTCTTCCTCGACGGGGACTACAGGGGCGAGATCCAGAACGGCCAGCTCCTGGTGACCGTCTACTCGACCGGCACGCCGTACCGCAACTACACGCTTCTCGCCCCTGACTTCAGGCCCGCGGTCGGCCCGGTCCCGCGCATGCCGCTGGCGGGTGAGAACATCGAGATCGCAGTCAACCTGACGCCGCGCGAGGCGCCGACCGCGATCGGCGGCGACCGGGGCGTCTTCCTGGTGCTCTGCCCGGTCGACGGCGCCGAGGTCTGGTTCGACGACGACCACAAGGGCGTGATCGAGAACGGCGAACTCGCCGTCCCGGTGTACGTGACGGGGACCCCCTACAAGACCATCCGCGTGAACGCCACCGGGATGAGTCCCTACTCGGCACCGATCATGCAGTACCCGGCCCGGGACCAGGTCGTGACCCTCAACGTCGTCCTCGAACCGGTCCCGGCAACAACGGAGCCGGTCGTTATCGGCGGCGATATCGGGTACTTCCTGGTCCGTTCGAACGCCGAGGGCGGGCAGGTATCGTTCGACGGCGACGTCAAGGGCAACATCACGGACGGCGTGCTGAACGTCTCGGTCTACGTGACCGGCACCCCGTACCGCACCTGGTCGGTCAGCAAGGACGGCTTTGCGCCGTTCAACGGGACGATCATCGTCTACCCGGCGAAGGGCGAGACCATCGATCTCCAGGCCGTCCTGAGCGTGCTGACGATGTCCGGGACCCCGGCGGCGAACGCGACGGCCACTGGACTCGAGACCACGACGACGCATGCAGCGAACGAGACCACGGCGGCACCGACCACGACCCAGTCCCCGCTCTCTCTCCTCCCGGCAGCCGGCGCGTTCCTCGTTCTGACGGGGCTCGGGCTCGCCGGCCGTCGGCGCTGATCTCTCCCTCTTTTCGAGTGCATACATTCGTGCAGGGGGCGGATCCCCGGGTGATCCCCGCCGGCGCGAGCATCTCCTGGAGAGGATTCCCGGGTTCCTTTGTGCGGGCAGGGTCGAGCCCGGAGCGCAGACACGTCGAGCCACGCGCATGTGAGAGACCCTATGTTTAAGAGACCCGACCGACGACGTATACGAAATGACAGATCAGCCCAGACCGAAGGCGGGCCGGAACCAGTCCATCAAGCGGAAGAGCCCGCCGAAACCGGCCGAAGAGCCGGGAACGGCCCTCTGGAAGAAGGTGCTCTACGTCACGGTCGGCATCCTCTTCGTGGTCCTGATGGTCGTCTCCTCGATGGGGACGAGCTGGCTCAATATCTTCCAGACGGTCCAGCCCGGGGCCGTCGTCCTGACCGACGTCACCATCCGCGACGACCTGAACCGGCCGGTCCTGACCACGAGCGAGACCATCTACTCGAGCGCCCTCGAGGAGAACCGGACGGTCTTCCTGGTCTCGCCGCTCGTGGTCGACGCGGGGGAGGGCTCCAGCGGGTCGGGCCGGTCCCTGCCGATACTCGCCCCGCAGAGCGGGGCCAACTACACGCTCTTCGCCCAGGAGTACAGCGCCATCGCGACGGGGGTGGTAGGACTGCACACCGGCGGAACGGCGACGGTCCGCCTCGATGGGAACGTGACCGACGAGCGGTTCTATTCCGTCGAGGAGTTCGAGCAGCTCGGCGGAGACTTCGCGAACGCCACCATCGGTACCGAGCTGGTGCTCGCCTTCATCGAGAACCCGGAGGCACTCTATGACAACACCACGGCCCCGTCGTACGCGGTCAGGACGACCCACGTCGTGAACCGTTCAACGGACTCGGTCACGCTCAGGTTCAGCCACGCGACGGCCGACCTGACCGTCTCGAACGTCCGGTCTGGATAACCCTTTTTTTTCCGGGCCGGTCCCGTTCGATGGGGCTGCGGCCCCCCTTGGGGCGTACCGTGAAAGTCATCGTCATCTACCCATCCGGTTCCCGGGCCGCCCGGTTGCTCGGTGAACGGATCCGCGACGCGTGCGATGCTGACCTGGTCGTGGTGCGGCAGATCCGCCGTCCGCACCCCGGGCTGGCCCTCTACCTGCTGGGGGGCATCCGCGCGCTCTGCAGCGGAGCCGGGCTGATCGAGCCCGGGTCGATCGACGTCTCGTCGTACCACCGGATCGTGATCTGCACGCCCGGCCGGGTGGGCCGGCCGGTCAACGCGATGGAACGGGCGATCGGTGCGCTCGCGGGATGCGAGGGGAAGGGCGCGGTCGTCTGTGCCATCTCCGGGTCTCCCCCCGACAGGACCCTCGCGGCGCTCGAAGCCGCCCTCGCCGAGCGGGGGGTCCGGGCGATCGGCGGGTTCGCGTTCACGCCCCGGGACCTCGGCGATCCGCGACGGATCGACGCGCTGCTCTCCCGCATCACAGGGCGGGACGGCGGGGAGGCCGAGGGCGCAGGCTGACCCCCGCTACTCCCCGCTCCATCCAGGGGTGATCAGGGCGCCCTCGAAGAAGTTTCCGACCCGATCCGCGTACTCGCCGGCGTGCGCGGCGAACGCACCCGTGTGGCCCGCGTCCTCCACGATCCAGACCTCGGCGCGCGGCCCGGCGGTCTCTGCGAACCGCGTGTTGTAGTCGACCTCGGAGGGTTTTCTGGCCGAAACGATCAGGAGGAGGGGGACATCGGGCGCTTCCGCGAGCGACTCGAGGATCGGGACCGGGGGCTCATCCCCGGTGAAGACCCCGGTCGCGGCGAACATCACCCGGGGCATCCAGCTCTGGACGATCCCCTCCCGGCCCGGCAGGGCGAGGAAATCCCCGATCGACCGGTAGGTCGCACCCTCGCTCGCGACCGCCCCGAGGGACGGTGTCGCGTTGAGCGCGCCGAGCAGGATCTCGCCGCCGAGCGAGAGGCCGAGACCCCCGATCGCACGGACCCCGGGCTGCTGCTGCAGGAACGCGGCGGCAGCCCGGACGTCCCGCGTCCCCTCCCACCCGTAGGCGTTGCCGTGCCCGCCGCTCTCGCCGTGGCCCCGGAGGTCCGGCGCGATCACCCCGTAGCCGCGCGCGGCCAGCATCTGCGCGTGGGCGCGGACGCCCTCCCGCGAGTCCGTGGCCCCGTGGAGGAGAATGATCGCGGCCCCGTTCGAGGTGGGGGCGTACCAGGCCTCGAGTGCCACGCCATCCTCGGCAGCGAGGGTCACATTCCCGAATCCCGGGGGTGGGGTTCCGACCTCGGCGGGGTGCCGGATCGATGCCCAGGCGGCGAACCCGATCGGCACGCCAAGGTAGACGACGGCCAGGAGCGCGACGATCCCCAGCGTGAGAAGCCTGAGGGCCCGGGGTACGCCGGCCCTGCGCCCACTCCGCCCCCCCCGGCTCCCGGCGGAAGGCGTCACGCGTCCCCCTCCCCCGGTGAGGGGCTCCACCAGGCCCCGTCCTGCGCGCGCCCGGCCGGATGGTCGGGGGGGACCTCGTCCTCCGGGATGCGGCCTGCCCGCCCTTCGCCTGCAGGAGCCCGCATGACGATGTCGAACGGCAGCAGGGACGCGGTCGGGACCTGTACACTCGTTTCTGGGGACGTGTCCATGCGTAATCCTGAAGTCCTCTCTCCGCTTCAAGCAATCGGATTCGTTTCTGCGGGAGACCCGGCCGTTCCCGGTGGAGCCGGGATCCCGATCCGGCTGCCGAACAAGATCGAGGCGGCGGACGGCTGAATGTCTCCATGACGGGCCGTCCTTCGTCGGGCCCCATGCCGCCGTCTCTCTATCTGCGAGCCGTGCTCCACCGGGGCGGGGGTTCTCTCCTCGATCCTGCCCCCCCTGGCGCGTCGTCGCCCGCCGGGTTGCGAGACGGGGCCCGGGGATTCAGAGCTCACCGTCATCGCCCGGGGGGAGATTGCCTGTCCCCTTCCGGCCGACAACGGGGTGTCCCGGAGAAACCTCCCGGCGGGGGGAGCCAGACCGGTTCTCACGCGTTCCCCTCTCACGAGGGGACGCGTTCGCGGCTCCAGCCGCTCCCGTTCCCGGCGGCGAACCATGGGAGAGGATCACCGACGACGAGCAGCGGCGACCCACCGCTCTCCGGGCGAAGGGGCAGGAGAGACCCGGTCCCGAGCAGCTCCGAGCCCGGAGACCGCGACCCGGACGACCGTTTCGATCACGAACGCACCTCCGGGTAGACCGCGGAGAGGGTGCTGGCCCGCCGGCCGTTCAACTCCCGGGGTACAAACGCAGGGAGGAGAGTGCGGGGGGCCGATAGCGGGCGGTTACCGGCGGACTTCCGATTGCAGCGTCACAATCCCTGGCGCGTCTCCAGCCGCTCCGCGAACGAGGACGTCTCGTCGGCCACCTGCAGGAGCCTGAGCCACATGTTCAGGGCTGCGCGGAGCGAGGGGATGTCGGGCGCGGTGACCGCGAGCTCGATGGTCGTCTCGTCGATGAGCCGGAGCGCGGCCCTCGAACGCATCCCCTCCTCGCCGGCGAGCTCGGGGGCGAGGGCGGCGAGGATCTGTGCCGCCCGGGGAGTCGCGCACGAGAAGGAGGCGCGGTGGCACTCAGGGTCCGGCGGCACCGTCCACCCCGACGGACCGGAGCCGGAGCCGGTACTGGAGCCGCTGGGGGCCGTCGAACCCGAGGTCCCACCCGTCGTCGAGCCGCTTCGCCGGCAGCGCCGGCCTGAGGAGGTCCCTCACGCCGTCGGACGCGAAGAGCCCGCGCGAGATCGGTCCCTCGCGCACGCGTTCCTCGTGGGCTGTCACCCGAAACGTCGCCAGCGGCTTTTCGTCGACGACGAGGTTGAACGACGGGCCGCCGGGCCCGACCGAGAAGAGAACGATCGTCGGGTCCATCCTGACGAGGTCACGCATCCCTGTCCCCCCCCGCGCCAGGTAACGTCCCCCGAGGGCGAAAGCGAGCCCGCGGGCCAGCGCCCGGAGACCGGGCGCCGCCTTGCGCGAGGTCGAGACCAGGGTCATTGAGCCTTGAGCTCTTTTATACCGGCCCCGCGCTCCTTGAAGAGAATCCGGTGGCCGCAGAAGGGGCATCGGACGTTGACATCGATCTCGACCCTCTGCTTGCACCGCGCGCACTTGTAGCTGGCGGCCATGGCGAGGTCAGACCCCCTTGTGCATCCTCTCGATCGTTCTGACCGCGACGGCCTGGACCGGTGTCTGCGGAACATACGCGCCGCCCGCGAACGTGAACCCGCACTTGCGGCAGCTCCAGATGCCGGTGCCTCGCCGCCGGACGGCGACCGTGTCGCAGCGCTCACAACGGTGGAGACTCCGCGAGACCTTCTCCATCTCGTTGACGCGCTTCCTGATGAACCGCCCGTACCGCGGCCCGAAGCGGCCGGCGCTGCCGGTGACCTTCCCTTTTGCCCTGTGCTTCTTCGAACGTGCCATGGTCCTCTGCCTCGGAATGCAGTCTCTATATATCGGCGCCCGTGGCTAATATATCTGCTTGATCTTTTTTACCTCGGCCTCGCCCTTGCCGAGGCGGTTCACGAGCGAGTAGAAGTCGTCCTGGATCCCTGCGGGGATCCGGACCACGCAGATCCAGGAGCCGTCTTTCTGCCACTCCTCCTGCTCGATCGTCGCGGCGGACGCGATCCCGGCGTACGCCCGCGCCGCGTTCTCGGGAGGGAACCTGACGGCGAGGCGGAGCTCCTCGAACCGGATCGGAAGGAGGGGCCTGAGCGCCTTCACCGCGTCCCGCACGAGCTCGTCCAGGTGCCGGAACGGGTCGATGTTGACCCTCGCCTCCTCCATCGCCATCTCGATCCGCTGGGGTGGGTGCGGCAGTCCCGTCTGGGGATTGACCGCGTTCCTGGCGATGAACGCGATCACCTGGCGGCGCTTCTCCGCCATCATCTGGCGCCGCTGTTCGGCCGTGAGGTGGATCTCACCCTTCTTGATGATCTGCGGCGCGACCTCCTCGAATATCGTGGTCTGGAAGACCTTCCGGAGTGCCTCGTCGGGCGACCGCTCGGCCCTCGAGGCGTTCTCGAAGACGTAGAGGGACGCGACCACGTCCTCGAGCTCGACCCCCTCCACTCCGCGCCGGTACCGGTCAGCGGCCTCTGGATCGACCAGGAGTTCGAACCGCTCGCCGTGGCTCTCGAGCCGCGCGACCACGGCCCGGTCGAGGGGGATCATCGGGCCTCCTCAACCCTTCAACTGCTCGACCCGCTCGACGTACCCGGCGACCTCTTCGCGGGTCATCTTGCGGAACGGCGGCTCCGTGTCCTGGACCACGCCGATCTCCACCATGTTGACGTCGAACTTGCCCTCGGTGGCCGCGTGGAGCGCCTCGAGCCCGAGCACGATCGCCTCCTCGATCGTCATGTCCTCGCGGTACTTCTCCTCGAAGATCTTCATGACGGCATTCCGGCCGATCCCGATCCCGGTTGCCTTGTACTCGAGGAGGGTTCCCGAGGGGTCGGTCTCGAAGAGCCGGAACTGGCCCTCCGAGAGGCCCGCGATCAGCAGGGCCGTCCCGTACGGGCGGGCGCCCCCGAACTGGGTGTAGGTCTGCATGTGGTCGCAGAGCCGTTTTGCCAGCATCTCGACGTCCATCTCCTCGTCGTACGAGACCCGGTTGATCTGCGTCTCGACCCGCGCCCGGTCAACGAGCGAGCGGGCGTCGCCGACGAGCCCCGACGAGGCGACCCCCACGTGGTCGTCGATCCGGAAGATCTTCTCGATCGAGGACGGTTCCAGGAGCTTCGAGGCGACGCGCTTGTCCACGAGAAGAACGATCCCGTCTTTCCCCTTGATCCCGACGGCCGTCGTGCCTCGCTTCACTGCCTCGCGGGCGTACTCGACCTGGTAGAGCCGGCCGTCGGGCGAGAAGACCGTGATCGCCCGGTCGTATCCCATCTGGTACTGTGGCTGCATCGTCACTCCTCAAAGTCAATAGTTCCGAAGTATACTACTCGCTCTCCTTTATAATCATGCACGATGACATCGGACCGTGATGCGCCGATCCGGAACCGCTGCCGCACCGTCCCGCCGTCCGCGTCCTCACCCACGAGAACCGGTTCCGGGGGCGCGACCATGCGGTCCCGCAGGCTACGGATCGTGCCGGAGACGGCCCGCGGGTGGATCGCGATCGCGCACCCGTCGATCGCGGTGATCGTGGCGAGCGCGGCGATCAGCCGCTCCTCCTCGCCCCGCCGGCAGCGGACGATCACGTGTCCCCTCTCGACCGCGACAACCGCCTGGTCGATGGCCGGGGCCCCGCCGTCTCCGAAAAGGGCGGTCACGGCCTCGGCGATCGCGAGGTAGAGGGTCTTGCCGTCCGGCACCCGGTACGACGGCGCGATCCGGGCCAGCACGTACCGCCAGTCGGGCCGGAGGGTCGGAGGGCGGGGCTTCATTCGACCTCCCGGACCGGGCCGCCGGGGGCGAGCAGCCCCTCGACGGCCCCGAGGGCTCTCTCGACGCTCTCTGCGTCCAGGCCGAAGAGCTGGCAGAGGGCTCTCACAGCCCGGGGGGCGCGGAGGTCTAGGCAGGACGAGGCGCCGGAACCGAGGACGAGAGGGAAGCCGTACCGCGCGTGGAGCTCGACCACGTCCGCGTAACGGGAGATCGCGACCTGGCGCCGTCCCCCCCGCTCCCGGACGAGCGGCTCGAGCAGGAGCTCTACCGCCGTACCCCGCTCTGCCGCCGTTCGCGCGGCGACGTGGTCGAAGGCGTTCTTCCGGCAGCGGTGTACCCCGCAGAGCGCGTGGACCCCGGGCAGGCCTGCCGCCGCCCGGTTGAAACCGGGATCGCCGAGCCGGACCGTGACGAAGGCACCCTCCGGCGCCCGCCGGATCTCGGCCATGGCCCGGTTCGGCGAGGCGGCCCGGACCGTGACCCCGGGGATCACCCGGACCCGGCCGACCGTCCCGGCCGTGCCGCCGACCGAGACGATGGCCCCGTAGCCGAGCGCGCCGGCCTCGAGCGCCATCCGCTCGACCGAGGTGTCGCCGCCGGCGAGCGTGCGAACGTCGGTCCGCATGAAAAAAGGGTTACTTGCCGCGGTTCGCGTGCGAACGGATCGAGGGGCGGGTCTTCTCGGTCCCGCGACCCCTGCGGCGCATCCCGCGGCCCTTGCGCCCGGCGGAGGTCTTACCCCGCTCGGCCCGGCCCCTGTGGACCGGATCCCCTATCCAGGCGAGACTGGGGTCCGCGAGGACGGCAGGGTGGTGCCCGTCGACCAGGATCACCTCGAACCACTTCTGCCGCCCGTCCTGGCCGACCCAGTAGGAGTTGAGGACTTCCATGTTCGGGTACCGGCGCGAGGCGCGCTCCTCGGCGATCCGCTGGAGCGACTTGCCCGGCGTCAGCCGGCGCATGCCCATGTTCGCCGTCCGCCGACCGCGGATGTACCGCGCTTTCCGCCGTCCGCCGCGCCGGACCTTGGCCCGGACCACGATCACGCCCTGCTTGGCCTTGTACCCGAGCGAGCGGGCGCGGTCGAGCCGCGTCGGACGTTCGACGCGGACCACGGCTCCCTCGCGGCGCCACTGCTGCATGCGGTCCCAGAGGAGGGCCGAGACGCCGGTCTCCTCCGGCTTCTTCCAGGCCTCCCGGATATAACTGTAGATCGATCTCGACATTGCGATCACTCCAGGTTCAGCGGACGAGCCGCCACATTCCTGCACGGGACGGATCCCGGGTGCCGTATAACGTCTGCCGCCGGCGTCTTAAGCCTGCCCCTCGGCGTCCACCTTCACCTTCTCGACGACCCGGACGTCGCCGATCCGGGTGACCGGGTACTGTCCCCCCTCGTCTTTCTCGGCCGACTTGACCATGTCCCAGATCGTGAGGAGGGCGACGGAGACCCCGACCAGGGCTTCCATCTCGACCCCGGTCCTGCCGGTGGTGACGACCTCGACCCGGGCCTCGATCCGGTCGTCGAGCTCCTCGAACCCGACCCGCACCGCGCCGACCGGGATCGGGTGGCACATGGGGATGATCCGCGCGGTCTCCTTGACCGCGAGGATGGCGGCGACCCGCGCGGTCGCGAGGACGTTCCCCTTGACGACCGTCCCATCCGCGATCGCGGCGAGGGTCGTGGGCCGGAGTTGGATCCATCCGGCCGCCGTCGCGCGCCTCGCCGTCTCACCCTTCGCCGAGATGTCTACCATCCTGACCGCGTCTCCCTCGATGTGCGTGAACTCGGGCATCGTATCACCTTCCAGAGACTACGCGGGGGATCCGGGTAAGCATGTCGGATGCGCAGAGGCCCGCGGACCGCCCTGCCGCCGCGAGCTCGCCCGCCCGGCCGTTCGCGAACGCCCCAGCGACCGCCGCCTGGAACGGCGGGAGCCGGCAGAGGAGGGCCCCGACCACGCCGGCGAGCACGTCCCCGGTCCCGCCGACCGTCATCGCGGGGGTGCCCGTCCTGTTGAAGCGGACCCTCGTCCCGTCCGAGATCACGTCGACCGGACCCTTGAGGAGCACGGTCCTGTCCCGTGCCGCGGCCCGGACGGCACGTCCGCGAGCCCCGATCTCGGCGGGCGGCGGGGAGCCGAAGCCCCGCTCGAACTCGGCGGCGTGGGGGGTGTAGATCGTGACAGGGGCGACCGGGAGCGGGGCCCGGAGGGCGTCCGCGTCGAAGACCGCGGCCCTGCAGTGCGGTGCGAGAGCCACGGCAACCGGCCCGCCCCCCGGCCCGAGCCCGTTGCCGACCACGACCGAGTCGGCCCGTCCGGCCTCGGCGGCGAGCAGCTCCAGGTGGGAGTCGCCGACGACCCCCCCGTCGAGGGGGAGCGTGATCACATCGGGGTACGGAAGCGGCGCCGGGGTCGCGACCAGCACCAGGTCGGCTCCCGCCCTGAGCGCGGCGAGGCCGGCCAGGTACGGCGCCCCCTGGTACGGCCCGCCACCGACGACCAGCACGCGCCCGCCGTCCCCCTTGTGTGCGGTCGCGTTCCGGGGGGAGAGGGCGAGCAGGTCGCCCGGCCCGGTGAAGACCTCGGCCTCGAGGGGGATGCCGATCGGCGCGACCACCGCGCCCGGGTTCTTCGGCCGGTGAAACGCCAGAATCCTGTCCGCCCGGCACCCCGGGGTGGGGACGTCCGCGGCCAGTACCCGCGCCGGGGAGGCGTTCACACGGGCGACGAGGGAGGCGATCGGCTCTCGGAGCGGCGGGGCGGCCCCGATCCCGAGCAGGGCGTCGATGGCGAGGTCGGCTCCCTCGAAGACGCCATCGAGCGCTGACAGGTCTCCGGGGCATGTAACCCGGTGGACCGGCACGGCCGTCCGGGAGACCAGGTCTGCCTGCGAGGCCGTCTCCGGCGTCGTCGATCCGTCCGGTGCGACCACCTCCACATCCACCGACCCCGCGAGGTGCCGGGCCGCGACCAGCCCGTCCCCGCCGTTGTTGCCCCGGCCGGCCAGCACGAGCACCCGGGCCGGCGCCTCGTCGAGCGCGGCCCGGGCCAGCGCCGCTCCGGCCGCCTCCATCATCTGGAGCGACGAGAGCCCGAACGCGATCGCGTTCGCGTCGACGGCCCGCATCCGGGCTGGATCGATCAGGCCGCTCTCGGCGAATTCCGCAAGGTCGATCATCCGCATGAGTCACCCTTATCCAGTAACAGGGCGTTACAGATACTTCAGTATGGGCTTTTCCGGGGAGGTGCGGGAGGCGGCCGGGACGATCCGGGACGCCGGGACGGTCTCGGTCATCTCCCACATCGACGCGGACGGGATATCGAGCGAGGCGATCCTCAGGACCGCGATCGCCCGGGCCGGGATCCCGGTCAGCTCGCGGTTCGTCCGGCAGCTCGAGCCGCTCACCATGACGGCCGTGCCGGACGACGACTCCCTCAAGGTCTTCGTCGACCTCGGGGCCGGCCAGCAGAACCTCCTCGAGGAACGGGGCCTGGGCGAGGACGAGGTCCTGATCCTCGACCACCACGTGGCCCAGCCCTGCGGGGTGGAGTACCACCAGGTGAACGGCGTCCCGCACGGACACACGAGGCTCTCGGCCGCTGGCGTCGCGTACTTCGTCGCGAGGGAGCTCGACCCCGTGAACCTCGACCTCGCCCAGATCGCCATCGTGGGTAATGTCGGGGACATGATGGCCCGCGAGACCCTCGGGCTGACCGGTCCGGCCGCCGAGATCGTCGCGGACGGGATCGAGCACGGCTCGGTCCGGCTCGTCCGCCGCGACCTGAACTGCTACGGGACCTCGACGCGGCCGGTCCACGTCTGCCTGTCCTACAACGACGACCCCAGGATCCCCGGGATCACGAACGATACCCGCGGCGCGCTCCGTTTCCTGGAGCGGCTCGGCGTCGCGCTGAAGACCGCCGGCGGGCGCTGGCGGGTCTGGGAGGAGCTCGATCCCGACGAGAAGCGGACCATCACCTCTGCCCTCGTGCAGCAGCTCCTCGCGAACGGCGAGAGCGTGGACCGGCTCTTCGCCGAGGCGTACCTCTTTCCCGGCGAGGCGGAGCGGTCCCCGCTCCGGAATGCCTCCGAGTTCGCAACGCTCCTCAACGCCTGCGGCCGGTGGGCGAAGCCCGGCATCGGGTCGTCGGTCTGCTGCGGCGACCGGGGAACCGCCTACTGCGAGGCGGAGTACGTGCTCAACAACCACCGCGCGATCATCCGGGAGCTCCTCCAGTTCATCCTGGACACCGGCGTGACCGAGCTATCTCACCTCCAGTACCTGCACGTCGGCGACCGCTACCCCGACACGATCGTCGGGATCGGGGCCGGGATGGCTCTCGGCAAGCTGAACTGGAGGAAGCCGATACTGGTGATGTGCACCCTGCCCGAGGACCCGGCGCTCACCAAGGTGAGCATGCGGACCAACGAGTGGTCCGTCCGTCGGGGGGTCGACCTCCAGGCCGTGCTGGCCGAGGCCACATCCGAGCTCGGTGGCGGGGGCGGGGGCCATCCGATCGCGGCGGGCGCGTTCATTCCCCACGATGCGGAGGAGGTGTTTGTCAGCCGTGTCAACGAACTGCTTCGCGACCAGCTCGCTTGAACGGGTCCGCACGATCGCGGACCTCCAGTTCGGGAGGGGCGCCGGTTCCGGCCTCTTTCCCGACGTGGTGACCTTCACCCGTTCTACCACCGGGAGGGTCAGGAACGTGCTTCTCGGCACCGAACGGCTCGCGACCGTGCGGGCGCAGGACGGGCGGCTCACCCTCGGCATCGCCGGGGCGCGGCGGCTCCACGCCGTCCTCGCGCCCCCTGCCTACCGGGCCGTGCTGCTCGACGAGGTCGAGGAGTTCGTGGCGTCAGGCAGGAACGCGATGGCCAAACACGTGCTGGCCGCCGACCCCGCGATCCGGGCCGGGGACGAGGTGCTCGTGGTCGCCTCGGGCGACCGGCTCGTGGCGACGGGCACGGCCGTTCTCTCGGGAGACGAGATGACGGCATGTATGTATGGGGTCGCGGTCAACGTTAGATCGGGAAGGGATGAGACGTGATGCCAGGAGGAATCAATCCCAAGCAGATGAAGGCGATGATGAAAAAGATGGGGATGGAGGTCGCCCCGATCGAGAACGTCGCCTCGATAGTGATCACCACCTCCGACGGCCGGTACATCTTCGGAGAGGCCGACGTCGTCGCGATGACCATGCAGGGGGTCACCACCTTCCAGATCTCGGGCGGCGAACCGCGGTTCGAGCCGGCAGTGCCGGAGATCCCGGACGAGGACGTCTCGCTCGTCGCCGACCAGGCCGGTGTCCCCCCGGACGCGGCGCGGGCCGCGCTCGAGGAAGCGGGAGGCGACATCGCCTCCGCGATCCTCGCGCTCGCAGACCGGGGGTGAGCCGGTGTTCGCGGCGGGCGACCGGGTCCTCCTGGCCGGCAACGGTCGCGAGTTCTTCGTCCGTGCCGGCGACGGCGTCCTCTCGACCGACCTCGGCATGATCGACCTGGCCGTGCTGGATGGCCTCGCCGAGGGGGCCGGGGTCGAGACCCACCTCGGAAAGCGCCTCACGGCCCGACGCCCGCGCCCGACCGACTTCTTTGCCCATGCCCGCCGCTCGGGAGCGCCGATGCACCCGAAGGAGATCGGGTCCGTGATCGCGAACACGGGCATGAACCGGCGGGACCGGGTCATGGACGCGGGCACGGGCTCGGGGATCGCGGCGATCTACTTCGGCTCGATCGCGGCATCGGTCGAGACCCGCGAGCGGCGGCCCGAATTCGCAGCGCTCGCGGAGAAGAACGTCCGCGACGCGGGTCTGGAGAACGTCACGGTGGTCGCCGGCGAGATGCTCGAGGCAGGGGGGACGTTCGACGTGGTCCACCTCGACATGGAGTGCCGGGACGAACACGTCGAGCATGCCCACGGGCTGCTCGTGCCGGGCGGGTACCTCGCCTGCTACACCCCGTTCATCGAGCAGTTCCAGGTCGTGCACGACACGGCCAGCCGGCTGTTCGGCGAAGTCCGGGCGATCGAGCTGATCGAGCGGGAGATGACCCGCTCCGCCCGCGGCACCCGCCCGTCGACCCGCGTCTGCCACACCGGGTACCTGACCTTCGCGAGGCGGTGAGATGCGGCACATCATCTCGGTGCGCGACATGGACCGGGCCGCCATCGACGCGCTCCTCGATGCCGCCTACGAGATCGAGGCGCGGCGCTACAACCCCCAGCGCCTCGCCGGAAAGATACTGGCCCTCCTCTTCTACGAGCCCTCGACCCGGACCAGGATGTCGTTCGAGTCGGCCATGGCCCGGCTCGGCGGGAGCTCGGTGACGATGGGCTCGGTCGAGGCCTCGTCCGTGGCGAAGGGCGAGACGCTGGCCGATACCATCCGCGTCGTCTCGGGGTACGTCGACGCGATCGTGCTCCGCCACCCGAAGGAGGGGGCCGCCCGCCTCGCCTCCGAGTTCTCCTCGGTCCCCGTGATCAACGCCGGTGACGGCGCCGGCCAGCACCCGAGCCAGACCCTGCTCGACCTCTACACGATCCGAAGGGCGATGCCGATCAACGGGGTGCGGGTCGGCCTGCTCGGCGACCTCCGGTACGGCCGGACCACGCACTCGCTCGCGCTGGCCCTCTCGCTCTACGGGGCCGAGATCGCGGCGGTCGCGCCGAAGGGTCTCGAGCTCCCGTCCGGGATCCTGCGGGAGCTCGCGGATCGGGGGACGTCGGTGACCGAGTACAGCGCGATCGAGGACGTGATCGCCGGCCTGGACGTCCTCTACGTGACCCGGATCCAGCGCGAGCGGTTCCCAGACACGGCGAGCTACCTGGACATCGCCTCGTCCTACCGGATCACGCCCGAACTGATCGGGCTCGCCCGGGACCACCTGATCGTGCTCCACCCGCTCCCGCGCGTGGACGAGATCGACCCCCGCGTCGACGCGATGCCGAACGCGAAGTACTTCGAGCAGGCCCACCACGGGATCCCGGTCAGGATGGCCATGCTCAGCGAGGTGCTGGCGTGACTGAGGACCGGGCACAGGGATTGCTGATCAGCCCGATCCGGGACGGGACCGTGATCGACCACATCTCGGCCGGCCAGGCACTGAACGTGCTCCGGATCCTCGGGATCACGGGGACGACCCCGGAGTCGGTCTCGGTCGCGACCAACGTGGCGTCGGGCCGGGTGGGCCGGAAGGATATCGTCAAGATCGAGAACCGCGAGCTCCGCAAGGAGGAGGTGGACCGGATCGCCCTGATCGCCCCGAACGCGACGATCAACATCATCCGCGAGTACACGGTGACCTCGAAGAAGGGCGTGGAGACGCCGGCCGAGGTGATCGGCGTGGTCCGCTGCCCGAACCCGGGCTGCATCTCGAACACCTCCGAGCCGGCCTGCTCCCGCTTCCTCGTGACCCCGAACGGCCTCCGGTGCCACTACTGCGACTGGCTCGTGACGAAAGAGATCGCCGAGCACATCCTCTGAGCAGACGCAGCTCCTCTGTACGGGAGTCCAACCTCTCCCCGGGAGGTGCGCGAGGAACGGGAGGGCATCCCCCCTCCCTTTCTATCGGTCCTGCGCCGTGGACGACGTCGCTCCGGCCGGGAGCCCATCACGACCACCGCGGCCCGGAGCCGGGGAGCGTTACGGCGGCCCCGGGACTCCCCGGGACGAACTTCTGGACCCGGGAGTTCGCGGTGTCTGCCACGAAGACGTCCCCGGCAGCGTCGACCGCGAGCTCGCTCGGGAAGTAGAACTGCTCATCGTCGGAGCCCGGGGAGCCCCATCTCGCGATGAACTCGCCGGTCGAGGTGAACCTCTTGACCCGGTGGTTCATCCGGTCGGCCACGTACACGTGCCCTGTACCGTCGACCGCAATACCCGCGGGATTCTAGAACTGCCCGTCGGCGCTCCCGTTCTCACCCCGCGCGGCGAGACCATCTCACCGTCCGGATTTACATCTCGATGCGCGGCCGGCCAGTCCTCCGCTGGCGACGTGCACGTATCCGACTCCGTCGACGGCGATCGCGTTCGGCGCGGCGACTTCCCACTTCGTCGCGAAGGGGTACTGCGTGCGGGGTGTCGCCGCCGCCGCGACGGCGGCCCCGACGGGGACGATCAGGGCGAGTGTGCACGCTCCGATGAAACGATACTTCATTTCAATTGCCTCTCTCCCGGTCGCGATACGAACAACGGTCCCAGGTCCACGACCACGGCCCGGGGCGCGGGGCTGCCCGGGATAGGTACGTCGCTGGCCAGCCATCGCCAGCCTGTCGCGCTCTTCGGAGTGGATGACGGCCGGTCGGGCGGGGTTGGCGGAGAGTGGGTCCCCATGGGTGCGGTACGGACGAAGGGGAGTGTCCAACGATAGAATATCCCCGGAACGCCACAGAGGGCGGAGGAGGCGCATCCCTATTGCCCCGCGTGTGACCAGGGACAGGGTTCGACGGCGGTGCCCCGCTCTTCAGGCTGGTTCTCCCGGTCGCTGTCACCACCCGTATATAGGCGCGGCGCCAGAGATCTCCACATGGAGAGGAAAGTGCCCTCGTTCGAGCTCGACGAACGCCTCCGCCGGTTCCGCGATCTCATGGACGCAACGGACCCGGACTGGGAGCTCGCCGCGATCCTCGGCAAGGTCGACCTCTACTATTTCACGGGCACGATGCAGGATGGCATGCTCCTCGTCCCCCGGGATGGCGACGCCTGCCTCTGGGTCCGGCGGAGCTACGAGCGCGCCATGGACGAGTCGCTCTTTCCCCAGATGCGCCGCATGCGGAGCTACCGGGATGCCGCAGCGGGCACAACGTCCATCCCGGAGACCGTCCACCTCGAGACCGAGCAGGTCCCGCTCGCGACCTATGGACGGCTCCAGAAGCACTTCGGGTTCCGCGATGCACGCCCCCTCGACCGGCAGGTCCTCCGGGCACGGGCGGTCAAGAGCAGGTACGAGCTCGACCTGATGGAACGGTCGGGTGAGATCCACCGCCGCGCGCTCGAGGAACGCGTGCCGGAGATCATGGAGGAAGGGATGACGGAGGCCGAGCTGACGAGCGGGCTCTACGCCCTGATGATGGAGGAGGGCCACCAGGGGATCGTGCGGTTCGGGATGTTCGAGTCAGAGGTCCTGCTCGGCCTGATCGGGTTCGGCGAGAGCTCCATCTACCCCACCTACCTCGACAGTCCCGGGGGCAACGCCGGCATGGCCCCGGCCATCCCGCTCCTCGGGAGCCGGACGCGCCGGCTCGGGAGGGGCGACCTGGTCTTCATCGACATCGGCTGCGGTTTTGCCGGGTACCACACGGACAAGACCATGACCTACGTCTTCGGCGGGGAGATGCCAGACGAAGCCGTGGCGGCTCACGAGCGGTGCGTGGCGATCCAGGACGAGATCTCCCGGTTGCTCGCGCCCGGCGCCGTCCCCTCTGCCATCTACGACCTGATAACGGCCGACCTCGATCCCGCCTTCCTCGAGAACTTCATGGGCTTCGGCAACCGGCGCGTCCAGTTCCTCGGTCACGGGATCGGACTCGAGATCGCCGAGGAACCGGTGATCGCGCGGGGCTTCAACGAGCCGCTCGAAGCGGGGATGACGATCGCGCTCGAGCCCAAGAAGGGGATCGCGCGGGTCGGGATGGTAGGGATCGAGAACACGTTCGTGGTCTCGCCGGGTGGCGGACGGAGCATCACCGGCTGGCATCCCGGGCTGATGAAGGTGGGCTGAACAACGACGCGACGCCCATACCGGGTCGACGTTTCCGCGTCGCCCTCCGCCGATATCACCCCGGCCCGCCCACCGTCAGGGCACGGCGGCTCGTGGGGGTGCCCGACGGGGGAGGTTACCGTCCTGCAACCCTCTCTTTCGAGAGAAAACCCTATACGCCGCGGGGAGGAGACGATGATATGGGTCAACCCCATCGGAGCCTGTCATGACCGATACGTATCAATCAGCCCATACCGGCCAACATCACCTCTGTCTCCTCGCCCTCGCAGCCCTCCTCATCCTCGTGGGCGGCTCGGCGGCAGGAGAGGTCGCGCAGGCTCCCGTCGCCCCGGTCGCCGACGCCGACCTGGCCGTCTTCGGCCGCGTCCTATCGACCGAGGGGCACTGGACCACCCCCGACCACCTGAAGATCGAGACCGCCGCCACCGTCGCGGTTCAGGAGGTGCTGGGGGGATCGGCGCCCGGGGCGACCCTGGAGGTCTTCGTTCCCGGGGGCACGGCCGGCGGGATCACCCAGGTGATCGCCGGGGCACCGGTGCTCTCACCGGGGCAGGAGGGATACTTCCTGGTCCGGGCCGACGGCGAGAGCCGGTACAGGTTCGTGGAGGGAGCGAACGGGATCCTCCCCACCCTCGAGACGACGGTGAGCGGGGAACGCCCCGTGAAGAGGGTGCCGGCGGAACGTGGACCGCGCGCCCCCCTCCCCGTCGCACCCATCCCCACCCCGGCGGCCTCCTGGCGGGATGAGCGCGCCCTCGCCGGGAGCCCCGTCGTCACCTCCGTCTCCCCACAGATCGCCTCGGCCGGAACAGGCACCTCCGTCACGATTTCCGGGTCCGGGTTCGGGACGAAGGCCTCTGAGACATCGCCGGCGGATGTCGGGTTCCTGGGATGGGACGGGGTCTACTGGGCCTCGGGGAGAACGTACTCCTCCGTGAACGATCACGAGATCCTCTACCCCTGGACGGACACCCAGGTCCGCGTCCGGGTGCCGACGGGGATCAGCGCCGAAGGATACGTCGACTCGGCGAGCAGCGGGAGCAAGGCGATCTGGGTCGTGACGGACGATAATCTGTCCAGCAACCCCGTCCCCTTCGCGGTCTCGTTCGGCGTGACCGGGGACATGTGGGAGACTGCGCGAGCGACCTTCCGCGTCAACAACAACTGCCCCGGCGATACCGGCGGTGCGGCGGCCATCCGCCGGGCGGCATCCACCTGGAACAACGCCCTGCCGGCCTCGTTCCAGCTCGACTGCTCCGGGACGACGACCTCGACCGGGTCGGGGAAGGACGGGGAGAACGTCATCGCCTGGGGGGCGAACGACGAGGTCGTTTTCTGGCTCGACGGGAACGGCACGATACTCGAGGCCGACATCATCCTCGAGACCCCCGACGCCGGCGACTGGAGCTGGACCTCGGGGGTCGCCGGCGGGTCGGTCTACAGCATCGAGTCCCAGATGCTCGGCAACCTCGGGTTCTGCATCGGTATCTCGCCCATGTACGGGACGGACCCCCAGGGGCCGTCGGACGCCGGCAAGGCCAGCTGCTTCTGGCGGTGGGATGAGGGGGGTAACATGAACCTCGTGACGCTCCACCCGGCCGACCGGGCGGCGGCGGCCTACCTCTACGGCGGAGGCAGCGCGAACCCCCCGCTCCTCGCGGCCGCCTTCACCGCCGACCGCATCACGGGGCCGGCACCGCTGGCGATCCAGTTCTCGGACGCCTCGATCGGCGGGGCGAAGGCCTGGGCCTGGGACTTCGGCGACGGGTCCGGGTCGACGGTCCGGGATCCGTCGCACACATACGCGTCTCCAGGCACCTACACGGTCAACCTGACCGTATCGGCCCCGGGCTTCCCGGCGGACACGGTCATGGCGATCGACCGGATCCGGGTGGACCCTCCCGCGTTGACGCCAGTCCCCGGGGGCACCGGCGTCCCCACGGACACGGATAACGACTTACTGTACGACGATGTCAACGGCAACGGCCGGAAGGACTTTGCCGACGTCGTGCTCTTCTTCAACCAGCTGACCTGGATCGCGGCGAACGAGCCGGAGTCTGCCTTCGACTACAACGGCAACAGCCGTGTCGACTTCGCGGACGTGGTCGCGCTCTTCAACCGGCTCTGAGGGGCGACACCCTTCTTCCGCCCCACTGGATGAGCCGGCATCTCTCTCCTCTCCGCCCGGGTTTGAAGCCCGGCGCCGGTGTCCAGGGCCGGCAGGGATCCGTGATGGTCCGGCACGGCGACCAGGCGAGCTGAGCCTCTCGACACACCGTCGACGAAGCCGGTACCCGCCCGTGCCGCACGGCGACGCGGGCCCCCCGCAGCGAGACAGACGACCGATGCGGAAGGGTCCGCCTCCAGATGGAGGATGCTCACCCGGACGGGGAACTCGCGGCGATCCACGGCACGGTCACCATCAACTTTTGCGGCGGACGCAGGACGGGATGCTCCTCGTTCCCGGCGACGGGGATGGCCTGCCTCGATGCCCGGGGGGCGACGCGCCCTTCCCGTCGATACAACCGGTGCGCAGCTCCCGTGACGCCGCGAGCGGCATGGCGGGGATCATGGCCCCCCTGCACCGCGAGGCCGGACCGGTGCCGGGCGCGACCGTCGCGAGGCTGCAGAAACACGTCCCGCTCCGGGGAGATCGCGGGGTCGACGGGGGGGTGACTCGGGCGTGCTCGGGAGAGTGTCTGAACGAGCTCGGGCTCGCGGCGCGAAGCCGGCGCGACGCACCGCCACGTGCCCGGGGACCGTGAGCCGGGACTCCAGCGGGAGGGGACAAGCGACCCGGACCGACAGGCGACCTCTCTTCCCAGGTGCCGGGCGGGGGACTCCAGGGGATCGTCAGGTCGGGGATATTTTGGGTGATCCCGGGGCTGGTCGGACCCGGCGAGAGCTCGATCTATCCCAGCGACCTCGACGCCTCTGCCAGGGAGCCGGAGACAGCGTCGCTCCGACGGGGACCCGCTCTTCGTGGAGATCGGCTGCGGGTTCGCCGGATACCCCGCGGACAAGGGCACGACTCGCGTCTTCGGCCGGGCCCTGCTGGACGGGGCGACCCGGCTCCAGGGGCGGTGCATGGAGATACGGGACGAGATCCCCGCCGTGCCCCGGCCCGGGACCTTCCCCCCCGGAGGAACACGGGGCGGATATGAACATGAACGAGCCTGATCACGGGTTCCTCAGGACCTTCGTGGGCTCCGGGAACCGTGCGTCCAGTTCCCCGGTCGCGGTATCGGCCTCGAGATCTCCGGGACCCCCGTCATCGCCGGGGTTTCGACGAGCCCCTCGACGGGGGATGATCATCGCCGTCGAGCCGCAGACGGGGGTGCGCACGGGTTCGGGATGGCCGGGGCCCGGAACACCCTCATGGCCCTGCCCGGCTCCGGGCGGGGTATCCCCGGGCGGCACCCGGGGGCGATCCCGGCGGTACAAGCCCGGGCGCCCCGCAACGCCCCCCCCCCCCGATCCCCGTCAAAAGGCCTATCCCGCCCCGCCTCGTTAGTACTGCCATGAGAGTCCCCGTCCTCGTAGCAGTCACCGCGTTGCTCGTGCTCACCGCGGGCTGCTCGACTCCCTCCACGCCCGGGCTGGAAACGCCCGCGACGACCATCGCGCCGGCCACCTCCCCTGCCTCAGGCGCGAACCCCGTCCCCGCCGCCACCTCCGCGCCCACACATGTCCCCACGCTGCCCGGCGCTTCCATCCCGCTCGGCGCAGACCCCGTTCGGATCGCCTCCGCCGGGGGGACCGAGGAGGTGCCGATCGTGCTCGCGTCGGCCCCGAACGGCCTCTCGGGCTACAGCATCACCGTGGCCCTCGACGACCCGTCAATCGCAGAGATCACCGCGGTCTCGTTTCCCGACTGGGCCCAGCTCTCGTCCAGCCCGGGGCTCCCGTCCGACCGGGCGAACCTCAGGGCGGTGGACATCACGAGCCAGGTGCCCGTGAACGGAGAGAACGTGCTCCTCGCCACCATCAGCGTGCGGGCGAAGGCCGCCGGGACCACCAACGTCTCGATCACCCCCGAGGAGGGTCTCGGCGTCCAGGATCGCGAGGGCGACATCTACCCCGTCGTCCCGGTCCCCGTGTCTCTTACCGTCGGCGCCTGACCGGCGGCCTCCACCGCTACTCCCGGCAGGTGAGGCGCCCGTGCTCGTCGATCTCGCCGAGCAGGATCCGGGTCGAGGAGATCCAGTGCCCGTCCTCGGCGAGCACGCAGGTGATCTGGTGGATGTCGACCTTCCGCTTCCCGCGTTCCCGCCTGAGGCGGTTGATCTCGATCGCGACGGGGAGGGTCTCCTCCGAGACGACGAGGGCATCGAACTCCATGTCCAGGGCGGAGCCGTACCGGTCCGATAGCGGCTGGACCTCGTACGCCACGCCCCGGTCGAACTCCTCCGCGAACTGCTCGACCACCCTCCGCCGCTCGCCGTACGGCCGGACGGGGTGGCTCTTCGAGCCGGCGAACGCGTCCGACGTGAGCCCGATCACGACCGTCCCCCCCGGCCCCGCGAGCTCGAACGAGCGGGCGAGGAGTCGCCGATGCCCGTCGTGGAGAGGGTCGAAGGTGCCCCCGACCATAATCTTCATCCCCTTTCCGTTGCCACGTTTCGGTAATTATGGATGCTGGTGCGTTCGGGACCGACGTCTTCATCGCACCGAACGCGACGGTCCTGGGCGACGTCGCGCTCGGCGATCGCGTCGGTATCTGGTTCGGGGCCGTGGTCCGGGCCGACCGGGACCGGGTTGCGATCGGCGCGGACTCGAATATCCAGGACAACTGCGTGGTCCACACCACGCCCGGCCACCCCGTGATCATCGGGCGCGAGGTCTCGGTGGGCCACGGCGCGGTCCTGCATGGCTGCACGATCGGCGACCGCGTCCTGGTCGGGATGGGCGCGATCGTGCTGAACGGGGCAGTGGTGAGCGAGGACACGGTGATCGGGGCGGGTGCGGTCGTCACCGAGGGGACGGCGGTACCGCCGGGCTCGGTCGTGATCGGTGTCCCCGGGAGGGTCGTGAAGCAGACATCCGACGAGCAGCGTGCGCAGATACGCCGGAACGCGGCCTCGTACGTCGAGCTCGCGAGGAGGTACCGGGATGCCGCGTAGCGTCGTCGTCATCGGGAGCGGGGTGGCCGGATGCCAGGCCGCGCTCGACCTCGCGAACCACGGGCTCCAGGTCCACCTGGTCGAGCGGGAGCCCTCGATCGGCGGGCGTATGGCCCAGCTCGACAAGACCTTCCCGACCAACGACTGCTCGATGTGCATCCTCTCCCCGAAGATGGTCGAGGTCGACCGCCACCCGCTGATCCGGGTACACACCCTCGCCGAAGTGACCCGGCTCGAGGGGAGGCAGGGCGATTTCAGGGTGACCGTGACCCACCATCCGCGGTTCGTCGACGAGTCGCTCTGCAACGGATGCGGCGACTGCGTGGAGGTCTGCCCGGCCGAGGTCTACAACCGGTTCGATGCCGGCATCGGCGTGAGGAAGGCGATCTACACCCCGCACGCGCAGGCGGTCCCGAACGTGGTCACCAAGGACCCGGTCCACTGTATCGAGTGCGGGCTCTGCTACGACGTCTGCGGTCTCGACGCGATCCGACGCGAGGATGTCGATCGCGAAGAGGAGCTGGAAGTCGCCGCCGTCGTTCTCTCGACCGGTTACGACCCGATCGATCCTCGGTGCAAGCCCCAGTACCGCTACGGCGAGGACCCCGATGTGATCACCAGCCTGGAGCTCGAGCGGATGCTGAACGCGTCCGGCCCGACCGGAGGCGAGCTCCGCCGACTCTCGAACGGGGCGACTCCGGCCTCGGTCGTCTTCATCCAGTGCGTGGGTTCGCGAGACGTGGCCCAGGGGAGGCCCTGGTGCTCGGCCGTCTGCTGCATGCAGGCGATCAAGAACGCCCAGCTGATCAAGGAGAGGTCGCCCGGGACCGAGGTCGCGATCTGCTACATGGACGTCCGGGCCCACGGAAAGGGCTACGAGGAGTACTACGAACGCGCGCTGAACATGGGGATCCGCTTCGTGCGGGGGATGCCCGGCGAGGTGCAGCGGTCGGCCACGGGCTCCCTCCGCCTCCCCGTCGAGGACACGTTCACAGGCGAGATGCTCCTGCTCGAACCCGAGCTCGTCGTGCTCTCGGTCGGGCTGCAGCCCTCGTCCGGGGTCGTCGATCTTGCCGGGGTGGTCGGGATCGAGCTCGAGGAGTCCGGGTTCTACCGTTCGGCCGACGATCTCTTCGCCGCGGTCGAGTCCGGGCGGGGTGGCATCTACCTCGCCGGCGCCGGGCTCGGGCCGCGGGACATCCCGGACTCGGTCGCCCAGGGTGGGGCCGCGGCCGGCCGCGCCTGCATCGACGCCCTGCGGGTGGAGTGAACGTGGACAGGACCCTCTGGTGGGACCACGACCGCGACCGGCTCGAACTGATCGACCAGACCCTGCTCCCCTGCCGGTACGAGTCGATCGCGGTTCCCGACGTCGAAGCTCTGATCGAGGCGATCCGGGTACTCCGCGTCCGGGGGGCCCCCGCGCTCGGAGCGGCCGGCGCCTACGGGGTCGCGCTCGCCGCCCGGACGGCCGGTGGGGATGAGTCTCTTGCCTACCTTGCCGGGGTCCGCCGGGACGCCGCCAGAATCCGCTCGGCCCGGCCGACGGCCGTGAACCTGGCCTGGGGCGTGGACCGGGCACTGGCCGCGATAGGGGACGCCCGGACGCCCGACGGGGTGCGGGCGGCGACGCTCGCCGAGGCCGAACGGATTGCGGACGAGGACGCCGCGATGTGCAGGGCGATCGGGACGCACGGGGCGGCCCTTCTCCCCGACCCCGCGACCGTGCTGACCCACTGCAACGCGGGCGCGCTCGCCTGCGTCGAGTGGGGGACCGCGCTCGGGGTGGTCCGCTCGGCAGTCGAGGCTGGAAAGAAGGTCTCCGTGATCGCCTGCGAGACCCGCCCGCTTCTCCAGGGCGCCAGACTGAGTGCGTTCGAGCTCCGGCGCGACGATATCCCCGTCACGGTCTGCCCCGACTCGGCAGCCGCGCACCTGATGAGGAGCGGCGGGATCGACGCCGTGGTCGTCGGGGCGGACAGGATCTGCAGGGACGCGGTCTTCAACAAGATCGGGACATACGCGCACGCCATCGCCGCCCGGTACCACGGGATCCCGTTCTACGTCGCGGCTCCATCCTCGACGCTCGACTTCGCCTCCCGCGCGGCCGAGATCGAGATCGAGGAGCGGGGACGCGACGAGGTCGCCAGTTCATTCGGCGTTGAGACGGTGCCACCCGGCGTCCCCGTCCGGAACCCGGCTTTCGACGCGACGCCGTTCGCCCTCGTCACGGCCGTCATCACCGAGCGGGGGGTCTATTCCGACCCGGGGGAACTCTTCGGATCATGATCCCGCTTTCGGACGGGACCGTCACCTCCCTGCTCGCGCTGGTGGGCATGGTGGCGCTCCTGCTGATCGCGCTCGTCCTCCTCGTCGCAGCGGTCCTGTTCGTTCTGACCCTCGCCTCGATCCGCTCGGGCCGTCTCTACTTCCCGCGCCTTCTCCGGCCCGGGCTCACGGCCCTCGAGGGGCTGATGCGGGCGATCTTCAAGGCCGTCGGGCTCGGGGAGGAGGAGATGCTCGCGTTCTTCGTCAAGCTAGGCAACACCATGAACGCGAGGGCGTTTGCAGAGATTCCGGTGAAGGAGCGGGCGATCTTTCTGCCGCAGTGCCTCCGGAGCGCGGAATGCCCGGCCGACCTAACCCCCGAGGGACTCCGGTGCAAACGGTGCAACCGCTGTTCTGTCGGCGAGGCAATCGGGGTGCTGGAGGGGTACGGGTACCGTGTCTTCATCGTCCCCGGTTCCACGCTCATCAAGCGGATGGTCAAGAAGTACCGGCCCCGCGCCCTGATCGGGGTCGGGTGCCTCTCCGAAGTCAAGGAGGGGCTCGAGATGGCTGACCGTCTCGGCATCGTCGGGCTTGGCGTCGTGACCCTCAGGGACGGTTGCGTCGAGACTCTGGTCGACTGGCCCTCGGTGTACGAGACGGCGCTGCTCGGGCTGCCGACTTCAACCGTTTCCGAAGACCTTCACCTGCCGGCCAAGGAGTAGGCCGCTCGTGATCCGGCCGTGGATCAGGATCAGCCCGGTGGTCCGCACGTCCCCGACGGTGATCCCGGGCCGCAGGAGGACGGTCCCTCCCGCCTCGATCGAGGCGACGTGGGCGCCGTCGGCAACCGTGACGTCGCCGGTCGACGAGAGCCCTCCGCGGAGGACCGCGTGGTGGCCGACGAATGCCCGCTCGCAGGCGATCCTTCCACCGACCGTGGAGTGCGGTCCGAGGTCGAGCCGCCCGTTCACGACGAGGTCGCCCCAGACGTGGCAGTCGTGCGGCAGGATCAGGGAGCCGGGGAGACGGAGGTTCCCATCGAAGATCGCCCCCCGCTCGGCGAGGTAGACGCCGCCGCACTGCTTCAACCGCGCCGTGGACATGCTCTCTCACTGTTGGCGTTCCGGGGGTATCAGGGTTGTGCGGACCGGGGGGATTCTGATCAGCCGGCACCACCCGCCTCCCCGGCTGGACACCGGTGCCGGGGGGGCCCTCTCATGCCCTGTCGCGATACGGCGCGCGCCCGTCGATACCATGGCGGCAGCACGGTCCAGCACGGCAGCAGAGGCCCAAACGGACCGACGTCGGGACGGCCTTGGCGAAGTGGCGGGGTCAATCGGTGTCGACCTCGAACCCGGAACAGACCAGCGGCCGGGGCGGGGACGGACGCCCGGCCCGCCGGCGCCATCCGGCAGCATCGCGCCGCGGGATCCCCGCTGGCTCGGAGGCCAGCGCGCTTCCGCCCGCCGGAACCGGGGTCCTCGCGGGCACGAAAGTTGCTCTCACGGTCTCTATGGCCCGGGGTGCACCCGGATGTCGAAGGGAGCAGGCACCCCCGGGAACGGCCGTTCTTGGCCGCCGCGCGAATGCCGGGACGGTCGCCTTCCTCGAGAACAAGCACCTCCCGTCCAGGCGAGCGATCCGGGCAATTTTCGTGAAACGGCCGCCAGCGGCCACGCGATCCCGATCCTGAGCGGTGCCATCGTCGCTCAGTACGCGATCAGCGCCGCCGCCGCGAACGCGAGGAGGGCGAGGTACATCCCCGCCTTGAGGAGCGTCGAGGCCCGGGAGGCGCGCACGCAGTGGCCGGTCGTGCACCCGACGGCGCGGAGCACGCCGCCCAGGATCAGCAGGTCGGCGGGGGTGATCAGGGCCAGGTACGGGAAGCCCCACGCGGCGTACGGCAGGACGGAGGCCGCGATCCCCGCGAGCGCGAGGACGAGGGCGAGCCGGACCGTCCACCCGACACCGAACCTGACGGAGAAGGTCCGCGCCCCGCCCCTGCGGTCACCTTCGACGTCCTCGGCCGCCTTGAGGAGCTCGCGGGCGACCGTTCCGAGCAGGGTGATCAGCGCGAGCGGCAGCACCCGCCCGAGGCCGTCGAGCCCGGCCGCTGACCCTCCGAACACGAAGAGAGAGGCGGCGAGGTACGCTACGGCGAGGTGGCCGACGAGCGGGGTTCGTTTCAGCCGGGCCGCGTACCCCCAGAGCAGGGCCGCGTTCACGGTCGCGATCACAGCCGGCATGGGCCCGGCGGGGAGCGCCGCGAGGCAGCCTGCGAGAAAGAGCCCCCCCGCGTACCGGGCTGCTGCGCGGGTGGTGACCCGGCCCGACGGGATCGGCCGCTCCGGCCGGTTCACGGCGTCGATCGCGGCGTCGTAGTAGTCGTTGACCGTGTTTCCCGCCCCGGTGAGCAGGACGACGGCGAGAAAGAGCCATGCCGCCACCGGGCCCGGCACGCCGCCCGCGATCAGGAACGCGAGGACAGCGACCAAACCCGATACCAGGGCGTTCGCCGGGCGGAGGATGGCAAGGTAACCAGGGAGCACTGGGTCCACCAAAACGGGCGTGGAGGGATTTGAACCCCCGACCATCAACTTAGGAGGCTGACGCCCTATCCTGACTAGGCCACACGCCCAATGTCTCATTACGTCTGCCGCCAGAGGGATAATGCTTGTGCGATACTGACACGCCGGGCGGTATGGACCTTGTACCGGTCACCGAGGGGGCGACGCGGATCCTGGTCCCGGCCCCGGACCCGACGGCCCCGTTTCCCCCGGGGGCGGCGCCGGTCTTCTACAATCCGAGGATGGCGATCAGCCGCGATGCGACCGTGCTCCTTCTCCGGTCGCTCGCCCCCGGCGACCGGCCGGCAGACTACCTGGACGCGATGGGCGCGACCGGGCTGCGGGGGATCCGGATTGCCGGGGAGGCGGGGATCCCCGTCACGATCAACGATCGGAGCCGGCGCGCCCTCGCCCTGGCCCGGGCGAACGCCGCACGGCTCGGCCTCGCCGTCGAGATCGTCCACGGCGACGCGAACGCCCTGATGTCGTCGCGGCGGTTCGGGGCGGTCGACCTCGACCCGTTCGGCTCCCCGGCCCCGTTCACGGACGCGGCTTGTCGCTCGGCCCGGCCCTACCTCTTCGTGACGGCGACCGACACGGCCCCGCTCTGCGGCGCTCACCTCAGGGCCGGCATGCGCCGGTACTGGGCCCGACCCATGAACACCGAGTACCACGCCGAGGTCGGCCTCCGGATCCTGCTCGGGTTCGTCGTTCGCGAGGTCGTCAAGTACGACCGGGGCCTCGTCCCGCTCTGCTGTTTCGCCCGGGCACACTTCGTCCGGCTCCACCTCCGGCTCCAGGACGGGGCGTCCGCTGCTGACCGGACCCTCGCCCGCATCGGGTTCGTCCACCAGTGCCGCGCCTGCCCGGGACGTGCGGAGAAGACAGGCCTGCTCCCGGAGTCCGTCCCCTGTCCGTCCTGCGGGGGAGCGACGGCGGCGATCGGGCCGCTCTGGCTCGGCGAGATCGGAGACCCGGACGTCATGCGGACCATGCGGGCCGGGCTCGCGACGGCCACGCTGGCCGAAGGGCCGGCCCTCGACCGCCTCCTCGCCCTGCTCGCGGCAGAGCTCCCGACCGCGACCCACTACGACTACCACGTCCTGGCGAAGAGGCTCGGGCTCTCTCCCCCGCCGATAGGGGCCGTCCTGGCGCGGCTCGAAAAAGCAGGATACAGGGCCAGCAGGGCCCACTACGCCGGGACGGCGGTCAAGACCGACGCCCCGCTCGAGGAGATGTACGGGACCCTCACCTTGCCGTGATGATCGTGAGCAGGTCGCCGTCCACGAGGCGATGGGGCAGGCCGACCCGCTGGCCCGGGTGCTTGACCGAGTCTCCCCAGACCCGGGCGTACCGGAACTTATCGACGAAGTCGCGGTGGAGCTTACGGCAGACGTCCTCGACTGTCGCCGTCGTGCGGACGATCAGGGGCTCGTCCAGGTCAGCCGGTCCTCCCGCGGGCTTGAGGAAGACCCGCATGAACCCCAGCCGGTCGTAGATCTCGTCCTTCAGGTCCTCCATGCGGTAGCCCGAGACCGCGGAGATCATCAGCGGCGGGTCCCCGAACCGCCCTATCAGTTCCCGCTCGATCGCGTCACGGGTCGCCGCGTCGACAAGGTCGACCTTGTTGACCGCGATGAAAGCCGGCACGTAGACCCGGTTTCCTATCATCGCGTCGATCAGCTCGTCCTGAGTCGCGTTGCCGCGGATCAGCACGTCGGCGTTCATGATCCTGTTCTCGTTCAGGATCGACCGGATCTCGTCGATCTCCAGGTCCAGGTCGCCCACGCTGTGGACCTGCACCCCGCCGGCGCCGGACTTCCTGATCGTGATGTCGGGCCTGGGGGTGTTGATCCGGATCCCGGCATCGTAGAGCTCGCGCAGCAGGACGTCGACGTGCCCCTCGTTGAAGACGTCCACCAGCACGATGATGATGTCGGCCCCGCGCACGACCCCGATCACCTCCTTGCCGCGCCCCTTGCCCATGGCGGCGCCGGCGATGAGGCCGGGGATGTCCAGGATCTGGATCTTCGCGCCCTTGTGCTCGAGGGCACCGGGGACCACCGTCAGGGTCGTGAACGCGTACGCCCCGACCTCCGAGTTTGCGCCGGTCATCGCGTTTAGCAGCGTCGACTTGCCCACCGACGGAAAGCCGACCAGCACGACGGTGGCGTCCCCCGACTTCTTGACCGTGAACCCCTCGCCGCCCCCGGCGGACTTGATGGCGCGGCTCACGGCCTCGTCGCGAAGCCTGGCGATCTTCGCCTTGATCCGGCCGATGTGCTTCGAGGTCGCCTTGTTGTACGGCGTCCTCTCGAGTTCCTCCTGCAGCTCCCGGATCTGTTCGTCGAGGCTGGCCATGCGCCGGATCTCCTAACCGGTTCGCGGCGACGCGTTATAGTTGTGTGGGTCCGGCCTCTTATCGCTCGATGCGGCGTACCGGGCCCGCTCGCGGACAGACAGTTTTATTTTCCCCGCCACTCAAGATATGTGACGCATCTGCTGCTATAGTGTAGTCCGGCCAATCATGAAGGACTCTCACTCCTTCGACTGGGGTTCGAATCCCCATAGCAGCATCCCGTTCTGAGGCCGGAATCTGTTCTGCCATGCATGGAACCGACCGTGAGATACTCGCCCCAGCAATGTTATCGTCACAGCGTCGAGGGGCCCTGACGAAGTGCGATCGCGAGCGACTGCTGCCGCCAGCGCCCCGAATACGTCTCCCACTCCCTGGCACGCCACCAGAAGACCCGCGTCCTCGACGAGGATGACGCCGCGCTCATCCGCGAGTACCTGGACCAGCTCAAGGCCGAGCGGGGTGTCAGCGTCGGCTGCACGTACAAGGTCGCCTTCCACCTGATCGGCTGGCGCCGGTTCATCGGCCGGTTCCGGATCAATACCATCAGCAACCTGAATGCGGGCAGGAACCCGCCGGTTGCACGAGGCGAATTAATGAGGGGGACCGCACTGAAGGTGAAGGAGAACCGAAGTGCAGCGATCGCATCCGATGAACTGGCGATCGATCTCAACCCGGAGGACGCTTACTCCTGGAACAACCGGGGCATCGTTCTCGTCGAGCAGGGGAAATTCGCGACTGCGGTCGCAGCGTACGACAGAGCGATAGAACCCGATCGGGCATGCGCTTCGCCCTGGAGCGGCAGGGGGGGATTCTCGAGAGCGAGGGAAATTTCACGGCGGCGATCGGGGCATACGACCGGGCACTCACTCGATCCCTCATCGGTCGAAAGAAAGCAGAACCGTGGACACGCTGGTACGAAGAGGCAGGGATCGGCGAGTGCAACCCCGTCGACCACGGTGATGCCGGGAAATGAACCGGTGCCGTTCGTGATCCGGTTCTCTCTGGCTATCGGAGTGGTCGGCCCCGGGGGAACCCGGGTTCGGCGGGAGTGACCGTGACCCCGACCGCCACCGCCATGACATACCATGAGGCGGTATTCCTTCCACATCTCACCATGCCCCGGTGCACCGTGTGTGTGAAAACATTGTTCGAACAAAAAAGAGATAAGCGGGAGGGACGATTGAACGATGATCGAACATCGCAGATCTGTTAAGTAGCCTGAACGCGACTAATGGTCATGGAGCCGATGCGGATCGAGCTGACCGGGTACGATGTCGTGGAGAAGAAGGCGACCCGGCAGGGAAACTCTGCCCATGTCCTGATCCCGCCGTCATGGATAGGGAAGCGGGTGAAGGCGATACTGCTCGAGTCAGTCGATGATACCCCTCGAGTCCGTCGATAGGAACGGCTCGCGAGGCTGCTGGCCGCGGTGATAGGCCCGGGCTTATTACGTGGTCGACACGGCGATGGAAGGGGCCTGTGCCGGTGATCGATCGTATGGTCTTCGCCGACGTCGTCTGGCTCTTACCACTCTTAGACGAGCATACCCATCCTCCTATCTTGAATATCGAGTGCGGGGCCTGCACCGGATAGGAGCCACGAAGAAGAGCATATCGACAGACTCATCGGCGAGGGCGTGCACGCCGGCCTCGCACGGAGATGGTCCCGAGTAGCAACCATGCTCTCTGTCTCCGCGGGGGCCTCGATCCGAGAAAAATGTCCCGGCATTCCGAATCCTCAAGATCACCCACGGAAATGAGACCATTTTTTCATCGCGACCAGTTCCGGACACCCTTTCCGGAGAAAGGCCGCCATGCCCTCCGGTGAGGGGGTCACCGGGGCCGGACGTGGTTGAAGATCGGACGGGAGCTGCCCGGAACGTTTTTCGAGCTCGACCGTGAGCATTGATCCATGCTGACCCCCGAGCAGGAACGGGCGATCGCGCACGGCGAGGGGCACCTCCTGCTGATCGCCTGCGCCGGTTCGGGGAAGACCGAGACGATCTCCCGGCGCGTGGCCCGTCTCGTCGTCGACGGCGTCGACCCGTCCTCGATCGTGGCCTTCACCTTCACCCGGCGGGCGGCCGGCGAGATGGCGGGTCGCATCCGCACCCATCTCTCCGCGTCGTGTCCAGGCGACGCCGACTTCGCCGGGATCTACGTCGGCACGATACACTCCTACTGCCACCAGCGCCTGGCACGGGCGGTGCCGAGGTACCGGGGGTACGATCTCCTTGACGATGACGACATACGGCCGGCTTTCTGCCACCGGTACTTCGACGACCTCGGACTCGACCGCCTCCGGGTCCTGTACGACGGGCGGAAGTACGAACCGTCGCGGTACGATATCATCCGCGACTTCTGCCGCAATGCCGACCTCGTCCGCGACGAGCGGATCGATCCCGCCTCGCTCGAGCCGCCGTTCCGGGAGTGCTACCTGGCGTACCTCGACCGCCTCGACGAGGAGCACTTCCTGGACTTCGCCGGGATGATCGCAAGCTATGTCGAAGCCCTCGAGAACGACCCCGCGCTCGTCTCGCACGAGCAGGCCCGGGTCCGGCATCTGGTCGTGGACGAGTACCAGGATGTCAACAGACTGCAGGAGGCGCTGATCCGGCTCATGGCCGGGGAGCATGGCAGCATCTGCGTCGTCGGCGACGACGACCAGTGCATCTACCAGTGGCGCGGCTCGGACTACGAGAACATCATCTCGTTCCGGACGCGGTATCCCGACGTCACGACAATCCGGATCCAGCAGAACTTCAGGTCGACCCCGGGAATCGTCACCGCCGCCGCGCAGGTGATCGACCGCAACAAACACCGCCTGCCCAAGGCCATGGAGCCGTGGCCCGGGGGGCGGGGGCGCACCGAGCCGGGCGATATCGCCGCCTGCTTCTTCTCGCACCAGGAGGAGGAGATCGCTGCGGTCGTCGAGCAGATTCAGCTCCTGCTCGGCAGGCCGTGCACAGACAACCGGGGAGAGAGGCACCCTCTCCGGTACTCAGACATGGCGGTCCTGATGCGGTCCGTCCGGTCCGCTGCGCAGCCGCTGCTGACCGCCCTCCGGCAGGCCGGGATCCCCTACGTCGTCAGGGGAGGGCGGCTCTTCGATAGGCCCGAGGTCGACGTCGCCATGCATGCCCTCGCGTTCCTCGGCGAGTACCCGTATCCCCTGCGGAGCGATCGTCCCGTGACCCTCCGGATCCTGCAGCACGCCTTCTCCGGCCTGGGATGGGCAGACGCCGACCCGGTGGCCTTCGGGTCCGCCATGGCCGCTCTCAGGCGCGAAACCGGGCGCGCCACCGCAGTCAGCCTCCAGATGCTCCTCCACCGGGTGCTGCAGGCCATGGGTGGCGACCGTGCTCCCTTTCCGGAGGTCTGGCTCTACAACCTCGGCGAGCTCTCGCAGCTTGTCACCGCCTTCGAGCACGTCTACCCCCGGATCACGCTGCCCGGGATCTACCTCTTCCTGGAGTACGTCCAGGGCCACGCGATGAACCGCGCTGGCGAGGGCGGGGCGGACGAGCGATCGCTTCCGGACGCCGTGACCGTCTCGACCCTGCACCGGGCCAAGGGGCTGCAGTTCCCGGTCGTGTTCATGCCCCGGTTGAACGCCGGCACGATCCCGGCGGAATGGACGTTCGAGACCCCGTGGTTCGTACCGGACCACCTCTTCGATCGCGAACGCTACCAGGGAGGGGTCGAAGACGAGCGCCGGCTCTTCTACGTCGGGATCACGCGGAGCGAGAAGTACCTCTTCCTGTCCGGTCACCGCGCGGGCGATCCTGGCAAACCGCCAGCCAATCCCTCGATCTTCTTCGATGAATACCCCCGGGGCGGGACGGTCGACCGGTTCCCGGTGAGGGGGGCAGGGAACGATGCCTTCCCGACCGATCTCGCGCCCACCCCGCGGGCACCGCCGCTCGTCGAGACGAGCTGGTCGGCGCTCCGCTACTACGCCCGCTGCCCGTTCGACTACAAGCTCCGGTTCGTCTACGGGTTCGACCCGCTCCCCAAGGAGGAGGTCGGCATCGGGCGCGCCGTGCACTCGGTGCTGGCAGCCGTTCACCAGCGGGCCCTGGAGGGCGAGATCGATATCTCCGAGATCCCGGGCCTGGTGGACCAACACATGGTCCTCCGCTTCGCCCGGCAGGAGACGATCGACCGGGTCCGGGGGATCCTGGCGCGGCAGACCCTGCGCTACGTGCACCGGAGCCGGGCGGGATTCGACCGGATCGCCGGGGTCGAGCTGCCGTTCGCGATCGCGGTGGGTGACGCGGTCGTCAGCGGCCAGATGGACCTCCTCCTCGCCGGCGAGGACGGCGGGGTCGAGATACGCGACTTCAAGCTGACCGGGGACGGTGCCCGGGAGACTTGCCCGGATGCGACACGGCAGCTGCAGGTCTACGCAGTCGCGGCGACCGCACTCGGCCACGAGGTGCGCACGGCCGGCATCTATGCCTTCGACACGGGGATTCTCGCCGATGTCCCGGTGGATCCGGAGGCACTCGCTGGAACGAGGGACGCACTGGAGGCGATGATCGACGGCATCCGCCGGCAGGATTTCCCGCAAAATCCTGAAGAGCGGCGTTGCGCCGGCTGCGACTGGACGTGTCTCTGCGACCGGCGATCACGGTCCTGGGAGCAGCAACGGGCGGGATCCGGCCGGTGAAGGCGCGCGACCGTCGCGTGCCTTCGTGGCACGCTCTGACCTCCCGTCCACGGGGAGGGGAAGGCCCCGCGGAGAACTGTGCTTCGAACCGGTGCGGGTGGCCCGGCTCTCGCGCGGCGATCCACCGGCCCGGCAGGTGAGGTCGAGCTCGGTCTCGGAAACGGGCGGCGGGAGGGGAGCGCCGGGGGTGCGCCCGGGGGCCCTTCGCCTGAATCTCTTCCTCTGAGAACCGCGGTGGGAAAGTGGTAACTTCGTTCCTGGCCGGGAGAGGTCCGGCCCTGTCCGGGCTTCCCTTCCGGTCTCCGGGGAGCGCCTCCGGACCGAGACCGCCTGCCGGAGCCGGGATCGGAACGAACGCGACCATCCCGGGCGAGTGGAGTGCGCACCCCCCGCTGCATCGTCCATGCAACCGTCCCCCCGGCCCGGGCGGATCGCACCGTGACGCCATGAACGTCTGCAGCGTTGTTCATTCGATCTTGCTGCCCGGAGCCACGTCTTCTGATCTCCCCGGACCGGAGACCCCGCGTCCAGGGATCAGGGCCCCGTGGCACCCGGCCCGCCCCCATCCCGGAGGTGCCGGACCACCTTGGCCCCCTCGAACCAGGCCACGCCCGCCACCCCCGCGGCGACGGCGAGGGCGAGCTGGGCCGGCGCCACCGGGCCGAATCGGAAGAGCTCCGCGAGGAACGGGACGAGAAGGGCGGCCAGGAGGAAGACGAGCGCCCCTGCAGTGACGGCCCAGAACGCGCGATTCGGGCGGCGGAGAGTGGCGGGAATACTCTCCGACCAGGACCGGTTCGTCGCGATCAGGGCGAGGTTCGCCACCACGATCGTCGAGAAGGTCAGCGTCCGTATCCCAGACTCACCCAGCCCCACCCAGGCCGCACCGGCGTACACCCCGAGCACCAGACCCAGGACGACGAGCCCCTGAGCCAGTGAGATCGCGACCGTGGTCCGATCGAGGATCCGCTCCTCCGGTCGTCGCGGGGGCCGGCGCATGAGCCCCGGCTCCCCCGGCTCGGCCTCGAAGACGATCGAGCAGGCCGGGTCGATGATTAGCTCGAGGAAGACGATGTGCGCCGGCAGGAGGATCAGGGGCAGCCCGAGCAGGACCGGGACCAGCGAGAGGCCCGCGATGGGCACGTGGACCGCGATAATGAACGCCATCGCCTTCCGGAGGTTGTCGTAGATCCGCCGGCCCATTCGGACGCCCGCCACGATCGAGGCGAAGCTGTCGTCGAGCAGGACAACGGAGGCTGCTTCCCGCGCCACGTCCGTTCCCCGTTCTCCCATGGCGATGCCGATGTGGGCGGACTTCAGCGCCGGGGCGTCGTTCACCCCGTCCCCAGTCATGGCCACCACCTCGCCGCAGGACTTGAGCAGCTCGACGATCTGCAGTTTCTGCTCGGGCACGACCCGCGCGAAGACCGGGGTCGAACGGACCGCCGCCTGACACTCTTCTGCCGGGATCGACACGAGATCGGAACCGGTCATGACCCGGTTGGGATCGGGCAGACCGATCTCGCGGGCGATCGCCCGGGCGGTGGCCGGGTAGTCCCCTGTGATCATGGCGACCCGGATACCGGCGGTCCGGCATTCGTCGACCGCGACGGCGACATCGGGACGCACGGGGTCCGAGAACGCCACGAGCCCGAGGTAGGAAAACTCGAAGTCGTGCTGGCCGTCCGGGAGGAGGTCTCCCTTCCTCGAATATGCCCGGGCCACTCCGAGGACGCGGAAGCCCTCGTCTGCGAGCCGATCCGCCACTGCCCGCGGGGCCTCGATCTCCCGGTCGTCGAGGTGGCAGAGGTCGAACACCGCCTCCGGGGCGCCCTTGACCGCGACGATGTACCCTCCGCCTGACGGCGAACGCCAGGCGTTCGACATGGCGAGCAGGTCGGGGGAGAGCGGGTACTCCTGCAGAAGGTCCCAGCTGGCGTGGAGGTGCTCGGTGCCGGCAAGGTCCTCGACGCCGAGCCGGAGCAGTGCCCGCTCCATGGGGTCGAACGGGTCCTTACGGCAGGAGAGGATCGCGAACTCGACCAGCTCGTGGAACTGCTCGGGGAGGCACCCCTCCCGCCCGGCAGTGCAATCGAACTCGCCACCGTCGGTCCGGAGACGGGCGACGGCCATGCAGTTCCGGGTGAGGGTGCCTGTCTTGTCCACGCAGAGGACCGTGACAGCCCCCAGAGTCTCGACGGCCTTGACGCGGCTGACCAGGACGTTCTTTTTTGAGAGCCGCCAGGCCCCGAGGGCGAGGAACACGGTCAGTACGACGGGGAACTCCTCCGGGAGGATGGCCATGGCGAGCGTGATGCCGGCGAGCACCCCCGTGAGCCAGTCGCCCCGCGTGAGAGCGTAGACGACCACGACGACAAGGCAGAGTCCGAGCCCGATGAGCGCGATGGTCCGGACGATGCCCGCGGTCTCCTGCTCGAGCCGGGTGTCCTCGCGCTGGACGGACCTCAGGGCCTCGCCGATGGCGCCCATCTGCGTCCGGGTGCCCGTGGCAACCACCTTCGCGATTCCCTTTCCCTGCACGACGAGGGTGCCGGAGTAGAGCCAGGGGCGGTCATCGCCTCCCGGCAGGCGATCCCCGTGGTCGGCGCCGGCAGGGTGTTTCCTGACCGGGACGGACTCGCCGGTGAGGAGCGACTCGTCCACAGAGATGTTCACCCCCTCGATGAGCAGGGCGTCGGCGGCAACCCGGTCGCCCTCGCTGAGGACGAGAAGATCCCCCTCGACCACCTCTCGCCCCGCGACCCGGCGGGGTGCACCGTCCCGGATCACCAGGGCACGGGGGCTCGATAGATTCCGTAGCGCCTCGAGCGCCCGTTCGCTCTTCCGCTCCTGGTAGAGGGTGATCCCGATGATCACCAGGACGAAGAAGAGGAGCAGCGCACCCTCCTGGACATCGCCGAGCACGAAGTAGATGAGCCCGGCCCCGACGAGGAGGAGGAACATCGGCTCGCGTATCACTTCCCAGACGATACCGAGAAACGTCCGAGCCTCGGAGACCGGAAGCTCGTTGTACCCGTCCCGGGCGAGCCGCCGTTCGGCGTCGGCCGACGAGAGCCCCGGACGGTCCTCGAAAGCCGGAGGGGGCATGGTCCAGTGAGGAGAGAGAACGGTGCATTACCTGAAAGAGATTGCGCCGTTGGTCGCACCGGCCTAGGAGAACGCGGACCGGGGACGGGAAGAGGATTGCGCACGCTCCAGGGATTCCCTAGGGAGCGGAGATCGAGACGTCCCCGGAAACCGCGGGGCAGCTAACCGGACGAGACAGCCCTTCGCTCGCCCTGTAGGTCGCCAGGTCCCGACTGGCGATCGCCCGCTCATCGCATCGATGGTGGTGCCCGGCGGGTCCGCGCCGGGTGGGAGACCCGAACCCGACGCCGGAGCCGCGGACGAGAAACGGCGGAGAGGGGGGCTCACGGGAGATGACGCGGTCCCGACCTGAAGGGGGGAGAGATTGGCGATGACGGCCACGTCCGCTCCGGCACCGGTGGTCGCAGCGTCACAGCCATCCTCAACCGGGCGTCACGGGCGTGGAGAGCCTCATGCCCCGTCCCCGACCGGCAATTCGCCTCGACAGTCCGGGAGGGTCGCGCCGGGCAACTCCCTCGCATCCCGGTCTCTCTGCCCTTCGGGATGACGGGCAGGTTTGACGTGCGCCGGGAGGCGAACTCCGCCCGGCTCGCGCGGCACCGGGGGTCACCGCGGCATGAGATCGTCGCGAAACAAAGCTCCGGCGGGGGACACAGTGGGCCGGGGCGCGGGAGAGAGGACCACGCCCGTGCGGCGGGCCATATCTGCGTGGAAACCACCGTCATCCGCCCGCCCGGATCGAAAGCCAGGAGCCCCGTCGCGGACGACGACGAGGGGGAAGTCACCACTGCGCCGGGAATGCCCGTCCTGGAATGCCCCGGACAGGGGGGACGGGCCGGACTCCCCCGCGTCCGCCTGAAAGAGCACGGGGCCGGATCCCGTCCCCCGGTGCGGGCCGGGGCGTCGATGGCGACGGGGTCGTTCGGCGCAGTCGGGTCACGCCGACGAGTGGCGGGCAGAGGGGGAACCTCGCGACGGGTGCTGCCGGTCGAAAGGGGGGCGGTGACACCGGGAACGACGGTGCGGGTTACCGGGTCGGGAGCCACCTCCCGGTTCCCGCCGGAACCGGCAGGCCCCAGGGGAGTCCCGGAATAGCAGTAACCCCCGTGTATTGTACGTGGTTATTATCCCCGATCGCGATCTGACGGTATCCGGGTCGCGTCGCACGGTCGCGACACCACCGGGAAAGTGTTATTCCCAAATATATTCATAAAGACATGGTACAATGGCGATGCCGATGCCTCCCCATCCCGACCGGCCAGGAGGAACCGAACTCCCGGACGAGACCCTGATCGAGGTGATCGAGAGCATCCGCGAGCCTGCATACCTGGTCCTGCCCGGCGGCCGGATCGCGGCCTTCAACCGTGCGGCAACCCGGCTCTTCGACCGAATGATGGACATCCAGACCATCACCGACCTGCTCGAGAAGGGGCGGGCTCGCCGTGCGGACGGGGACCGTCTCATCCAGAGCGACATTCCCTCTGCCCGGGCGCTTCGCGGCGAGATCGTGTCCCAGGGCGAACGGTTCGAACTGACCCTCTCGGGCGGACGGGTGTACCGCACGATCGTGACCTCGACCCCCATCGTCCTGGACGGCAAGGTCGTTGCCGCGCTCTCGGTCCTGCACGACTTCGACGAGTACGCGCGGCGACTCGGAGACCCTCCCACCCGGGCGGATCCGAACGACCCCGACGAAGGCCTGTGAGGGCCGTCCGACCGTCCAGGGAGGGGGACACCGGGGCGGCAGACGGTCCCGGCTCCCCCGGGGCAGGGTCCGCGGCGGAGCGCATCACCCGGACCCTCTCCTCCGGTCACCCGTGGCACGGCGGGCGCCGGGCATGACCCGGAGCGGTCCGCGCTCCCGGGACAGGAAGGGTGAGACCGGCGTCGGCCCACTCTTCGCGACAGGTGAATCTCTTCGAGACGGGGGATAGATCATTCCCGGGTCGCCCGGAACGGACCCCCCTGACCAGAGCCTTTTTCCGTGTCACGACCCTGTATCAATTACCATGAAGCGCCGAAAGCCGGTCGACCTGGCCGAGATCGCCCACCGGGCGATGGAGAAGTACGGGTTCGAGCCCCGGTTCCCGCCGCGGGTCCTCGCCGAGGCCAACGCAGTCGATCCGACCCGCCTCCCTCGCGGACGGCCGGGGACACGCGACCTCGCCGGCCTTCTCTGGTCGTCTATCGACAACTGGGACTCGATGGACCTCGACCAGATCGAGTACTGCGAGCGCGGACCCGGCGACGAGATCCATGTCTGGGTCGCCATCGCCGACGTCGATCTCTTCGTCGACGAACGGTCGGCGACGGACCGGTACGCATCCCACAACGGCTTCTCGGTCTACACCGGCGTGGTCACCTATCCCATGCTCCCCGACCGGTTCAGCAAGGGGGTCAGCTCCCTCCTCCCGGAAGGAGACCGCATGGCCGTCGTCATCGAGTACCGGGTCCTCCCCGACGGGGAGGTGCGCCCCGGCGACTGTTACCCGGCCCGCGTCCGGAACCGTGCAAAGCTCGTCTACGAGGAGGTCGGCGCCTGGCTCGAGGGGCAGGGTGAGATACCGGCGACCGTCCGCGACACCCCGGGTCTCGAGGAGCAACTCCGGCTGCAGGAAGAGGCGATGCGGCGGCTCAGGCGCCGGCGGCGGGAACAGGGGGCCCTCGTGCTCAACACGATCGAGGCCGAACCCCTGATGGAGGGCGAGATCGTCAAGGACCTCGTGGTCCAGCGCGAGAGTGCGGCGCGATGCCTGATCGAGGAGTTCATGGTCGCCGCGAACGGGGCGATGGTCGCCTTCCTCGAGCGGGCCGGCTCCCCCATGCTCCAGCGGGTCGTGCGGGTCCCGAAGTACTGGGACCGGATCGTGGCGACGGCGGGCCTCTACGGCGAGACCCTGCCGCAGGACCCCGACGCGAAGGCCCTCGCGGGTTTCCTCGCCAGGCGCAAGGCGGCAGACCCCGACCGCTTTCCCGACCTCTCCCTCACCGTCATCAAGCTCCTCGGCCCCGGCGAGTACATGGCGCTCGAACCGGGGGCCGAACCGGACGGGCATTTCAGTCTCGCGGTGACCGATTACACGCACGCGACCGCTCCTAACCGGCGGTACGTCGATCTCGTCAACCAGAGGATGGTCGCCTCGATCTTCGGCGGGGAGCCGTTACCCTATTCGAGTGACGAACTCGTTGCGCTCGCGGCCTGGCTCTCCGGCTGCGAGAAGCGCGCCAAGAAGGTCGAGAGGTACGTGCGCAAGGCCGCGGCGGCCCTCCTGCTCGGCCGGCGGATAGGAGAGACGTTCGAGGGACTCGTCACGGGTGCCTCCCCGAAGGGGACGTGGGTGCGGCTGATAAGCCCGCCCGCCGAGGGACGGGTGGTCAGCGGCGAAAAAGGCCTGGCGGTCGGGGACCGCGTACGGGTCAGGCTCCTCTCGACCGACCCGTACCGCGGGTACATCGATTTCGAGCGGGCCGGCGGACCTGGCCGCAGCTGAACCGCCCCCGGCGCCCCTCCCCCTCCGGGCACCCCCGTCACTGTTCCGGGTGAGCACCTCCCCGGGGAGGGCACGCTCTCTTGCCCGCCCGGACACCCCGGGGCATGGCAGAGAGACCTGAACTGCGTGCAAACGGGGTTCCGGTACCGGCCCGCGTCGTTCTTCCCGGGGGTCGCGATCTCCGATCCCGGGACGTAACCTTGGCGGGTCTCCCCGCGCCGCCGTCGCCCGTGCTCTCCATCAGTCGTGAGGCACACCGTCGCCGTCCGGGGACGGGGAGAGCGATGTCGTGGTCGCCGGGCTTCCTGCCGTGGTCCTGGGGGTCTTTAACTCGGTCGGTGCTTCCGTCGGTGTATCCTTCGTCTCCCCGGCGGTCGGTTCTTCCGTCGGAATCTCCGTCGGCTCCCCGGTAGTCGGTTCGTCCGTCGGCGTCTCCGTCGGCTCCCCGGTAGCCGGTTCGTCCGTCGGCGTCTCTATCGGCTCCCCGGTAGCCGGTTCGTCCGTCGGCGTCTCCGTCGGCTCCCCGGTAGTCGGTTCGTCCGTCGGCGTCTCCGTCGGCTCCCCGGTAGTCGGTTCGTCCGTCGGCGTCTCCGTCGGCTCCACTGTCGCGGGGAGAGGGACCGGCAGCGTCGTCGCCCGCGAGGTCGCCGTGGTCCCGTTCGAGCCAGGGTCCTGCACCGGTGGAGTCCCTGTCGCTGTCTCGACCGGTACAGGCGTCTCCGTCGCGAGCCGTGTCGACGGCAGGTCCCGGGATCCCGTGGTGGATACCGGTATCGTGGTATTCGGCGAACCGGAAGCCTCGACGGGAGCGGACATGGTCGTTGTAGGGTATGAGACGGGAAGGGTCGCCGGCGTCTCCTTGACCCGGATAGGGGGTGTCTCCGCCGTCCAGGAATCGGCGGGCTCTGTCGCTGTCGCCACCTGGCCCGGCCTGTCCGCTGTGGGGCTTCTCACGGGTTCCGGGGACTGGAGCGGCTGCGACTCATCGGATGCCGGCAACGTCCCTCCGATCGTCGTGGGGGACGTCCCCGTCTGGGCGATCGTCTCGATGATCGGGGTGGGCCGTGGTGTGGTGAGGGTGGTCGATGCCGTCGTCGGCAGCGTGGTCGGCGTCGTGGCGGGCTCGGGTACGGAGATCGGGGTGATGCCCCCGTCCGACGACGCTCCGCTCGCTGCCCCGGAAGAGAGGAGGGCGGCCGGCGACGGGAGGGCGGGCAGGAGGAAGCCCACCGTGAAGATCACGATCAATCCGGCGACGCCCAGGCCGATCACGCTCCTGATGGCCCGGTCCTCGTCCATGGATGCCCGATTGTCTCTCGCAGGGATTAAGGTTGCGACCGCCCGGCATCCTGCCCGGGTCTCAGCGCCGGCATTGGAACGCGATCGTGCCAGGCTCGGGCCCGGGTCCCGCACGTTCGAACCCGTTCTTCTCGAGCACCCGGATCGAGGCCGCGAGGTCCGGGTACGTGTACGCGGAGATCACCCGGACGGCGGGATTCCTGAACCCGAACTCGACCAGGGCCGCCACGGCCTCGGTGGCGAACCCCCGCCCCTGGTACCGGTCGAGCACCGAGTAGCCGAGAGCCAGCATCCCGACACCCTCGTCGGTAAAACCACCGTTCCCGACGAGGACGCGCCGCCCGTCCTCGTCGAGCACCCAGTAGAAGGCGGCGATCTTCGGTCCTGACGGGTCGGAGGCGAGGTCGATGAACTGTCGCAGGGTCTCGTCGTCCATGAGGGGCGGCGGCCAGTCGGCGGGGATCTCCGCCCCGAGCGTCCCTGCGAGACCGGGGCTGTTCTCGAGGTCGGCGCGGAAGAGAGCCGCGGTTCCGGGCACGAGCTCCAGCCGGGAGGTCCGAAGCACCGGTAGGGACATGACCACGAAATTGTCGCCCGGGGTAAAATAGTGCGCGTCTGGACGCGCGCTCGGCCCCCGTTATCCCATAGGGGGAGACCCCCTGAGGAACCGTCTCGGGCCCCGGGCTCCCGTTCGGACCCCGGGTACCGCCCGGTCCCGAGACTACAATCCTTCCGGTCCGCGCGCGACGTGTAGGATCTCGGAATCATTTCACTCACACAACCACCTCTGTGCGTACCCGAAGATCCGTTCCGGCGGCAATCGTTCAACGAAGACCGTTTCGGGCACCTTATAGTCCAAACTGGCATGAGGTTTGA
>Ga0209722_1000044_pt1 | contig 147819 bp, 96 predicted proteins | sample BioC12SIPDNA_2_FD_185745 | JGI IMG/M metagenome (GOLD analysis project Ga0209722, IMG submission 185745) | Anaerobic biogas reactor microbial communites from Washington, USA - Biogas_R1_A C12 SIP DNA (SPAdes) (version 2) | ecosystem: Engineered > Bioreactor > Anaerobic > Unclassified | place... | reverse complement strand
CATCCCCCGAGCGAAGCGAAGCGGAGCGAGGGTCCAGCGTAGCGGCGCGGCAGCGCCGCGCGTACGGGGGGAAGCCGCGCAAAGGGGGGCAGCGTAGCGGCGGCGCAAGGGGGGCTTGAGGAGGTCGCGGCAGAGGGGGGAAAGGAAGGTCGGGCGCAAGGGGGGACGCGGCGCAGGGGGGAAGGCAAGGCCGCGCAAGGGGGGAAGCGATTGCAACCGTTTCGCAGATGTGTTCTACTTCTCACCCAGTACGGCGGTTTGAACCAGGTCAAGGTAACTCCGCCATTTTAACTCGGCGCTGGCCTGAAGATGATCATCATTCGGGCCGCGCCTTTTCGGACCCTCATGCACAGCGAAAAGAAAGAGAAAATTGCATAGCCCCAAGTTGAACAAGCTTGTATTCGCAACAAGCGGTCTCGCATAGCAGATAATCAAAGCTTCCCTTACCGCACACATCCGGATCAACCTGGCCCATGCTGTTTAATTCTTTTCGTTTTATTGGCTTCTTTTTGGTTGTCTACACACTCTACCGTGTTCTTCCATTTCGCGGCCAAAACTGGCTCCTGCTTTTGGCCAGTTATCTATTTTATGGCTGCTGGGATTGGCGCTTTCTGGGCCTGATTTGGCTGTCCTCAACGATTGATTTTTTGGTTGCCCAGATCATCTATGCGTCGTCAGACCCTCGCAGAAGGGGTTTGCTTCTATCCATCAGTCTGGTGGTTAATCTCGGCATCCTGTTTGTCTTTAAATACTATGGTTTTTTCGCCGATAATTTGCATTCGCTCCTGTCCAGTCTGGGATTCGAACTGTCCTGGACAACCCTCCGTATTGTGCTCCCCGTCGGGATATCGTTTTATACCTTTCAAACGATGAGCTACACCATCGACGTTTACCGTCGACAACTTGTCCCTACCCGCCATTATTTCGACTATCTTCTCTTTGTTTCTTTCTTCCCCCAACTTGTGGCGGGCCCTATTGAGCGGGCCGGAAACCTGCTCGGTCAGGTGGAACGCCCAAGATGCATCGGCCGATCGAATTGGACTGAAGGAGCCTGGCTTGTTCTCCTCGGCTATTACAAGAAAGTCGTGGTGGCGGATAACCTTGCCCCAATTGCCAATGCGGTGTTCAATGCTCCGGCTCTGAACAGCGGCATGGAGATCTTCGTCGGTTTACTGGCATTTGCGTTTCAGATCTATGGAGATTTCTCCGGGTACTCGGACATCGCCCGTGGCACAGCCCGTCTGATGGGTTTCGAACTGAAACTCAATTTCCGGATGCCATACTTCGCAAAAAGCCCGAGTGATTTCTGGAGCCGCTGGCATATCAGCCTGTCCACCTGGCTGCGCGATTATCTATACATCCCACTCGGCGGCAACCGTGGTGGGCCGGGCAAGATGTACAGGAACCTGTTCCTGACGATGCTGTTGGGGGGGCTTTGGCACGGCGCCGCCTGGCATTTCGTCGCCTGGGGTGTTTATCATGGGCTTCTGCTGATCATGTTCCGGATGATAGGCGTGACGGACAAGCGCCCCCCCCGAGGAAACGGCCTGATTCAGACCATATCAGTCATGGGTTTCTTCATGTTGACATTGGGAGGGTGGTTGCTTTTCCGGGCGAATGAATTGGCGGATGTGCCCGAGCTGTTGACCCGCATGGTTCATCCCTGGGTCTGGAGCGGCAAAAAGGCCCTGTTGTCGGTTGTGGTATTCGCCGGCCCATTGATGATTTTAGATTACTATCAGGAACGGCGGGCGGACATGCTGGCTATTCTGCACGCTGCTCCCGTGATCCGGTGGGCTGTATGCGGCATTTTGTTGTTGTTTTTGGTGGTTTCTGGGGCAATGAACAGCTATGAATTTATTTACTTCCAGTTCTAAGGACCCGCCACATGATCATGAAATTTCAGCAGCTGCCATCCGGTGGTGGTTGAAACCCGTTGTTTTTGCTGGTGTTGTGCTGATTCTGGGCTCCTTGCTGCTGCGAATAGTGAACACCGACTTTCCGGCGCCCTCCCTGTATTCCCGGATTCGGCAAGCGATCAATACGGATACGGAAATCTTGACTGTGGGAAATTCGCTGGTGATCTATGGCATTCAGCCCTCTCTGTTATCACGTCGTGCCGTCAATCTGGCTGTCCAATCGGGTCATTATGAAGTCTATGAACTGCTATTGCGGCGCAATCTTGAACGGTGCCCCAATGTAAAATGGGTCCTAATCCAACTCGACAATTTATGCCTGCTGGACGACCGGGTCAGTCGCAACCGGGACCATGGCCCGTTGTACGATTTAGGCGTCAAGCGACATGATCTCCTTTTTTCCCCCTGGGAGTATTGTCGACAGTTTCTGATGGACAACCCGATCATGTATCCGATTTTCTTCATGCCGCGCCTGAATCCATCCTGCTGGTGGCAGTCGGAAGAGCCGCCCATGTACCAGGAACCGGGATTTCTGGCCTATGCCTTTCAAATGTCGGACAAAGGAGTCTCGGAGCGAAATCTAGCGCAGGACGAGTATTTGCTCCAGTCGACCCGAAAAGAGGAAAACTGGCAAGCCCTGAGCAGGATTATATATTTTCTCAGGGCCCAGGATATTCAAATCGTTTTTCTGAGACTTCCCCGGCTCGAGGCATATTCTTCAATTCGCAGTCCGGAATGGATCAAGACGGAAGAGAAACTGGTACAGGATGTCCACAGAATCGAGGGGGAACGAATGATATTGCTGGACTATCGCAACGTGCCCTGGCTCGCAACGACACACTTTTACGATACGCGCCACTTGAACCACCTGGGAGCAACAACGCTTACCCGACATTTGGATGAAGACTTAATGAAACTAGTTCCGAACTATACCCCGAACAGGACAAGCGCCCCATACATTTCAGATCAAGTGGTTGAGTAATTGACACTCATTGTCCACAATCATCGGGATTCCGACATGATGGCTTGTTGACCTGGACTTTTTCATGTTGGATTCCGGGCAGGTCCCCGAATAATGTCCAGACACTGTGAATGACGCGCGCGCCGGCGCGTTTTTTTCTCGAATTCGAATCCGCATGCAGATCAATTGCGGCGAACCTCTCTTGCCGGGATCAGCCGTCTTTGCTAGATCATCGGCGGAGACCAGCCATGCCGATCTACGAATACCAATGCGGAGAATGCAGAAGGGTCTTCAGTTTCCTGGTCCGCCAGGTGGCGCACCACCAGGCCCCGGCGTGTCCCCAGTGCGGCGGCGTGCGCATGACGCGGGTGCTGTCGCGCTTTGCCGCACCCAAGGGCGGGACGCAAGCGTTCGGTGAATCCGCCGGCCCCAACGGCGGAGCACCTAGCAACCATGAAGACATGCCGCCAGGCATGGAGAACCTGATGGCCGAGGCCGCGGGCATGGACGAGAACGATCCGCGCGCGATGGGCCGCTTCATGCGGAAAATGGCCGAACAGACGGGCGAACCGGTGCCGCCGGAAATGCATGAAGCCATTCGCCGCCTGGAGTCGGGGGAGGATCCGGACAAGATTGAGGAGCAAATGGGCGACGCGTTCGGCGACAAGGTCGGCGGCCCGCCCGCTGGCGGCGACGACGATCTGCTCTACGACGGTTGAAGAGGTGCATCTGATATTCGGTGCACCACCTCACGATCCAAGGTGCACTGAACGGACGCGCGAAAAAAGCGTGGACGACAAACGACTCCGGTTTGTGATCCAGCCTTCAGGCTGAATTCCTGCATCCCATCGCAGATTCGCCCCGCCGCAATTCGGGGGTTGCCGGGAGCCCGTTTTTTTCTACAATGGCTCTGATGTTGAAGTCCACGAAGAATAAGCCGGGAGCAAAAAAGTTCAGCCGGGGCCGGCGGGAGGCGGGCGCCTTCCGAGCGCCGTGGTGGGTCCGGTTTCGAAAGCGATCAAGCGGGACGCCCCCGCCGGATCTGCCGGGGCATGAGGAATTGACCCTGCGGGCGGAGCTGTTCGGGGTCAGCCAGCTGGAGAACCATGCCCGGTTCCTGGCCTCCAAGCACGAATTCGAGGCCGTGCGCGGCAATGAGCGCCTGCTGAGTCAGTTATCGAAGAGCGAGGCCGGCATCCGCCGCTGCCACCAGGTCATTGCGGAGAGCGTGCAGCAGGGCTACCGGATCGCGCCGGCAGCGGAGTGGTTGCTGGACAACTACCACCTGATCCAGGAGCAGATCGAACTGGCGCAGGCGCACCTGTCGCCGGGCTACAGCCGCGAACTGCCCCGCCTGACGGCCGGCCCCCGCCGGGGCTTCCCCCGCATCTTCGACATCGTGATGGAGGTGGTCCGACACACGGACGGCCTGGTGGATCATGAAAACCTGAGCCGGTTCATCCGCGCCTACCAGGAGACGCATCCGCTCACCCTGGGGGAACTGTGGGCGGTGCCGATCATGCTGCGCCTGTGCCTGATTGAAAACCTGCATCTGGTGGCGCAGCGGATCGCGTGGCGGCGCAGCCAGCGGGACGCGGCGCTGCTCTGGGCGGACCGCTTTCTGAAGGTGGTCGAATCCAATCCCCGGATGTTCGTAACCACCCTGGGCGACTTCGTGCGGGCGGCGCCCCCGCTGACTCCGCCGTTCATTGCAGAGCTGGTGGCCAACATCGACGGCGTGAATCCATCCCTTGGCTTGGCGTTGAACTGGCTGGAACAGGAGCTTTCCGACCATGGGCAGACCATCGAGCGGATCCAACTGAGCGAAAACCAGGCACAGGCCGCCAACCTGGTTACCACCAGCAACTGCATCACCAGCGTGCGCACGATGGCTGCCATCGATTGGCCGGATTTCGTCGAGGCCGCCAGCGCGATCGAGGCGATTCTGCGGCGCGATCCGGCCGGGGTATATCCGCAGATGGATTTCCGCACCCGGAACCGCTACCGGACGCAGGTGGAAAAACTGGCGCGCTACAGCCGCCGGCCCGAGCTGGAGGTGGCCGAAGCGGCGGTGACTCTGGCGGCGGAGTACCGTCAAAGGAACGCCGACCGGCGCGAAAGTCATGTGGGCTATTTTCTGGTGGATGCGGGCCGTTTTGAACTGGAGACCCGGATTGGCTGCCGGTTCCCGCTGCGCCGGCGTTGCAGCCGGTGGCTGGGACGCCATGCGCTGGCCTTCTATCTGGCGGCGGCGGCGATCTTGACGGTAGCGATGGCGGCGGTGTCTGGAATTACTCTGTCCGGGACCGGTCCGGGCTGGGCCGTGGCGCTCTGGATCGCCCTGGCGCTGCTGGTCACCTCCCGGCCGGCGCTTGAACTGGTCAACTGGGTGGCCACGCTTCTGGTTCCGTCCCGTTTCCTGCCGGGCCTGGATTTCTCCAAGGGCATTCCGCCCGAGCATCGTACCATCGTGGTCGTCCCCACCCTGCTGGGTTCGCCGACCGCCAGCGCCCATCTGCTGGAGGATCTCGAAATCCGCTATTTGGCGAACAAGACCCCCCATCTGCTGTTCGCACTGCTGACGGATTTTCCCGATGCCGACGAGGAGGAACTCCCCACCGATCGCGAACATCTCAAAGCGGCGGTCCAAGGCATCCGGCGGCTGAATGCGCGCCATGCCCGGGAAGGGGAACCGGTCTTTCTCCTCCTGCACCGGCCGCGCCGCTGGAATCCCGTCCAACGCAAGTGGATGGGTCGCGAGCGCAAGCGCGGCAAGCTGGAAGATTTCAACCGCCTGGTGGTCGAGGGACGCCCGGAGGCCTTTTCGGTCATCGAAGGCGACCTCGAACTGCTCCGTTCCGTGCGCTATGCCATTTCGCTGGACACCGACACCCAATTGCCGCCGGGGTCGGCCTGCCGGCTGGTGGGCGCGATAGCGCATTTATTGAACCGCCCGCAACTCGATCCCGTGCGCCGACTGGTCACCCGGGGCTACGCCGTGCTCCAGCCGCGCATGGCCGTCAGCCTGGCATCCGCGCGGCAGTCCATCTTTGCCCGGCTCCGCGCGGGCGATGTGGGCATTGATCCGTATACGCGCGAGGTAGCCAGCGTCTATCCGGATTTCTTCGGTCAGGCCCAGTACGTGGGCAAGGGCATATACGATATTCATACCTTCCATGCGGCGACGGGCAACCGCTTCCCCGACAATCTCATCCTGAGCCATGACCTGATTGAAGGTGTCCATGCGCGCTGTGGATTCATTTGCGACGTGGAACTGATCGAAAGCGAGCCCTCGCGCGTGCTGGCGGACGCGTCGCGCCGGCATCGGTGGATCCGGGGCGACTGGCAGATTGCCGACTGGCTGCTCCCCCGCGTACCCGGGCCCGACGGCCGCCCGCAGCGCAATCCCCTGGGCATGCTGGCGCGATGGATGATTTTCGACAACTTGCGGCGCAGCCTGGTTCCGGCCGCGCTGTTCCTGGCGCTGGTGTCCGGCGGGTGGGCCTGGCCGGCGCACGCGACCGGGCGCATCGCGGGCCTGCTGGGCATGTACATGCTACCGGCGGGGCTGCGAACCCTGCGGGCCTTCCTGTTCAAGGGGAAGCAGGTCCCGCCCGCGATTCACCTGCGCGCCGCGGCGGTGAACGAGGGCCGCCAATGGATTTTGGACCTGCTGGAACTGGCCTTCACGCCCTATCTGGCCTGGGTCTATCTGGATGCCATGGTCCGCGTATTCTGGCGGCGGCGAGTGCATCGGCGGCTGCTCGAATGGAAGACCGCGAGCCAAAGTGAACGGACCGCGCGAACGTCGCTGCCGGGGACGCTCCGGGAGATGTGGCCGGCCCCGATCCTCGCGGCGGCCTGCGCGGCGCCGGCGCTGGCGGGCATCGCGCCGGGCAATCCCTTGCTGCTGGGGCTGGCGGGCGCGTGGCTGGCCGCGCCCGTCCTGGCCTGGTGGGTCAGTTCCGCCCGCCCGGCCCGGGACCTGCCGTTGACCGCCGCTCAAACCGAGTTTGTGCGCCAGTTGGCGCGCCGCACCTGGGCGTTCTTCGACCATTTCACCTGTGAAGCCAGCCACTGGCTGCCGCCGGACAATTTCCAGGAGAGCCCAGGGCCGGCGGCCGCGCCGCGGACCTCGCCGACCAACATCGGGATGGCGCTGGCCAGCGGGCTGGCGGCCTGTGATTTCGGATATCTTTCGCCCGGCCGTTTCCTGGCCCGCACGGTCGGCACGCTCGACACTCTGGACCGGATGGAGCGCTACCGGGGACATTTCTACAACTGGTACGACATCCACACCCTGCAGCCGCTGCATCCGCTCTACATCTCGTCGGTGGACAGCGGCAATCTGACGGCGATGCTGATTGTCGTCCGGGAAGGTCTGCGGGAAATGATGCGCGGGAGCATCCTGCCGGAACGCTGGCAGGCCGGGCTGGACGACACCCGCCGCATCCTGCTGCAGGAGATCGAAGCGGCGCGGAGGCGGCCGGAATGCCCCGTGCCGCCGGCGGTTTTGCAGGAGGCCGCATCCCGGATCCGCGCGCAGCTCGAAACCGTCCGCGACCCCGCGCCGGCGTGGCGCGACATCCTGCGGGAACTGGATGCCTGCCGCGCGCACATGGCCCCGCTGGCCGAGGCCCTGGCACCGGAGGAGACGCTGGCCTTCTGGTGCGCGGCCCTGCAGCAGCAAGGGGCAGACCTTGCCGGCGAAATCCGTTATTTTGCTCCATGGGCGGACGCCGAACTGCCGCCCCTGCCTGACCCGGCGGCGGCCGGCGACATGCCCGCCTGGGAGGAATTGCCGCGGGAAACCGAGACCGGCCTGACGCTGGATATACTGGCCACCCTCTTGCATCGCTGGGAGCCGCGTTTGGCGCAACTGCCGGCCTCTGATTTCTCCCGGCGCTGGAGCGAATGGCTGACGACCGCCAGTGCGCGGGCCGCCCAGCGCATCGCAGAACTCCGCGCCGCCGCCGTGCGCTGCCGCGAACTCAGCGAACACGACCTGGACTTCCTCTATGATGCCAACCGCCACCTGTTGTCGATCGGTTACAACCTCGACGCGCACCGGCGGGATCCTAGCTTCTACGACCTGCTGGCATCGGAGTGCCGCCTGGGCAGCTACGTCGGCGTGGCGCGTGGCCAACTGCCGCTGGAACACTGGTTCCACCTCGGACGCCGCCTGGCGCCAGGCGGGGGGCCGCCGGTGCTGGCCTCCTGGAGCGGATCGATGTTCGAATATCTGATGCCGATGCTGGTCATGCCGAACTATGCCGGCACGCTTCTGGACATGGCCTGCCAGGGTGCGGTGCGCCGCCAAATCCGCTACGGCCGGCAAACGGGCGTTGCCTGGGGCATTTCCGAGTCTGGCTACAACCAATTGGACTCCAGCCACGTTTACCAATACCGCGCTTTCGGCGTACCGATGCTGGGCATGAAACGTGGCCTCGCTGACGATCTCGTGGTGGCCCCCTACGCGGGCGCCATGGCGCTGATGGTGATCCCGAAGGAAGCCGTCCGGAACCTCCAGCGCCTAGCCGCCGCCGGCGCCGTGGGCCGCTTCGGCCTGTACGAGGCGGTGGATCACACGCCCGCCCGGGTGCCGGCCGATGAACCCTTTGCCATCGTCCGCTCTTGGATGGCGCACCACAGCGGGATGTGCATGCTGGCCTATGATCACCTGCTGCATGGCCAGCCCATGCAGCGCCGTTTCATGTCCGACCTGCAGTTGAAATCCGCGGCGTTGCTGCTGCAGGAGCGCATTCCCCTCGCGCGGCCGCGCAGCCGCCCCACGGCCGTCGTGGCCGAAACGGCGGGATCCCGCACCGTCGAGACGTTTGAATCGATCGCGCGCTCGTTCGATACGCCCGACACCCCCGTTCCGGAAGTGCATCTTCTTTCCAACGGCCGCTATCACGTCATGGTGACCAACGGCGGCGGCGGCGTCAGCCGCTGGCAGGGCCTGGACCTGACGCGCTGGCGCGAGGATTCCGCGCAGGACGCCCACGGCTTCTTCTTTTATCTGCAGGAAGTGGACACGGGCCGGACCTGGTCGCCCACGGCGCGCCCCCTGGCCAGCGACTTCGACCGCTACGAGGCCGTGTTCTCGCAGGGGGGCGCCGAATTTCGGGCCGTTGCCCACCAGTTCCAGACCCACTTACAGGTGGCCGTCTGCCCCGAAGACGACATGGAACTGCGGCAACTGACCGTGACCAATCTGTCCCGTCGCGCGCGCACGATCGAAATCACCAGCTACGCCGAACCCGTGTTGCTGCCCGGCCGCGCGGAAGCGGCGCATCCCGCCTTCCACAAGCTGTTCGTGACCGCCAAGCCCGTGCCCGGCAAGGCCGCGCTGTTGTTCAGCCGCCGCCCGCGCACGGCGGAGGAACATCCGCCCTGGATGTTCCACGCCCTCGGAGTGGAGGGCGGCCTTGTCCTGCGCGGGCCTTCCTACGAAACCGACCGCGCGGCGTTCATCGGCCGCAACCGCTCGATGCGCAATCCGGCCGCCCTCGATCTGCCCGGCCCGCTGCCGGACCGCGCCGGGTTCGCCCTCGATCCCGCGGCCGCCATCCGCTACCGGGTGCGCATCGAACCCGGCCGATCCATTCGCGTCAACGCCTTCCTCGGCATCGCGGCGACGCAGGAAGCGGCCGAGACCTACATCGACCGCTGCCGCGATCCGCACATGGCCGAACGTGTGTTTTCGCTGGCGTGGACGCGCAGCCAGGTGCTGTTGCATCAGTTGCGCGTCCGCGAGGCGGATGTCCAGAACTATGCCCGGCTGGCCGGCTCGCTGTTTTTCGCCGGCCCACATCGCCGCGGCCGCGCCAGCATTATCGCCGCCAACCGCAAGAACCAGGCTGCGCTCTGGAGCTATGGCATATCAGGCGACCGGCCCATTGTCCTGCTGTCCATCACCGACGCCGCCAATCTCGATCTCGTCCGCAACCTGGTGCAGGCCCACACGTACTGGCGCCAAAAAGGCCTCGAGGTGGATCTCGTCATCTGGTCCGAGGCCTTCGCGGGCTATCGCCAGGACCTGCTCGACGCCATCATCGGCCTGGTGCAGGCCGGCACGGAGGGCAAGTTGCTCGACCAGCCAGGCGGCATCTTTGCGCGCAACATCGACCAGGTGCCCGAGGAAGACCGCATCCTGTTCCGGGCCGTGGCGCGGCTGGTGTTCAGCGACCGCTACGGGGCCCTGGAAGAACAAATCGACCGCCGGGTCGTGTCCGAACCGGACATTCCCGAACTGACTCCCGAACGCGAGCCGGGAAAACCCGAGGCCCCGGTCCCCCTGCCCCGCCGGGAATTGGAATTTTACAACGGCCTCGGCGGCTTCACCCGCGACGGCCGCGAGTACATCATCCAGCTCGAGCCCGGCCAGAGAACTCCTGCTCCGTGGGTCAACATCCTGGCCAATCCGACTTTCGGCACCGTCATCAGCGAGTCGGGCAGCGCCTCGACCTGGAGCGAGAACGCCCACCAGTTCCGTCTGACGCCATGGCACAACGACGCCCTGGAAGACCCGAGCGGCGAGGCGTTCTACATCCGGGACGAAGAAACCGGCCGTTGCTGGTCACCCATGCCCGGTCCCGCGCGCGCCTCGACGCCCTGCATCTGCCGGCACGGGCACGGCTATAGCGTGTTTGAGCGGGCTGATGCGGGCCTGTTCTCCGAAACCACCGTTTATGTGGCCATCGGCGCCCCGCTCAAGTTCACCGCCATCACCCTGCGCAACACCACCAACCGGCCCCGGCGCGTCAGCCTCACGGGCTATTGTGAATGGGTTCTGGGCGAAAATCGGGACCAAAACGCCATGCATGTCGTCACGCGCCTCGATCCCCAGAGCGGCGCCATCTTCGCCCAGAACGCCTTCAGTCTGGATTTCGCCGACCGCCTCGCATTCTTCCACTGCAGCGGCGAAGACCGGACGCTGACCGCCGACCGCACGGAATTCATCGGGCGCAACGGGTCGCTGGACGCCCCCGCCGCCCTGCGGCGCGAGCACTTGTCCAACCGGGTCGGGGCGGGACTGGACCCCTGCGCGGCCATCCAGGCCCGGTTCGAGATTCCACCTGGCGAGCAGATCCAGGTGGTGTTCAGTCTGGGCGCCGCGCGCACGGAAGACGAGGCCCGCGGCTGGCTGCGCCACCAGGGCGGTGTCAGCGGCGCCCGCCGGGCCTTGGAGGAAGTCTGGACCTTCTGGCAGCACCAGCTCGGCGGCATCTATGTGGAAACCCCGGATTCCTCCGTCAATTTCCTGGTCAACCACTGGCTGCTCTACCAGATCCTGTCCTCGCGCTTCTGGGGACGCACCGGGTTCTACCAGTCCGGCGGAGCCTACGGCTTCCGCGACCAGTTGCAGGATTCCCTGGCGTTCCTCCGCGAGTGTCCGTGGCTCACCCGCGAACACCTGCTGTTGTCCGCCTCCCGCCAGTTCCGGGATGGCGACGTGCAGCATTGGTGGCATCCGCCCATCGGCCGCGGCGTACGCACCCGCATCACCGACGACCTGCTCTGGCTGCCCTTCGCCCTGTGCCACTACGTGGCCGTGACCGGCGATACCGGCATCCTGGATGAAACCCGGCCGTTTCTCGATGCCCGGCCTCCCGCCGAAAACGAGGAATCGGTATATGACCAGCCCCGGGTCACCGAGGAGACCGCCTCGCTCTATGAACACGGCCAGCGCGCCATTCGGCATGCTCTCCGCTGCGGACGCCACGGCTTGCCGCTCATCGGCTCCGGCGACTGGAACGACGGCATGAACCGCGTCGGCCACCAGGGCCGGGGCGAAAGCGTCTGGCTGGGTTTCTTCCTGCTGCGGGTCCTGCGCGATTTCGGAGCGCTGGCCGCGCGGCGCGGCGATGCCGCCTTTGCCGCCACCTGCGCAAACGAGGCCCGGACCCTGGCGGCCAACCTCGATCAACATGCCTGGGACGGGCAATGGTATTTGCGCGGCTTCTTCGACGACGGCACGCCCCTGGGCTCCGTCGAAAGCCCCGAATGCCGGATCGATTCCATTCCCCAGAGCTGGGCGGTGCTGGCCGGCGGCACCGATCCGCAGCGCGCCCGCACCGCGATGCAAGCGGTCCTTGACCGGCTGGTGGACCGCGACCATCGTCTCGTGCGGCTTTTCGATCCGCCCTTCGATGTCGCGCCTTGGGACCCCGGCTACATCAAGGGCTACGTTCCGGGCGTGCGCGAGAACGGCGGACAGTACACCCACGCCGCCGTGTGGGTCGCCATGGCTTTTGCCGCCCTGCGGCAGGGCGACGTCGCCTGGGAAATCTTTCAGTATCTCAATCCCATCCGCCACGGCGACACCCCCGAGCATGTCCAAACCTATCAGCTTGAACCGTATGTTTTGGCGGCCGACCTATACACCGCCCCGGGCCACGAAGGACAAGGCGGCTGGAGTTGGTATACGGGATCCGCCGCCTGGCTCTACCGGCTGCTTGTCGAAGACCTGTTGGGTCTGCGGCTCGAAACGGATCTCCTCAGCTTCCATCCGCTCCTCCCCCCCGGCTGGACTGGTTTCAAGTTCACCTATCGCTACCGCAACACCTTCTACCACGTCCAACTCCAGAAGACGGGCGATGAAACGTGGAACACCCGCCGGGTCCTGGTGGACGGGGCCGAACAGCCAGACCGGAAGATCCATCTGGTCGATGACGGTCGCGAACGCCACGCCGTCATCGAACTTGGTTGAGGGCCAGGCGGCGGGCGTTCATCCTGACGCCGGGCTCCGCGTCCTCGGCACGATACCGTGAACCGCCCCCCCCCCGCCCCGCCCGCAGAAGGACTTGTAAACGGCGAAAAAGAATGAAAAGGGTCTGGGAGGCGAAAGGTTAAGGGTCAAAAGGGGGCATCAGGGCGTGGTCTGCGAAGGGGCAGCGGAGGTGTCGCGGGTTTCCCGCGAGGCGAGCGCGTCAACTTCAACCAGGACTGTGTTCCAGTCCACTTCCGCCTCCCTGCGCTTCTGGATCAAGTGCCGGATGTCCCTAATCTTTCCGGCGATGGCGGAATTGTCGGCATACAAATGCCAGCTTGCCGCCACCAGTTGCCCGATGATAGCGTGCCGGTTGATGGACTCGTAGCCGTTTTCCTTCGCCAGCGCATAGGCCGTCGATAGGTGCTTCTCGGCGCACAGTACGCACGGCTCATCGGGCCGGATGTAGTTCTCGTTCCCAACACGGCGATCTACCGCACCCGAACCGTTGCCAGAATGTTGTCCGCAGCATGGCATTATTGACCGCCCATCCATGCGATGTAATCCGCAAGCTCTGCGGAGTTTGACGGGATTCCCTCTGGGGCCGAATACGGTTCGTGGGCGTACTCATACGGACGCTCGTAGTATTCACTCTCTTCATCTGCCAAGACGCAGATCGGCGGCGGTTCGCCTAGCGGGTAGGCCTCGCCGGATGGAAATCCGTCGCCAATATCCGGTTCTTCCCCGCTATATTTTCCCTGAATCGTTACGCTGGTGCAGGGCGGGTAGGTTCCCGATCCAATTGGAGCGTATGTCGTCTGTCCGGTTTTGTAGTTTTCTATCCGAAGCCGATATTCACAATTACCAGTGTTTTCTGGTTCTGTGACATCAAACACGAATGGGAATAAATCACAGCCCCATCCGGCCTCTTCCGGGCCAGCGAAAGACATCATGTCTTCCCATTCTCCAGAAGCCCCCTGAAAACCGTCTGGTAAGATGACTACGCCATCCCCGCAACCATTCGGACACGCGCAGCTACCAGCGACCGCACCGATAAAGTCGCCCCACTCCACAAGAACGTATTGGGCCTCTTCCTTGGTGTTGTACGGCCCAAGGGTATAGTCGGAAAAAGGGTCTTCCAGATAATACTGGATGCCGCTGTTGCCGATGATGAAACACCCATCGGCATCGGCTTGCGGGACGGCGAATAAAGACCCAAGCGCAGCCGCCGATGACGGCAAGTCCCAGCATATAATGGCCGTTCTGCACATGTATGTTTCCTGTGTCCCGTCCATCACCTCAAGGTCGCCCTGAGCCGTCATTATCACTTCGAGGTCGAGATTCCAAATCCCAGCAGTTAAGAGTTGCGGCGGGGCGGAAGAGGATGTCAGCAAAATCTCTGACTCGCAGCTTCCGGTCTTGTCCGTCTTGTCCATCGTGTTGTCACCGGCAAAGCGTGGGACATTGTTTATGATCTCGAAGTTGGATGCCCCCTGCAAAGTGATCGGACTCTCATCCAGCCAAGCCCGGCATGAGGCAACCCCTGTAAATGGCGGGATAATTTCGTGCAGGATGGATGAAATATATGATCCCTTGATCGCATGTACCGCCTCGTCTGCGGAAATGACGCCCTGCTCCCCTGCGGAGGTTATGCTCTTTCGCTTCATCTCTATCGAATGCAGGGGCACTGGGTAATTAAACGGCAGATCGCATTCGCCAAAGTACCAGGCCAGGGTTGATCCATCGCATTCTAGCGCGTTTCTCCCGGCCTGCATCTTGCACATGAAAGAGGAACAGTTGTTGCATGGGCATGTGGTTTTGATGTACCACGCCCCGTCGCACGGGCATATCTGGCAACCATATGCCCGGCGCTCTATTTCCTCCGGCTCGTTTGGACCCAGGGGCCTGACGATGAACGGCGCGCCATTCTGAATTTGCCTCCAAATGTACACGTCGCCGGCCTACGAGATGGCGCACGGGGCAATCAGCACGACATGATGCTCGCCTCCGCGCAGATAGTCCTGATTGATGTTTGAAATGTAGTAGGTGCTGTCGTCCTCGTTGTAGGAGATTTGCACCCGACCCAGAAGTTGCGTTGATTGAGCAAGGCTCGTTACGGTTGGCGGGGCATCGGAATCGGTTGTGTAGATCACCGAATAAGCCCCTGTTGTTGTGATATAAGATACGAGCCAGACATAGACCGTTCCGGCTTCCGCTCTCGAAGACAGGTCGGTATAATTTAGCGTCGGTGCATACGATCCGTTGATATAGACGCCGCCGCAGTAAGATCCGGTCGCCTGTCCATTGTCCACCCCAATCAGGCAGTTTCCTCCATACGATGCGTCTTTTACGCGGAAGTATGATGCGTATGGGGACGTGGACCCGGCCCCGGATCCGGATCGCGGCGGTGATTTTGGAACGGACAGGGTTGTTCCGGAAGATGTGATTGAGACGCGGACGGTCGGCGAGCTGCGGGGGGTGATGGAACGGACGTAGTCAATCAGGCGCGCGATGATCTCGGGGAGGTTGGCATCCGCCAGGGACTGGCCTCGGCGCGGTGGGCGTGGCAGAGAGGGCATGTGCCTACTCCTCGGGCTCTTCGGGTGCTCCCGGATACAGGTCGGGATCCAGCTCGTCGAAGCCGGTCCACTCCTCCATGCGCTCCCAAGTACCCTTGGCGCCGGTCCGGACCATCTTGTCGGCGGTTTTGAGCCAGGCGTCCTGGACGGAATCGAACTCAGGCGGGGTGTCGCGCTGCCCGCACTTGGAGGCGGTGGCGGCTTTTTTCAGGACGGACGTTTTCCGGACAACGGGAACCTGGAGGAAGTAGGATTCTATGCCCTTGAGCTTTTTCTGGCAGTAGAGCAGCGCGGTATCGTCCGTGATGTCCTCCCAATCGGAATCCGTTTTCGGATCCGCGTTGTCGGTTTTTGGAATCTGGAAATTCGTTTTCCGGATAATCGCCTCGACGGGGATCGACTCCCACTTCTTGACGATGAGGTAGCCGGTTCCGGAAAAGAGCTCCGCGAAAAGCGGGTGAGCTTCGAGCGGCTTTTCCATGAGAGAGTAGTCCAGCTCGGTGGTCTCGGTGCGGTCGGCGGCGGTGGTGAGGCCCTCGCCGGTCACGTCGCCGTCGCCGAGTTGAATGTACAGCGTACCAAGACCGCCGCGGCCTTTGACCAGGCGGGTGGAGACCACATTGAGCATGGCGCCCATGGTGGAGATGAGGGTTCCGGCGGCCGGGCGGGCGGCGACCAGGGCGTCGTAGTCGCCGCGGCGAATCAGCGTGCCGGAATTCCCCTCGACGCCCTCGATGATCTCCGACCCTTCGGCGGCGTCGCGAGGCGCCAGATTGCCCTTTTTAATCAGGCTCATACCGTGGCCGGCTCCATGCGCGAAATGACGGATTCGATTCGGCCGGCGGTTCGGCCAAGCAGGGTGGTGTTGTCGGCCGTTTTCCGGGCATAGTCCAGTGCCTGGGCGTCAACGGTAGAGCCGACGAACGCGCCGACGCGGGCCCAGCGGTCCGATGCGGTCTCGACAGGTGATCCGGCCCCGGCGACGCCGGGCTGGTTTCCGGCTGCGCCGGCGGCCTCAGTCGGGGCCAGGGCCTCGGCCATGCGGAGCGAGAACTCCTCGCCGAACTGGTCGCTGAGGGCGGCGAAATACTGTCCGCCAGAAGACTCGGCGACGATGTCGGCAAAGATCTTGCCGGCCTCGCCATCGACGCCACGAACGAAAAGTATTTCGCCGCCCAGACCAAGAAGAAATTCTCCCGCTTCACACGCGTCATGCTTTGCGATTCCTCGACCGCCATCGAACACATGGGGCAGAAGATCAAACTCAAAACCTTCCTCGGAAACCGATACGTCGACGCCTACGACGACCGCGGGATCGCCATCGCCCCGGACCGTTGGATCAAGGATGACCGCCGCCTGGCAAAAAAGGTTAAGGGCGGATTCGACAACGAACTCGATAACGCCGGGAACCACGGTGATACCTTCGATGCCGGCAAGCTCGCCTACCACGCCCTCTCCAAGGGCGGGGGCGGAGGGCCCGTTTACGCCAAGGCAATCTCGACCGGCCAAAGCCGCGGCCTCCGTCAAATGCGCTGCATGGGAGCATAGAGCATGAAAATCAAAGACCTCTTTTCGGGATTTCGCAAGCAGCCCAAACGCGGCCGCATCACCCCAATCGGCAGCCGCCACGAAATCCCCCTCAGCTTCTCCGGTCTCGACGTGGACAAGGTCGTCTCCGTCATCCGCGCATCCGAAAACGGCAACAGCGCCGAATTCTGGCGCCTCTGCCGAACCGTCATCCTTCAGGACGGCCACATTCAGGCCGAACTGTTCAAGCGCAAGAACGCCGTCCTCGGCGACGACCTGACCGTCACCCCCTGGTCCACCGAGAAAAAGGATGTCGAGGCCGCCGACGCCGCCGAGGCTATGTTGCAAAACCTCCCTTCCCTCTTCCTCTCCCTCACTCATCTCATGGACGGCTGCATTTACCCCGTCACCATCGCCGAAAAGGTCTTCGGCCCCGCAGATCCACACCGGCCCGAACTCGGCCGCCGGACCGCCCTCGTCGAAATCGTTCCCGTCCCATACCGCCTAATCCACTGGAACCACGACGGCCTCCCCATCGTCAGCGAAACGGACGGCGTCTCCTTCGGCGGCTTCCGCGACGCCCCGCCGCTCGATCGCAACCGCTACATCGAACATCGCGGCCACATGATCTCCGCCCCGGACCGCTACGGCGGCCCCATGCGCTCAATCTTTTTCCTCGCCCTCCTGTCCGGCGCCTCCACCACATGGTGGGCGCGATTCCTCGAACGCTACGGCGCACCCTTCATCGTCGGCCATGCCGACTCGGACAACGACAACGACCGCAACATCCTCGAAGCGGCCATCTCTCTCGCCACCCAGCTCGGCGGGCTCGTCATCTCCGACGCCTCCACGATCGAACTCAAGGAGGCCACCGGCGCATCCGGCGACGGATTCGAGAAGTTCAAGGCCCACTGCAGAGCCGAAATCTCCCGCATCATCCTCGGTCAGACCCTTTCGTCCATCGCCTCGAACACCGGCATGGGCGACGGAACCGCAGACCTCCAGGGCGAAGTCCGCGACGATGTCCGCAAGTTCGACTCCCGCCTCCTGGGCGAAACCATCCGGACTCAGATCGTCGCCCAGTGGCTCCTCCTTAACGGCTACTCCGGACGCCCGCCAAACATCTCCTTCGCTGGCGATACCACCGAGGAAATTTCCCGAACCCTCGACGGAGTCAAAACCCTTTCCGATTCCGGACTCGAACCCGCCGACGAAGCTCTCCCCGTCCTCTCCGAACGCATCGGATACCCCATCCAGCGCAAGGCCGCCCAGATCCCGGTTGTCACCACCGCCCACGCCGCCGGCCAGGAGGTCGGCGGCCGTCCCTTTTTTCGCCGCGAGTTCTACCGCGGATGACCTGGACCTGGCCCCGGACGCCATCGCCGATTCAGCCTCCGCGGCCGTCGCGCGGCACTTCCGCAAACGCTACGCCGACCTCCCGCGGATCATCCGCGAAAGCCGCTCTCCGGGCGATCTAATGGAGTCAATCCGCGATGCTCTTCAATATCCTGCGGCATTTGATCCGGTCGCCGAAACGCTCTCCGCCAATGTGCTCAACGCTGTCGAATGATGTAGCACAGCCCCGTGTGGGGAAGTGCCTGAGGAACCGATGGAAGGGTTGCCGCCCCTCCAATCAACCGGGATCGAGACTCCCAGCTATCCGCGCCAAGGACGGCCCGCCCAGGCTGGCCGCGAAGCCAAGGCATGGTACAACGAGGAGTCACAATGAACAGCCCGATTCCGTATCTCGGTGGAAAATCACGCCTCGCGCAGCAGATCCTGCGGCGCCTGCCTGACCACACCTGCTACTGCGAACCCTTTTGCGGTTCCGCCAAGATCCTTTTCGCAAAGACCCCGTCAAAGTGCGAAGTCCTGAACGACGCCGACGGCGAACTGGTGACGTTCTGGCGTGTGATTCAGAACCATCTCACCCCGTTTCTCGACTATTTTCGCTGGGCAATCGTCTCCAGAAAGCTCTTTGACCTGGAGCAGAGCAAGCGTCCGGAAACACTCACCGACATCCAGCGCGCCGTCCGCTTCTTCTATCTCCAGAAGCTCGCATTCGGAGGAAAAACGACAGACAGGTCTTTCGGCGTCACCACCGCCGGGCCGCCGCGGCTGAACCTCACGGCCATCGAGGAAACCCTTTTGCAGGTCCACTGGCGTCTTGCCCAGGTCAGCATTGAATGCCTGGATGCTTTCGAGTGCATCCAGCGATATGACCGCCCCCACACTCTTTTCTTCATCGACCCGCCCTATGTCGGGGGAGAGGGTGACTATGCCATCCGTTTCGACCGCTATCAGGATCTGGCCGATCTGCTGGCCGGGCTGAAAGGTCGATTCCTGCTCACTCTTGGCGATTGCCAACTCGTTCGGACCATATTTAGACCCTTCCGGATCTCGGCTGTGACCCTGAAATACTCAATCGGCCAATCGAAAAAGAGCCGGGCCACCTCCAGGTCCGAGCTCATAATTACCAATTTCAAGGGCCAGTGATGACCCTTCTTCATTCGTCTTCTTGACCCTTCTCACATTTCTCTCGCCCCGCGCCACCACATCTGTCATAACCCCCTCAATTCAAGGCAGATTCAACCATTTTCAACCCCATTCCACCTCCTTCAATCATTTCTCCTCATTGCAGACTGTCTACTCCACGGGCATGACGGACATGCCCTTGGCGGCCCCGCTCAACGGTGTGCAGTAGGCGATCTTTTCCTTGGCTTCGGTGACCTCGATCGTGCCGACCGTGGTCATTTCGACATCGAGCACTTCACCGGTGTCTTCATCCACCAGTTCTTCCGTCGTACCGACCTGGAATTTCATGCCGGCCGCGACGCCCTCGCGCGTGCCGCGGTTAATGACGATGCGATCCTCTTTCGCCAGCATGATCGAGCCTTCCCAGGGAATCTGTTCCAGTTGCTGGGCCAGGAATTCCACGGCCTGCACCACGGCATCTTCGCAGGCCTTCCCCACATTATCCTTCTGGAAGCCTTCCAAGTCGCCGCCCAGGCCCCCCAGCGCACTGCCGTGGTAGCCCACACCCAGTCCGCGGCGACCGGCCTGCCCGACTACTTTCTGGGACGCCTTGACCTGGCCCGTCGCGCTATCCACCAGGTAAATGGTGATGTTCACTTCGGCCTTGCCCTTCGAGCCGCCGATGGAAATCCCCTTGAAATTGATGCCGCCCCGGCCCCCGGTCGTATCGTCCTGCACATGCGTGATCGAACCGCGCACCAGCAGTTGCGCCGGCGTCATGCGGCCAATCTGCGGGGCCTTCTTGCCGCCGGCCATGCGACCGCTGGCGGCCAGGTCCTGTTCGGCAAGCGCTTCCTGGCGCATGTCGGCATCGCCCAGCACAATGAACTTGCCGCTCTGCTGCAGCGCATCCGTCAGTATTGTCGTAAACCCGTGCCCGATATCCCACTGGCCAGACCAGCCGGCTTCATTCGGGAACTTCGCCACGGAAATGGAATAACGCAAATTGCCCTCGGCGCGGGCCGCAATCAGCCCCATGACCATCGCCAGGCACCCCAGTGTCAAAACCTGCAAGAACTTCTTCATCGATTTGCTCCTGTGTGAATTAGGTTCAAAGCAAGATATCATCGAATCCTGGAATGAACAAGCCACTTGGTACAGACATAAACGAATTTTCTGCCAGCGGGGCATTCAAAATTCGATGCCGCCCCGTGTCCTGACTGGACCGGGACACTGTTCGGGGAAACCATAATGAGGTTGACACTTGCCCGGGAAACAGGCTACACACGCCCTTCATTTCAGCTTGTAAGGAAAGGCCTGATCCATGCAACCCACATATCGCCCCTCCAAGATCAAGCGCGCGCGCAAGCACGGCTTCCGCGCTCGTATGGCCACCGCTAACGGACGCAAGGTCCTCAGCCGTCGCCGCGCCAAGGGCCGCAAGTGCCTGACGGTCAGCGATCAGCGGAAGCCATAAGGCATGCTGCCCCGCGCCGGGGTCAGTTTCACCCATGCAGCCCGGCCGCGATCCCGACCCCGTTTCCCCGGCCCTGGCCATGGGCCGGCCAGATGGTTCCCGGGAAACCTTGCGCCGCAGGCAGCGGCTCTTGCACACCGCCGAATTCCAGCAAGCCTACGACCAGAACCGCCGCTGGCATGGGCGGCACATGGTCTTGTTCCTGCGCTCCGCGCCGGATGCTTCCCTGCGATTGGGTGTGGTGGCCAGCAAGCGGGTTGGCAACGCCGTTGAGCGCGCGCGCGCCAAGCGCCGCCTGCGCGAGGCATTCCGCCGCCAACGCAGCACGTTCACCGGTGTCACCGACGATGTCGTGCTGGTGGCCCGCCGGTCGCTTCTGAAAGCGCCCTGGGCAGAGGTCGTGGCCGACCTGATCCAACTGGCCGGTAAGGCCGGCTTGCACCCGCCAACCGTGCCATGAATCCGGTCGCGGCGACCCTTTGCTTCCTGATCCGCGTTTATCAAAATACGCTTGGATTGTGTTTCGGGAAGTGCTGCCGCTTCGAACCGTCTTGCTCGAATTATATGCTGGAAGCCATCCGCCGGCATGGAGTAGGGTACGGCGTTTTACTCGGCCTGCGGCGCATTGCCCGCTGCCATCCGTGGAATCCCGGAGGATTCGACCCGGTCCCCCCGCGAACCCGGACATTTTCAACGAAAGCCTGATATGAAAAAACAAGACCTGATCCCGATTGTCATCATCCTGGCTCTGTTCCTGGCCTATCCGCAAATCGATCGGCACATCATTGCCAAGTATTTTCCCGCCAAACCCAAATCCGTGCCCGCAGCCGTGGAAACCCCGCCGGCTCCGTCCGAACCGGTGGCAACCGCCCTGGGCATCCCCCCGCCAGAGACGCAGGCAGTGGCCTCCCCCGCCCCGGCAGATGCGGATACACCGTCCGCCGCCCCCGCCGACGAAGCGCGGGACCTGGCGCCGGAAGTCCGGCACACGATCGAGAACGCCCGGGTGCGGCTGGTGCTCTCCTCCCATGGCGCCGGCATTGTCCAGGCCGCCATTCTGAAATACCCGGCTGAAAAAGATTCCGAAACACCCGTCACCTTTGATTTCACCGACCGCCCCGCTGCCGCGCCTATCGGCTATCCCGGCCTTGCCGCCCGTACGGATTTCGAAGTGGAGTCCATCTCCGACGATTCCATTTCCTTTCGCAAGGTTCTCACCGGCGGACTGGTTTTGACCCATCGGATCACCCTGGTTTCGGGCTATCAGGTCCGGATCGAGGACCGCCTGGACAATTCCGGCTCCGCTCCGGTGGCTCTGACCGGCTACGGCCTGCAGTTTGGCTTCATGGAGAATCTGGCCGGGGAAAAGGACGACCGCACACCCCTGTTGGGCGTGGATACCCTCACGGGCAGCGAAGCCGTCCAATACTGGGGCGCCAAGTTCGAAAAATGGTTCCCGCTGGGCGCCGGGATCCGGCCCGTTTCCCTGCCCGGGCCCGACGAGCCCCCGCGTCACGTCGACTGGGCCGCTGTCAAAAACAAGTATTTCACGCAAATCCTGACGCCGACGGACGGCGCGGAGCAATGCCTGGTGGAAATCGAGCGGGGGGCGCCGGTCCGGTCCACGTTCATGTTCCTCTTCCCCCGCACCTCCGTTCCCATTGCCCGGGTCACGGCCGCGCTGCGGCTCCCCGGCTACGAGCTGCCCCCGGGCCAGAGCCTCGCGCAGTCGGCCACCTATTACGTCGGCCCCAAGGTGTATTCCACGTTGAAGAACAACGGCCCCCACCAGGAGGATATCCTCCAGCTGGGTTTCTGGCGCGTGATCGGCATTTGGATCCTGAAGATCATGGTCTGGATCTACGAGCATGTGTGGCCCCACAACTACGGCGTTGCCATCATCCTGCTCACGTTCCTCATCCGCGTGATTTTCTGGCCCCTCAACCACAAGTCCATGGTCAGCACCCGCCGCATGCAGGATGTCCAGCCCCTCATCACCGCGCTGAAGGAGAAATACAAGGACAATCCCCAGAGGCAGCAGCAGGAGATGATGGCCCTCTACAAGGAGCACAAAATCAATCCGATGGGCGGCTGCCTGCCGATGCTCATCCAGATCCCCGTGTTCTTCGCCTTGTTTGTCGTGCTGCGCGGCGCCATCGAGCTGCGGTTCTCTTCGTTCCTCTGGATTGCGGATCTCTCCACCCCGGAGAATCTCTTCAAGGACGTGCTGCCCTTCCCGATCAACATCCTGCCGATCTTCATGGGCGTGACCATGTGGCTGCAGCAGAAGATGACCCCCACCAGCGATCCCCAGCAGCAGAAGATGATGATGATGATGCCCATCCTCTTCACCTTCATGTTCTACTCCTTCCCATCCGGTCTGTCCCTCTACTGGTCTGTGAACCAAGTCCTGATGATCTTCCAACTGGCCTGGATGAAGAAGTTTCATCACCCCCCGGCCAACACATAGCGCATCGCCTTTCCGCGGGCCTCCGACTGGGACCCGCCCCGACTTTGCACATCAACGGGATCGGCGCCCAATTCCAGATGCGCCCACTGGCAGATCCCTCTCTGCATGCGGCTTGTTTCCGGCCCCGTACAAGCGGATACTGCTGGCCATGGCGAACACGCCACAGGAGACGGAACATGGAATTGATTGATCAATTGGTTTCCCAACTCGGCATCCAGCCCGACCAGGCCAAAGGTGGAGCGGGGCTGTTATTGAAACTGGCCCAAGGCAAACTCGGGGGTGATTTCTCCAAGATCACCGCCGCTTTGCCGGACATGGCCGGCCTCATCGCGGCGGCCCCGCAGGCCGGCGGCGCGGCCAAACTGCTGGGCGGCCTGGCCGCCAAGTTCGGCGGCGCCAAGGCGGAAAGCCTGCCGGGCCTGGCTTCGCTGGCCGATGGCTTCTGTCAACTCAAGCTCGATCCCGGCATGATCGGCAAGTTCATCCCCGCCATCCTCTCCTTCATCCAAAGCAAGGGCGGGGACCAGCTCAAGACCCTGGTCGCCGGGGCGTTGAAATAATCGCCGCGTCTACCGCCGCTCGACCACGGGGCGGTAATAACCTTGCGGGCCGGGCACCGGCACGTTGGTCAGTACCAGCGCGGCCCCCGTGCCCGGGATGTTGCTGGCCCCGGGGACCGGCGACCACTGGGCTGCCGGCAGGTTGGTCGCATGCAGCAACCGGTACATGCGTCCCGTGGCGGAAGGCACGACGACTTCGCCCGCCGCCGGCACGGCCACGACCCGGAAGCGGGATTCCGCATCGTTCGGCACCGTGCCCGCAAGACGCTCCTGCCAGTCGGGCTGACCGTCCTCGTCGCTGTCCACCCGCGACAGGTCCACTTCCATCGGCGTCAACGTGACAAAGCCGAAGCCGTAGTTGTGCATGTCATTCAATCCGGACGGGCTGTGTACCGCGGCGGCCAGCACGTTGCCGGACAGATAACGATCGGGAATATTCTCCCCGTCGCTGGCAAAAACCCCGGCCACCCACAGCGAGGTCACGGCATGCGATCCCGCCGCCCCCAGGCTGGCCCAGAGGATCAACGCTTCCCAGCGATCCGTCAGTCGATTGCCATCGTCGTTGCTGGTCTGAACGGCATTGGTGCCTGTGCCGTCGAACTGGGACAAACGGCTGCCGGCCACCGTGACAAAGGAAGTGGCCGACAGGTAGAAGATCCCCTGCCCGAAGTTGTAGTTGTTGCCCAGCCTGAAATCCGGAAATGCGCCGTCGCCGTATTCGTCCCCCAGGACGATCGCCACATCCATCGGCCAGGTGAACGCCACGTTATGCAGGTAATCGAGCCCGATGGGCTTGCCGTTCTGATCCCACAGGTTGAGTTGATTGTCATTCAAGGTGTTCACGCCAAGGAACACAATCATCCCGTTGTTGTTCCCGGTCATGTCCACCCCGATGCCGCCGACATACAGGTTGGTAGCGTCATAATTGAAGTAGATCTGTCCGAAATCGCCGAATCCGCATTGCTGCAAGGTGCCCGCAAATCCGCCCCTCGGGTCGAAGTCGAAGTGTTCGCCGGACCTGTTCGGACTCCCAGAGCCGGTCGCCACGCCTGGGGAACCACGCACTACGGCGGGGGCATAATCCGGCATTGCGAAGTTGCACGGATCGCATGCATCTCCCTGCCCGTCCCCATCCGCATCCGCCTGTGACGGATTGAAGATCTCCGGGCAGTTGTCCTCGGCATTGGCGGTCCCATCACCATCCAAATCCGGATCGCAGGCATCCCCCGAGTCGTCGCCATCCATATCCTCCTGCCCGGGATTGTACCGGCCCGGACAATTGTCGCATGCATCCCCCACGTCATCGGCATCCGCATCGGTTTGCTCCGGATTGAACGCGGCCGGACAGTTGTCTTCCCAGTCCAGCATGCCGTCCCCGTCGGAATCGGCCGCACTCTGCACGGCCTCGATCGCCGCACGCAGGTTCGGGAACGGCCCGATGATCTCGGTTCCCGCCTGCGGGGTTCCGGTCGCGCGCAGAATCCGCCGCACCACCTCGGGAGATGCCGGCTGCCCGTATTGCTCCCGACAGGCCTGCTGGAGCGCCGCCGCTGCTCCGGCAACCATCGGAGACGCACTCGACGTGCCGGAAAATGTCGCCGTATACCACCGGTTTTGGCCCTCTGCACTGTACAGGCCGCCATACCCGGCCGTGACGACCGTCAAACCCCACCCTTGCAGATCCACTGTTTGCCCGTAATTGGAAAAATCAAGCCGCGCCCGCGGATTGGGAAAACTGGGCGGAGCACCCGCCCCGACCAAAATGGCCCCGGAGTCGTTCTCCGGCCGGAACGGCCAATGGCCTCCGTTGCCGGTGGAAAAGACGGCGCTGTCGAGATCTTGCGATCCATTGCCGGCCGCCTCCACCACCACCAGCCCCAGGTCCACGGCCAACGCAATGGCATCGTAATACGGCTTGTACCATTCCACCGGCACGTACTGCCCCGCCGGCCCCTCGATTTGCATCTCAATCAGGATGACATCCCCGGTGCCAAAGACATTCGCCGCCGCCAAAACCGCACTGCCGATATTATAGTGTCCGTTGACATAGGTGCCCGCAAAATAAAAATCCGCATCGCAGGCAATACCCCGCACGCCGGTACCGTCGTCGCGTCCCCCAAGTTCCCCCAATACGGCGGTTCCATGGTCATCGCCCGAGCCGGGATCCGCATGGCTGGCCACCAGGTTGCTGACCATGGGCAGATCCGCATGCGATTCGTTCCAGTCGAACTCGACGTCGCACAGCCTGACCCCGGCACCGGAAATCCCGTTGGACCAGGCATAACGCGCATCCACGCCGGCCGGCGCCGCATCCACGTAGCGCTGCCATACCCCGGAACCGTTGCCCGGATCCAGGTAGTCCGGCGCGGCCGGCAGGTACAGGTTCGGCACCCGATACACCGCGGCCACTTCCGGCCAGGCCTGCAATTCTTCCGCCACGGCTGCAACATCCTCCCCCGGGGGAATTTCAACGCGGAAATACAGATTCATGTCCGGTATTTTCCGCCCCATGGCCGAGCGGCGCCCCGCTGCCTGGTGGCGCATCCGGTCCAGGTCCTCCTCGCTGAGATCCGGAAAGGACCTGGCCCACTTCCCTCCTGCCGTCGCTACGCGCCGCGTCAAGTCCAATGACTGACCACGCCCGATGTCCGTCGGCACCCCGTTGCGGAGCCGCACCGGCGTTCCTTCCCGGAATTTTACTTCCAGGACCTGAGGTGCCGGCCCGCACACAGATTCCTCCCGGATCCCCCCTCCTGTCAAACAAAGCCCCAGCCAGATGCATCCGATGAATCTCATCCCCGACACTATATCGGGTTTGCGAAGCCTTGTCCAAAGGGGTCGGATTTCCGCTGCCGCCGGCGGGGCTGGATTTGCTTTTCCCCTCCCATCCGCTATCATCCCTGCCAATGTCCCCGCTCGACCACATCCGGATTGTGATGGTTAATCCCGTCTATGGCGGCAATGTCGGCTCCGTCTGCCGTGCCATGATGAACATGGGACTCTCGCAGCTCGTGCTGGTGAATCCGCGGACGGGCATGAACATGGAAGAGGCCCAGCAAATGGCTTGCCATGCAGGCGAAATCCTCGCCCGGCGCCGGGTCTGCGACACGACAGCCGAAGCAGTCGCCGACTGCGGCCTTGTCGCCGGGACCTCCAACCGCGGCGGGCTTTACCGCGACCACGCCAAAACCCCGCGCGAATGGGCGCCGCGTCTGCTCGCAGCCGCGCTGGATACCCCCGTTGCCATCCTCTTCGGCTCGGAGGACAACGGCCTCTCCCTCGACGACCTCGCCCTCTGCACCCAGTTCATTCGCATCCCCTCATCCGACGCCTACAAGTCCCTGAATGTGGCCATGGCCGTCATGATCTGCACCTATGAACTGTTTGTCGCCTCCGGTGCCTTCGAGCCTCCGCAGGAACGCTCGCTCGAGTGCCCCGCCGCCATGCGGGAAGCCATGTTTGCCAAATGGCGGCGCGCCCTGCTGGAGATCGGCTTCATGACCCCGGAGACCGCCGACCACATGATGCTCGGCATCCGCCGCATTTTTTCCCGCGGCCCTCTTACGGAAAAGGATGTCCAGATCCTGCTCGGCATGGCGGCGCAGACCCAATGGGCCGCCAGCCACCTCCCCCCCAAGCCATGAACGCCGAGTTCCATGTCCTGTCCATCATGGTCGTCGCCCTCAACGAAGAGCGTCACATCCCGGGCCTCAAGACAGCTCTCGATAAGCTTGATCTGCCCGCCGGCTGGAGCCTCGAAACCATTCTGGTGGATGGCGGCAGCTCCGATGCCACCGTCGAGGTTGCCCGCATGGTCGACTTCGACGAATGCCTGGTGCTGCCCGGCGCCTCGATCCCCGTCTGCCGCAACCGCGCCCTGCAGGCTGCCCGCGGCGGATTCCTGGCCTATCTCGACGCCGATTGCATGCCTGACCGGGACTGGCTCCAACACGCCGTCCCCTGGCTTCTGAAGCCCCTGCCCGTCCTGCTGGGCTATCCGGTGCAGCCATCCGAAGCCGGTAATTGGATCCAGCGCGCCTGGCACGCTCATTGGCGCCACAAGCATGGCGCCGCCCAGGCCGCCGGGCCCGCACCCATCACCTCCGGCGCCTTTCGGCTCATCACGACCCGCAACATGCTGTTCAACCGTAAATTGCTCGATGTGGTGCCCGCCTTCGATGAAACGCTCACCACCGGGGAAGATACCGACTTCGCCTTTCGTGCCGAGCAGGCCGGATGCCACGTCCTCGCCCTGCCCACCCTGCGCGTGACACACCTGGGCGAACCCGCCACCCTCCGGCAGTACTACCGCCAGCAGCTCTGGCACGCCAATCGCAAAGCCTACGCCACCATTCTGAAAAGCTCCGGCGGAAAAGCCGGCGCCCATGCCATCTTCTTCTCCATCGCCTTCCTCCTGTCCCTGGTGTTGGCGGCGCTGGGCCTGATTCTGGCCTGCCTGCTGTCCCCATGGCACCTGCTCTGGCTGATGCCCCTGGCGGCTGTCACGGTCGGTCCGGCCCTGCTCATCGCCGACCGGGCCAACTCGCCGGTTTTGTTCTTCCGCCTGATCGTGCTCTATTTCCTCTATGGCCTCGCCCGATCCGTCGACCTCTTGGGCCTTTCCCCCCGCAAAAAGTCGTGGAAATCGTGATCTGAAGTCAGCGGGCAGATGTCAGGAATTCCATTTGATGATTAGCTATTGGTCATTGGATATTGGACATTGAGACCTGCACAATGCCTGCTCTTCCCCAGCCTGTTTCCAGCCTTCAGAACGCCGGCATCAAGGAAGTCGTCAAGCTGCGCCAGCGGTCACACCGCGATGAGCAGGCGCTTCTGATCGTGGAAGGCTATCGGGAGGTCAAGCGCGCCCTCGACAATCAGATTCCCGTCCGCAAGCTGTTCTTCTGCCCGGCCCTCTATCAGGGCCGGAACGAGCCGGCGCTCGTCGCCCGCTGCGCGGAGCAGAACGTGCCAATGTTCGAGTGCTCTGAGCCTGTCTTCCGGAAGATCGCCTATCGCGACCGGCCGGAAGGCCTGCTGGCGCTCTGCCCCCAGGTCCGTCGCACCTTGGCAGATCTGGAACTGCCCGCGAATCCCTTGATCGTCGTCGCCGAACACATCGAAAAGCCCGGCAATCTCGGCACCATGCTGCGCACCGCCGATGCCGCCGGGGCGGACGCGGTCATCGTCTGCGACCGCTGCACCGATATCAACAATCCCAACGTGGTCCGCGCCAGCATCGGCACCCTGTTCACTGTCCCCGTCGCCGAAGCCAGCACCGTCGAAACCCTCGCCTGGTTGAAAACCCATGGCATCGGCATCCTCGCCGCCTCCCCCCACGCCCGGAAAAACTATACGGATGTTGACATGACCCGGCCCATCGCCATTGTCGTTGGCGCCGAACAGTTCGGCCTCAGCGAGACCTGGATGACTCAGGCCGACGAACTGGTGCGCATTCCGATGCGCGGCCAGGCCGACTCCCTCAATGTCGCCGCCGCCGCCACGATCCTGCTTTTTGAGGTCGTGCGCCAGCGCGCAGACCAATAACCCCCCCGCACTTTGCTGCGGAAAGCACAGAGGCCGAGCGAGATTCGCTCCTCAATCGGCACACTCGTTCTTCTCCCGGCGGACTCTGCGGCAACCGGTTCGGATTCACCCTCTTTTTCCGCTTGCAAGCCGCTCCTGATCCGTTATCTTCGGCGTGATTTTTGGGCACGGGGTCGTAGCTCAATTGGTTAGAGTACCAGACTGTCGATCTGGGTGTTGCGGGTTCAAGTCCCGTCGACCCCGCCACTGAAAATTGAAACCTCCGAGTTTTCGGAGGTTTTTTCTTGGCAGACCCGAGGTCCGGGATTGTTTTTTGCCGCCGGCCAGGCACAATGACTCCAATCCAAGGCGCGCCGGGGCGTAGCGCAGTCTGGTAGCGCGTCAGCTTTGGGAGCTGAAAGTCGAGGGTTCAAATCCCTCCGCCCCGACCACTTCAACGCAAGGAGCCCGCCTGGGACGAGGACCGCCACCTGACGTGATGCCATGATGGACCTGCCATCCCAGCGTATTCTGATCACCGGCGGGGCCGGATTTCTGGGCGGTTTCGTTGTTGAAGCCCTCCAGGCCCGCGGCTGCCGCCAGATCTTCATTCCTCTCCGGAAAGACTACGACTTGACGGAGTGCGCGGAGGTGCGCCGGATGTTTGCCGAGTTCCGACCTGATCTGGTGATCCATTTAGCGGCCCTGGTCGGGGGGATCGGCGCCAACCGCGAACGCCCCGGCGACTTCTATTTCCAGAACATGGTCATGGACCTGTTTGTCCTGGAAGAGGCCCGTCTGCGGAAGGTCGAGAAACTGGTGGCGCTCGGAACGGTCTGCGCCTATCCCAAGAACACTCCCGTCCCCTTTCGCGAAGATGATCTCTGGAACGGGTATCCCGAGGAAACCAACGCGCCCTACGGCCTGGCCAAGAAGATGATGCTGGTCCAGGCCCAAGCCTACCGCCGGCAGTACGGCTTCAATGCGATCTTTCTGCTTCCGGTCAATCTCTATGGCCCCCGGGACAACTTTGACCCGGCCTCATCCCATGTCATCCCCGCCCTCATCCGGAAATGCGTCGAAGCCCGCGAGGCCGGCGCACCGGAGATCGTTGTCTGGGGCACGGGCAAGGCTGCGCGCGAATTCCTCTACGTGACGGACTGCGCCAAAGCCATCGTTCTGGCGGCCGAACGCTATGATGGGCCGGAACCGGTTAATATCGGCACCGGACGCGAAATCAGGATCGGGGACCTCACGACACAAATCGCCGGACTAACAAGCTTTCAGGGCCGAATCATCTGGGACACCACGCAACCCGACGGCCAACCGCGGCGGGTTCTGGACACCCGGCGCGCCCGGGAATACTTCGGGTTTGGGGCCAAGGTGGACCTCGCAACCGGGCTTCGAAACACAATCGCCTGGTACGAAGAGAACCGCTGAGACGGCCGCTGCGCAGGGCGGCGGGCGGGCGACCAGAAAGCACCGCGTCAGTTGAGACTCTGCCCCTCGTAGGGAGGAGGGACGGGCGGACGGGGGGGCCGCGGAGGAGGCCCAGGAGGGGGGCCGGGGGGGGTGCCCTCGCGTGGGAGAGCCACGGGGGGCGGCGGCGGCTGCGGCGGCACCGTCTTGCCGCCAGCCGGCTTGCCGGCCACGGTCTGCATGGCCAGATTGAAGGCGTTGCCAAACGCCTCGCCGAGGTCAACATCTCCCACCCGGATGATCGCCTGATGGATGGCAGACAAAAGGGATGGGCTCATGGTCGCGGCAGGACTGGCCGCGACAAACCGGCCGAAGGAAATCGCCAGAGCGGGCCAGGTATCCGTCGGCATGGCCAGAAAAAGCTGATCCATCAAAGAGGCGGCTCGCGCATCGCGTTCTTCCGGCTTCAGGTCCAGTTGGATGATCTCGATGATCACGTCCTTCGCGGTTTCCGCCGCCTGATCGGGCGAGGCATCGCGTAGCAAGGCGCCGAGTTGCGCGGGGTTTTCCGCCGCCGCCTGCAACTGTTCCAGGGCGGGTTTGGTAAAGTCCCCGAAGGCCACTGCGCCCATCAGACATCCAAGTACACCTAGCCAACGGATTGCCGAACTCATGATTGCCTCCGGTTGCTTGCCTGTCTAGTAACAGATGGTTGCGCCCATGACGACGCGCTTGTCCACATAGTCGGTAAAATCGAAATTGGAATCCACTTCGTCATAGCTGAATTGCAGGTGGAAACGCAGGAAGTTGCCCGGGACAATGTAATCCATACGGGCATGGCCTTCAATGCGCTCGTCCTTCCGGTCGCGGGTCACGCCTTCATGAGTCACCGGATCCAGATAGTCGTCAACTCGGTAGACCCCGCGAACGGAGAAAATCGTGCTGGGCTTCCAGCGATACCCCAGCCCCACCCAGCCACTGATGTATTCTAGGGCGTTTTGGGTATAAAATGCCGAAAACTGGGCTCCGTTATAGCCGCCGCAGCGGAGAGTCAGCTTTTCCGTGATGTACCAGTCCGCGCCGACGTTGAAGTTAAAGAACCACTCGGTCTCATCGTCGGTATCCAGCGGACGCTGATAGCGCTCCAGACCCGCGCCGGCATGATATACCAGCTTCTGGGTCCCCTGGCTTTGTAGACCGAGCCGGGCCACCGTGGAATCAGCGGCGTCATCCGTGCTCTCCTGGGTCTGCCGGCTCTGGCGCAGGGTCAGGGTCAGATCGGTTTTATCCGTGAGCTTCAGCGCCCCGTCGAGTTGCAAGCCATGTTCATCCAGGTCCAGGCCGTTCGGAACCACCAACGTGCCGGGCCCCAGCCGATCGTTGGCCTCGTCATCATAGAACACCGCGAAATAGCGGTAGGACAACCCCAGCTCCAGTTTGTCCGACATGCGGCGGGAGATCAGAGCCCCGACCTGGTGAATCTCGCGCTGCAAATCGAGTGTATTGCTGTCTTCAACCAGATCGGTCGCCAGGGGCGAAGATTCAAGGTCCGCCGCGTGACGGTCGTTTTCATCAAGGGAACGATAGCTCTGGATCAACTGGAGCAGGGTTTTATTCCCCCCCCATCGTGCATCCAGGCTGTCGCCATAGGAATCGAAATCCCGGTTGTCCTCGGATGAATACCGCCGATCGGAATAGAACACATTGCCCCGGATGGAGAACAGGTTGGTTTCCAGGGAGGAACTGAAACGCAGCCCCAGTTCAGGCTCGAAGAAGGTATCGTCGATCTCATCGTCGCGATCCTTGTAGACATTCGAATCATAGGCTCCCGTCAGTTCAAGATAGGGACTGAAGACGAAGGATCCGATGGCGATGCCGTCACCCGGCCCGGCCTGTCCCACTCCGCCTCCGACAACCAGCGCCAAAGCGATAATTGCCAATTTCCGATATAACTGGATCATATCGAGCTGTCTCTTTAGCATGCCATCCAGATAAGAATCAACCTTAATTTATGGCCGGGGAATCCTTTGGGGAAGGCGAATCCCCGGCAGACGCAATCTGATGTGGGACAGGGCAATGGATTCTCGGCTCATTGGGCTGCCTCGGGCCGGGGGGATTGTATTCCGGGACAATTTCCTGTAGGGCCACTTGAATGCGCGCGGGGTCGAAGGATTGCGCTGCCGTTTCCAGCCGGGCAATCTGGGCGCGGATGCCCAGTTCCAGTTCCTGCCCGCCCCCGGCCTGCCGCCGGAGCACCATGATTTTATCATGCCCCGTGGCCACGATGCCTTCGCCATGCGTGATGAGCTCCTCATGGAGTTTTTCGCCGGGACGCAAACCGGTATAAACGATTTGAATATCTTGATCGGGCACTTTCCCGGACAGCCGGATCATGTCCCGGGCCATGTCTGCAATTCGTACGGGGGTACCCATCTCGAGGATAAAGATCTCCCCCCCGGCCCCCATGGCCCCGGCCTGCAGGATCAGTTGACAGGCTTCAGACGTCAGCATGAAATATCGGGTAATGTCCTGATGGGTGACCGTCACCGGGCCGCCATTTCGGATTTGCTGTTGAAAGAGCGGCACGACGGACCCCGAAGAGCCCAGGACATTGCCGAACCGTACCGCCATGAAGCGGGTCCGGCCGGGTACGCGCGTCTGGAGGATGATTTCCACCACCCGCTTGCTGGCCCCCATCACGCTGGTCGGCCGCACCGCCTTGTCCGTGGAAACCAGCACGAAGCGTTCGACGCCATATTTTTCAGCGACATCCATCAGCACCGCGCTGCCGGTTACATTGTTCACCACGGCTTCCCACGGGTTGAGTTCCACCATGGGAACATGCTTGCAGGCGGCGGCATGGAACACGATCTGCGGGCGATAGCGGGCCAGCAGACTCTCCATCAGCGGCCGGTCCTGAACCCGCCCCATGGCTGGATAGAGGGCAACCCCCCGCTGGCTGCTGCGCAGTTCCTGCTCGATCCGGTACAGATTGAATTCATTGGCCTCGATCAGCAGCAGGGCGGCAGGCTTGAATCTCAGGATTTGCCGGCAGAGTTCCGCCCCGATCGACCCTCCCGCCCCCGTCACCACCACCGTCCTGCCCTCCAGGCATTGGCTGATTCCCGGCCAGTCCAAATACACCGGCGAGCGGCCAAGAAGATCCTCGTATTCGACTTCCCGGACATCATTCACCGTGACCCGGCCGTCCACAAGGGAACTGAGCGACGGCAAGGTTTTGAAAGGCAGACTGGCCGCCTTGCAGGACACAACGACCTGCCGCATGTCATCTCCCACCACCGAGGGCATCGCGATCAGCAGTTCCTGCGCCTGCAGCCGGTTCGCCAGAACCGGCAATTTGCTAATCGGGCCATATACCGGCACATCGAGCATCATCTGGCCTCGCTTGCGGGGATTATCATCCACGCACCCCAGGATTTTGAATGGGGCCCTGGAATTTCCCTGAATCTCCCGGATGATGTTCGCCGCAGCATCCCCCGCCCCAATGATCAACAGCCGGGTCGGCCGCCCGGGAACGTCATCGTCCTGCAGGGCCAGCAGATTCCGCCAGTTCTTTCCCCGAGCGAGCAGCATCCGGATGCCGATCCGGAAGCCACCGCACAAAAACACTGTGAAAATGCAATCGGCCAGAAAGACAGAGCGTGGATAGCCCGAAAACTGGAACAGGATGGTGAGGATGGAAATCAGGATCAGGGTTGCCAGCGCCGAAGCCTTGGCCAGTCGCACGGCGTCGGGAATGCTGGTGTACCGCCACATGCCCCGGTAGACTCCCAGGGCACTGAAGACGGCGGTCTTGACCAACAACACCCCCGGCAGCACCAGCAGGATGCTTTTCCACATCTTGAGGGGAATGGCCAGGGAGTATCGGAGGCCATAGGCGAGTATCAGGGATATGACAAACAACGCCAGATCCCCGCCCAGGACAATATAAAAATTTCGGTTTCTCAGCTGGTTGAACATGCCGTCCCCTCTATCAGAGGTTTATAAGCTTATCTGATCTGCCCTCGAGAGGCATGAGAAAAATCACGGAAAATACAATCCGGCAGCATCGCCGATCTAAGGAGGCGCTGGCCACACCTGGCCTGAACGCCACGTGAAGACGGGCAGCCTGCCATCGGTGAGATATGCCAGCCAAAAGAGTTGCCAGATGTTGACCCGGTGCCCCCACCGGGGGATATTATGCGGAGAACCTTGGATGCACTGGCCGCCCAGGTGTCATCCGTCCCGCCGGGCCCAGGTTTGGTCTGCGTCCCACCGGCAACGGAGACGACTACTCCATACGGGCTTTGTTCATCATCCAATCCGCCAGCCACCAGCCGAAAACGATTCCCGCCAGGTTGGCCCATGCATCAAGCCAGCTGCCAGTGCGTCCGGCGGATTTCAGGCCATTTTGCACCCCTTCCAGCATCAACCCGTAGACCGCAGCGGCCGCGGGCAGCCCGCGGGCGGCCAAAGCCAGCGGCCGCGGCCCGGCCGCCCAACGCAACAGCCCCCCCAACACGCCATACATCGCCACATGCACGCCGATGTCGATTCCCGGAATTCCGCCAGCCGGTGCGGGAAACAGCCTGGCGGGAGCCAGCGACAGGACGGTAATCAGCCCCGTGTGCCCCGTGCAGGCAAGCCACCGCCATGGCCGGGAGCTATGAACACACCCTCTTGATTTCCTCCGAACGGGAGGATCGTCAGCCGGTCTCAACCTGCCCGCCGGGAGATTCATCCGCGGGAGGCCCGCTGGATGATCTCACAGACCCGGTCCAGGTCAGTCTCAGTCATCGCCGTGCCGGACGGCAAACACAGACCTTCACGGAACAAACGCGCACTTACGGCCTCCTGCCGCTGCCAGCAGACACAGCCCTGGAACACCGGCTGCAAATGCATGGGTTTCCACAGCGGCCGGGCTTCGACGTTGTTGGCCTCCAGCGTCGTCCGCACCGCATGCGTGTCCGTTCCGAACTCCTGCGGATCGATCAGGATCACGGTCAGCCACCGGTTGCCGCGGCACCCTGCCGGTTCCGGCATGAACGATATGCCCGGCAGATTCCCAAGCCGCTGCCGGTAGCCTTCAAATATCTCTCGCCGTCTCCGAACACGATCTGCCAATACCTCCAGTTGACCGCGTCCGATGGCGGCCAGAATATTGCTCATCCGGTAGTTAAATCCGATTTCCGTGTGCTCGTACCAGGGCGCGGGATTGCGCGCCTGCTGGGACAATATACGGGCATGGTCGATCAATTTCTTGTCGTGCGAAGCCAGCATCCCGCCGCCGGAGGTCGTCATGATCTTGTTTCCGTTGAAGGAATAGACCGCCGCCCAGGCGTCAAAGCCGGCGTGACGCCAGGATTCAGGGTTCAGGGTTCGGGAACCATCCACCTGACTTCTGACTTCTGACTTCTTGTTCCGATACCTCGCCCCCATGGCCTCCGCCGAATCGCAGATCACGGGGATGCCATGCCGGTCGCAAATATCCCGGATCCTCGGTACATCACACGGCTGGCCATATAGATCGGTCGGGATCACAGCCTTCGGCATTTTGCCGCGCCGGTCGGCAGCGGCAATGGCCTCGCACAACAATTCCGGATCCATGTTCCAACTCGATTCGTTACAATCGATGAAAACCGGCCGAGCCCCTTCGAAGGTGACCGGCGTAACGCTGCCGATGAAGGTCAGCGTCGAGGCCAGAACCTCGTCGCCGGGACCGATTCCCAGATGGCGCAGTGCCAGATGGGTTGCCGCGGTCCCGCTGGTCAACGCCACGCAATGCGGAATGCCCGTGTATTCCGCGAATTCCTTTTCGAACGCATCCACCATCGGCCCCAGCGGCGCGATGTAGTTCGACTCGAACGCCTGCCGCACGAAATCCTGCTCGCGCCCGCCCATGTGCGGCGGGGATAGAAATAAACGATTCTTCGTGCTCATTTCGCTTTCTGGTTGGGCGCGAGCTGGCGGATGACCCGGGCCGGCACACCATAAGCCAGACAATTCCCCGGAATGTTCCGATTGACGAAGCTATGCGCGCCCACAATGCTGTTTTCGCCCACGGTGACCCCGGGCATGACCGTGGAATGCGTACCGATCCGGCAGTTCCGCTTCAGGACCACGGGACCTTCCCGTTCATCAATCGTGGAGACCGAATAAATCGCGCAATGCGCCCCGATCTGCACTTCATCCTCAATCGTCACGCCCGCCTTGGCGTTGATGTAGGTAAAGGCGCCGATATCGGTCCGGTGGCCAAGCTTCAGCCCCGCCTTGTTCTGCACCAGCCAGTTGTATTCCGTCAGTTGCCCATCTGCAATCTGGGGCGGCTTCCAGCCTGCAAACCGATCGCTGGTTTTCATTCGGTCTTCTCCTTCCGGCCTGATCCCGTGAACTTGGGCATCGTGGCGTGGCCGGCCGCGCTAATTCCCTGGCCTTTCAGCACCTGAAGCAGAGTCCGCCACAGGATTCGAGCATCCAAAACCACACTCACATGGTCCACATACCAGACATCCATGGCAAATTTCTCTTCCCAGGAAATGGCATTGCGGCCGTTGACTTGCGCCCAGCCCGTGATGCCGGGCCTGACCTCGTGCCGCCGGGCCTGTTCGGGAGAATATAGCGGCAGGTATTCCATCAACAGCGGCCGCGGACCCACGAGGCTCATGTCGCCCCTCAAGACGTTCCACAGTTCCGGCAGCTCGTCCAAACTGGTCCTCCGCAAGAAGCGGCCAAACGCCGTCAAGCGCCGCTCGTCCGGGAGCCAATGGCCAGCGGCATCCCGGGTATCGATCATGGTGCGAAACTTAAGGAGCGTGAAAGGCCGGCCATGCCGCCCAGGACGCGGCTGGCGGAAAAGGACCGGCGCTCCCAGTTTCCATCGCACCAGCACCGCCAGCACGACCAATCCGGGAGCCGACAAGCCCAGGGCCAGGGCGGCGATCAGGAAATCAATAGCTCTTTTCACTGTGTTGCCGCACAGGGTAGCGGCCATGCGGCCGCGGCTCCAAGTCATTTTTCCCGCGCCAAGGCTTCCGCGATACGGTCGGCTGTCCGACCATCCCAGAGCGGAGGCCGAACGGGTTGCCGGCCCCAGGCCATGGCTTCGTTGAAGGCGGAGCGGATATGCCCGGGATCATTGCCCACGAGCACACTGACCCCGCCATGTTCGCGCAAGGTGATGGGGCGCTCGGTATTCCAGCGTAATGTCAGGCAAGGCGTGCCCAATACGCAACACTCCTCCTGCATCCCGCCGCTGTCCGTCAGCACAACCGCCGCCTCCATATTCAGCTTCAACGTTTCAGGGTAACCGAGAGGCTCCAGCAGGACGATTCTGGGACACGAAAGCAGATTATCCCAGAGTCCAAACTCCTCCAGTTGTTTCCGAGCGCGCGGATGAATCGTCCATACCAACGGAGTCCGGGAGGCGATTTCGTCCACAAACAGCCGCACCAAGGGCTCGAGGGTTTCCCGGCGGTCGACGTTCGAAGGCCGGTGCAATGTCAGCAAGGCAAACGGCTGGGACGGGTCGAGGCGGACGGGCGCGCGTTGCTCCGTGCCTCCCTCCAAGCGATTATTCGCGATGATGGAATCCACGGACAGGGCCTCCGCCTGCGCGCGATGGATCTCCAGCGTATCAATCATGATGTTGCCGACAAATCGGATGCGTTCCTCCGGAACCCCCTCGGCCCGCAGGTTGGCCCCGGATAATTCGTCAGGCGTGAACAGCAGGTCCGCCAGCCGGTCGGTAACCAGCCGGTTGATTTCCTCCGGCATGGTCATGTCCCGGGAGCGCAATCCGGCTTCGATATGGGCCACCCGGACGCCTTCTTTCTTTGCCGTGATCGAACACGCACAGGTGGCATTCACATCCCCCACCACCACAACCCAGTCGGGCGGAGATTGCCGAATCACTTTTTCGAAAGCCATCATGGTCTGCCCGACCTGTTCTGCATGGCTGCCCGAACCGATGTCCAGATCCGTATCGGGCCGGGGAATGTCCAAGGCATCGAAGAAGGCACGGGACATGCGCTCATCATAATGCTGGCCGGTATGGACCAACCTGTGCTCAAGGCGTGGCCCCCCATCCGCCGCAGCACTGGCATTGTGCCGTTCCACCGCCCGCACAAATGGCGCAATCTTCATGAAATTAGGACGTGCGCCAACGACTGAGATGATTTTCACCGTTTTTTCTCCGTGCAGATCTTATCCAGGAAAGCCACCCATCGCCGGGCCTGGATGTCCCGGGCAAACTGGCGTTCGGCCAACCGCCGGGCGTTTTGCCCCATCCGCTGCCGCTCCTCCGGATGGTCCGCCAGATGAATCAGGGCAGCGGCGAACGCGGCCGGATCGCGGGGCGGAACGACGACTCCACATTCGTTGGCCTTGATGAGGTCCGCCAGCCAGCCGGGGTAGTTGTTCACCACCGGCAGACCGCATGCAAGGTAATCAAAGAACTTGTTGGGAGACGTACCGAGGTAGAACGCGGGTACGTCGGCCAGGATCATCAGACCAACGTCCACTTCCTGCAGGGCACGGGCCAGGTCGTGCTTGGGCATAGGATCGCGGAATCGGCAGTTGTCGAGACCTTCGCGCGCCGCGCGAGCGGCCAAGTCAGCCTTGAGCTTGCCCTCGCCGATGAAATCCAGTGTGATTCCACCACGCCCGCGGCGCTTCAGTTCGGCGGCGGCGGCCAGCACCGCATCAAGCCCGTTGGCAAGGCCGTGCGCACCGGTGAATACAGCCCGCAATGTTCCCGGTGGACTTGTTCGCGGCGCCGGGACCGGGCGAAACAGGTCCAGATCGCACCCATTCGGGATCATTTCGACAGGCGTGATTCTCGCGCAATGCCGGCGAATGCCCGCTACGATGCCGGGCGCCAGCCCGACACACCCATCCGCGGCGCGGTAGATCAGCCATTCCAGCAGCGACAGGGCGCGCAGAATGACCGGATTTGTGATGACGCCCATGGCCCGGGGCAGTTCCGGCCACAGGTCGCGCACCTCGAAAACAAAAGGCTTGCGCGGCTTCAGAATCCGCATGGCCATGCCCGGAATTCCCGCCGTCAGCGGCGTCGAGGTGGCGAACAGCAGGTCATAGTCTGTGCGCCAGGCGATTCCCACGCTCCGGAACGCATAGCGCAGGAACGTTACGCTACGTTTCAAAAACCCGTCGCGGTTTGAATATGGCAGGCACAGTTCCTTCACGCGAATCCCGTCTACCTCCCCTTCCCGCAGCCCACAGTGAGTCGCGCCGACAAGGCCGGAGGAGCCAACGCCCGTTGACCCGCAGACCATGGTCACCTGGTGCCCCCGTTCGAGTAACGCCCGGGCCATTTCATAGGACCGTGTGCCGGTAGCCCCTGCCCGCGTGGAAAAATGCTGATGGAAATACAGTACGTGCATGCCTAGCCCGAACCGAGTGCACGCGAGATCATACCCAACCAACCTGTTTGCGCCAAGTTGTTCAGCCGGACCACCAGGCGACCTGGCGATTTTCTCTGCCGGGGATATGGGTTCAACGCCTTTGAAATGACTGTGTTTTGCTGATCCCCGACCGAATCCGTTTGGGCCTGAGCGGCCAAGCTCGAGATGAATGCTGACTACTGGATTGCGCGTAGGATTTGTCGGCTCACGCAGAAGACGCCATTTCATTCACCACGGCGCGGAACTTGCCGCTTGCGGTGCGAGGGATTTGCGCCACTTTTTCCACCCGGATGACGTGTCCCGGCCCCAGATGCAACTCCATGTTGCGGATCAAGGTCGCCTCCTCATCCGCGCTGAAACCCGGATCGGGCACGATACGAACGATGAACAAGTCCTTAGCGCGCTGGACGACCTGCCCTTCCCGTATGCCATGTACGCCCTTGAAGGCGGGATCGAAGCGGATGACCGGATCGCCCCGTACCGTGTGCAACATGTCTTCCACCCGACCGCATATTTCCTCAATGATCGGCATGTTCCTTCCGCAGGCGCAATGGGACAAGCGGGACAGGCGGACCACATCGCCCAGTTGATACCGGATCAGCGGCTGCAGCTCATTCAGAAAACCGGTACAGACCACTTCGCCCATTTCCCCGGGCTCCGCCGGCTTGCCGTCCGCCTTCAACACTTCCAGATAGCCGAAATCCGGGGACACGTGCAGGTGCCCCTGTTCGCAGGTCGCCCCGAAAACGCAAGCTTCCGCCGCGCCATACTGATCGTAGATTCGGCACCCGAAAGCCTGTTCAATCGTGCGACGCTGTTCAGCAGAGAGCGTTTCGGAAGTCGTCACGATGCCCCTCGGCCGGGGCAAGGACACCCCCTCGTCCAACGCAAAGCGGGCCACAGGATAAATGGCGCTGGGATAAGCCAGCATCAGTTCCGGCGCAAAGCGCTGAAGCTCGCGACAATAGTGCGCCAGGTTTTCACGGCGCAGATGATAGATGGAAAAATAACAGATTCCGGTCAGCCAATCGTGCCGCCAGAAAGGAGGGTCCATCCGCCGGACCGGATGCACCTTGCGCACACCGAAAACCGCCTTCCGCGAACGATGACTTGCGCCAAACCAGTTCCAGCAGCGGGCATCCCAATAGGCCCAGATCATCTGATCCATCCGGCGCGAGCGGTAGATGTTTCGGGGAGTTCCACTCGTTCCGCTCGACTTGTAGGTCGTCACGTCGTGCTCCGGCCGGGCGGTCAGCATGTCCTGCCCATGCAGCCGCAGCTGGTCGCGGCTCAGCAGTGGCAAGACCGACAGGTCGGCGGGCTTTTCAAGCGCGGCCGGATCAAAGCCCGCCAGTTGAAATCGTTCGCGGTAAAAGGGACTGTGCCGGGCCACCTCCCCGATCTGCCGCAGCTGCTGAATTTGATACGCGATGAATTGCTCGGTTGACCAGGATTCCCGCTCCCGAACCCGACGAGCTTCCTCTGCGAAAATACCCTTGTATCTCCGCCGATAGACCCGCCACCCGTACCAGGTCGTCGCCACCTCCTGCAGCAGCAGCGGGGCAGCGGAATATAGTTGGTCAAGTGCGGACATGGCTGCCCGGGTCATCCGTCCGTGTTTAATCCAGCCCCGACAACCGACGCCGGGTGAGACGCCAGGCTTCGAAACAGGTTCTGCCAGCGGGCATACACCGATGGCCACTGGTAGGCCTGGGCCCGGACGCGCGCTTGGCTGGAAAGCCGTTGTGCCAAGGCAGGTGATTCCAGCAAATCGATGATCGCAGCCGCCATGGCCTGGTCGTCATCACTGGGAATCAGCAAGCCATCCGCCTGATGCCGGACTACCCATGGCAGTCCCCCAACGGCCGTGCCCACGACGCACAGACCGGCGGCCTGCGCTTCGATGACGCTGACAGGCATGTTGTCAATCCGGTTGGTGTGCAGCAGGATGTCGGCCTCGTTGTAGGCGTCCAGCAAATCCGCCTTGGGCAACCGGCCGGCAAAAGTTATGTTCTGCAACACGCCCAGGGAGCGGGCCAAAGCCTTCACGGCGGCCAGTCCGCCGCGGTCGGGACCGGCCATGACCAAGCGCAGGTCGGGGTATTTTTCCCGCAGACGGGCGACGACGCGCACTGCCATCTCCGGATTATACACCTCGCGGTCAAATGCCCGTGCCCAGATCAGCTTTGCGGAAACTGCGGTACGCGTACGTGGATGCAATCCTTGGACGGCCACGGGATTGTCGATGACATGAACCTTGTAGCCCCGTTGGCTAAACTCATCCGCCAGATAGCCCGAGGGCGAGACCAGGGCCTGGGCGCGAGCGAAATGCCGCGCCAGGCGCGCCGGCGACTGCTGATACCGCTGAGGCAAGGCGCCGCCGCGCAAAACCAATACGACCGGTTTGCCCGCTCTCCGCGCGAGGATGGCACAGATTTCCGACCAGCATAATGCGGCGGTGCTGAACGTTTCGATGATGGCAAGGTCAAAGCGCTGCCGTTGGTGCCATGTTGTCCAGGCCATGTCCGCCAGGCGACCAGGACGGAAACGTCGCTGGCTGGCGGTAAGCACCACATGCCCGGCCTGTTCAAATCCGGCCGCCAGCACTTCGCACACCTTGGCAGACGTATCGGTCCAGGCAGAGGCGAAATTGCCGATGAGAAGCAACCGTTCTTTGGGTGACATCACGGGAAACTCTTTAGCCGATCCGACGACGCCAATGATCCATGGTTTCGGCGTAGAAATCCAGCATGTGTTGCGCCATGGTTTCCGGGCGGAAGTCGCGTTCCGCCCGAGCCCGAGCCCTGGCAGCGCACATTTTTCGCAACGCTTCATCGCCCAGCATGTTCTTCAACGCCGCCAGGCAGGCCCCGTAGTCGTGGGTTGCATACAACAACCCCTCCGCCCCCGGCGTCACAATTTCAGGAATACCGCTGGTATCCGACGCCACGACCGGCAATCCCGCCGCCATCGCTTCCTGAACCGCATTGGGCAACCCTTCGGCCGCCGCGCAATGCAAGAACACATCGGCTGCAGGAAGAATGTGCTGCACATCCAAGCGCGCGCCCCAAAAGACCACCTGTTCCTCAACACCCAGCTTCCGGGCCAAGGCCCGCAAGGAATCTTCTTCCGGCCCGGCGCCAACCAGCCACAAATCGAAATCCAATCCCTGTTCGCTCAAGTCATGCACGGCCCGAATCATCCAGTCTGTTCGTTTGCGTACGATCAAACGGCCAACGGCAACCACCACGAGCCGCGGCCCCTTCCGCGCCATCACCTCGTCCAACGGTTCCGCATCAAAGAATGGGGATGCAACCGCATTATGCACGACTTTGGATCGCCGGACCGGAATGCCCATCTGCCCAAGCTCCGTCAGGGCCGCCTGCGAATTGGACACCACGCCGTCCGGCGCCCGGGCCAGAAACGGAAAAATCCATGAATGGAAATCCTCCTTCCGGGCCTGGGAAGGAATATTCTGCAGGAACCCAAGGATGGGACATGGACGGCGCACAAATCCCATCTTCAGGTAAAACATGGGATAGAGGTTCCAGGCGTGAATCAAATCCGGCCTCCACTCCTGGATCAGACGCCGCAGCCAGCGTAGACGCATCCAGCGGGATCCAGTACCAGACGTTTGAACCGCGTGACCGGAAAGCCGTTCGACATCCGGACGGAATTCGCCCCCCTCGTTCAAGCAGGCGACGCGGAATTCCCATGGACCACCGCGGACAGCGGCAAGAAACGTGACCAATTCGCGCTCGGCACCGCCCAAGGCAAGTTGCCCGCAGACAATGAGAATTTTCCGACGCATGATACTTAAATTTCCAGGGGGCCAGACACCCGCTCATCTTCCGCCCGCACGGCGCGCAGTTGCACGCCCCAGCGCTGCTGACACAACTGACGATACCGCTCAACCACAGATTCAATGGATATCGAGCGCGCCCATTGCATTCCGGCACTCGAATATCCCCGCCACCGTTCACCGTCCTGAAGCAGATTTTCCACGGCCGCTGCAAACGCATCCATGTCGCCGGGAGGCGTCACGACCAGGCCTCGGCCTGCCACGATTTCCGGCAAGGCGCCCACCGTAAACACCACAGGCGGCACGCCAAAAAGCATGGCTTCATGCAGCACCTTGGGAAACCCTTCGGTGGCTGAGGGCAGCAGGAGCAGGTCTGCCTGGGCATACCGACGGCCCAGGGCGCTCCACGGGAGTCGGCCGTGAAGACGCACATGTTCCTCGAGCTTGTTTCTTTTGATGACCGACTCGATGGCCGGACGCAGTTCACCGTCTCCAACCAGATGCAGCTCCGCGCGGGGATGAACCCGAAGAATGCGCGGCAGCACGGCAACCAGTTCCCCCACCCTTTTATTCGCGCTGAAACGACCGACCCACAGAAGCTGGATGCCGTCTCCCCGCGGAGGCTCTCGCGCGATCGACGGCAGCGACTCGATTTCCCGCCGGGTGAGGCTGGTGGTCGCTGTGCCAACGATCCATTCCGAATCGCCCGGCAACCGGTGATAGACGGTAACCAGAACCAATCCGGGACAATGCCGGATCAGAAATTTCTGCAGGCGTGAACTCCAAGGGGCCCCACCCGACAGGTCCCAGTTGCCCGCCCATTTGATGTAAGCCGGCCTTTTGAATACATATTGCAGCAACAAAGCAAACAACGCATTCCGCGCGGGGGCGCGAATATGTACAAAACGGCATTGCCGGAAAGCCCGGATCAGCCGGCACAGGGCGACTGCCGAGCGTCCCAGGGACCGAATCCGATCCTCCACAGACCGGGTGAAGGCGCCATTAGCCACCCAAAACCCGAGATTGGGCGACCGATAGGGGGCGGCATCTTCCGGGACCGGGCCGGGGGGAAAACGAGTCGCCAGCCACACCCGGTCGAACATTTGGGCCCAGAGCTCGATCTCCCGCACAAAGTGGCGGGGCGCCAAGACCGCCTCCCCTTGCCGGTAATGCGCGCATTCCGCAACAATCAATAACCTGACCGGGCTGTGAAACGTCATTTCCATTGCACCGTGACTTCGCATCCGGCGGGCAAATCGAAACAGTAGAGTCGCGGAACGATGCGTGTTGGCGTCAGGGTTTGATGGTTCACTGACACCTCGACCGTGGATTCAGGAAACATCAGGGAAAAGCCGTTCAACGGCACGCTCGATTTGTTTGTAACAGATACCATGTTCGGCTGCAGATCTTGCACAGACACCCGCATCCACGCCTTGAACCAGGCGGCGAGTTCCTTCATGGTCGGATTCCATATCTCACCCGACTGTATCTTGTGATTCAAATCGGTGATGATCGCGGAGAACGGATGGGACCACACCCATCTCGCCCCCCGGCACACGAGGGCGCTGTCCCCGTACAGAAGCCCGGTGTGACAGAGATACATGTGCGCCACGTGCAGACCCCGTTGACGCACCAAATCATCCATGCGGCCCCAGGCCGCGGCAAAATTGTTATCCAGGCTTGTGGTAAACAACACGAGGTCGTCAGCGCCGATCTGCCCCAGGGGCAAGTCCGGTTCGCCGAACAGGACCGGCAAGGGTGCAGACACATTGACGGGCCGGAACTCTCCAGCGATCCTGCGCCGGATAGCCCGTGCCATGTCACGAGGCAATGCCAACGCAAGGCCGCAAGCTTCACGCCAGCCGGGAGGGTGCACGCTCTTCTTCAGCAGCAGACTGCGTACCGCCTGCAATCGACGTGCCGTTTCCCCGGCTTCGGCGCCGGTATTTACCGCTTCAAGGAACCTTTTCCCGTAGTTGAGCGATTTCCAGAATTGTGCCCGAGCCAAGGCACCCAAGGCTGCAAGAAAGTACTTTCGTCCGCCGTCGGGCATGGCAAGCTGGTCCATGTTTGAAACCGGATAGCGCATCCCGTCGATATAGGACCAAATGGCGGTAAACCCGTGTTCGCGGAGAAGGTCAACCAAGTGCCAGCAACTGGCGCGGTTATGTCCCTGCCGGGTGTAGTTAAAGGCCTGCCCTTCTGAACAGCCGTGGTCTATCCATGTCCCGCTTTGGTACCGACGGGCGAAGAAGTCCAGCGCATTATGGAGGTCGCTCAAGGGTATCTGACCTGAGACCTCGCGCGGACGCACCGCAACCGAATGCGGACAGATCTCGTGCCCCTCCGCGTTCATTGCATCCGCCACATGCCGGAACCCCGGCACATCCAGACCTTCTGGCTGCGGCTTGCCCGGCACGGCACAGTCGGTCGTTTGCCAGAAAACAGATTTGGTGATGCGCAAACACCCGGCGGCGGTCCCATTGCGGCCGAGGAACAATGCCGACAGCTTGTCCGCGCGATCCCAATCGCCGTGATCCGTCACGGTGAAGCAAGACAGCCGTCCATAAGGATAACGCCACGCCACGGGCTCATGCCGCCTGTTGTCCTGACCCGTGTGCAGGCAGATCGCAGCGGCCGCGGAAAGGCATCTTTGCCGCCCCCGGCCTGAAGGGGAGGCGGCGGCATCAAGGCCTTCTGGCCCGAACCTCTTTTGGGGATGGCGCCAGGGGCTGTCTATCAGCAGCTCGATGACGCCTTCGTCCCCGTCCAGCAGCAGCGCGGCGTGCCCCCAGTACCGCAGGGACACCATACCGGCCGCGCATTGTCCCTCCACATGGCCCGGGGTGAGTTCCATCACTCTGGCACGACGAACAAGTGGTTTCCAGTTGTAGGTTTCGTGCAGATACTCCACATCCTGGAGATGAATCAACTGCGGAATGGTCAAAGAAAATGAACCCTCCGCCTTCAGCATGCAAACGAAGTCCAAACGCCAACCGGGCTGCCCGGCGGGATTCGTCGATGCGCGCACACAACAGGTCAAAATGTCGCTGTCGCTGATAAAGGAGGTTTGGTGTGCATTTCGCCAGCCGCCGTTCTCGTGTCGGAAGCCGTTATCGGCCGTCAGCAGGGGCCGTCCGATCTCCCACAAATCCCCGATGGCAGAGCCGATCGCCAGCCGGTCGCACTTCAGGCCAATGGTCAGCTTGGGGGCGTTATTCATTGAGGTTCCGGGGCAAACACCGCGTGCCAAGCCCTTGCCAGCGCACGACGATGCCGGCGCAAGAAGGGATAGACAAACCGATACGCGCGATACAAGCGGGGCCGATAAATTTTAACCAGATCTCCGGCCAGCCGGTAATAGGTGGGCCGGAAACCCCGTTTGAAATCCTGCACTCCTCCACCCATGATGGCGGTCAAGTCATACGCCTCGAACCCTCGGGTTGCCAGATGCTCCATCGCCCGGTATTGCAGAAGGGCTCCCAGATACGCATGGGGATGCCTGTCACGGCTTGTCGCGCCCATCGCGTAGGAGCCGCGCCGTCCACCCAGGCCAACCACGATGGTGCCCTCCGGCTTCCCATCATACGCCGCATTCATAACCAATACGGTACCGTTCCGCACGCCCTCCCATACCGCCTGGACAAACGAACTCCAGGGGCGCAGGGCATACCCGGCCCGGACGGCATTCTCAACAAGCAAAGAGTAGGACAAGCGCAACGCTTCCATATCTTCAGCCATCTGAACCGACACGGCCGGATTTTGCAGAGAGAGTTTGATATCCCGCCGCGTGTTCTGGCGAAATCCTTCCAAGGGCACGCCGTTTTCCAGCGAAACCAGTTGTCCGTATCGCCCGACGGGCAACACCGTATGCGTCCCGCCCCGGTAAAACCCGCGAGCCAAGAGCGCTGCTCCCACGCCCATGTTGGCACCCCGCGGCAACCCGGGATCATAGGGCAGCTTGTGCTTCGCCGCTTCTCGCTCCCACCGCTCCTCGTACGGCATGGGCTCAAAAGGCGATATCTGAACAAACGCTGCTCGAATCCGCTCCGCGTAATTCTCAATCGCCTGGAGCAGCGCGTGTAATGCCGCATCGTCCTTCTTGCGTAGAGCGGGACCGTGAGGAACATCAATCCACGAAAACGACCCCATCCGGAACACGGCCAGCGCCGCTCCTCCGGTCAACGTCCCGGCCGCATCCCGGGTCAGCAGGTACTTCGCCTCAAAGCCGTAGGTCGCGAGGGAAGAGAACCAGTTCGAGGAGATCACGAAGCTGCCCGCCGGAGAACTCAGGAGAAGACGGTTCCAATCCACGAGATCCGCATCTGTATCTGCAAAAAAGGGTTCTGCTGGCATGGCGTTATTCCCTATCGCCGGCATCGAAAACGGTCCGTGAGCGGCGCATCAGGAACGGACCGCATCGAATTGCCCTCAAACGCGCAACCGTGCGGAAACCGGCCCGGAGAAAAGCATGAATCGACGGGGTGTTCTCCGGCACAACCAGCGCCATCACTTCCCCATTCACGCCGCGGTTTTTTTTGAGATCATTAAGGGCGTACCTAAGAACCTTGGTGAATATCCCACGGCCACGATGCGGTTGCGACGTATACCCGTCCCCCAACACAAAGGGATTGCCGAATCCGAACTGAGCCAGAAGCAAAACATGCCGACGAGCGCACACCCGGCAAACCAATTCTCTTTCAAGAAATGCGCAGTATCCGAGATCGTCCGCTCCGATCATTTTGCATTCAATCGTAAGCTCCCCCCAAGCGGGAGGAGGTTCCGGCACATCGCTCATGTCCATGCTGAACACGAGATGATCAATGTGTTGAATGCAGAAGATCCGAAGACAATCCCGCGGATGCATGGCTCGAAGTCGATGCAAGAACGCTGCCGTCCTTGAATCCGCGGGGTGCAGTCGATCCATCATTGAACTTTCATCCTTCTATCGGAGCACGCCGGAAGGCGCCCCGCAAACTCCCTGCCATGCCAATTGGATGTCCATTGGAGGCCGCAACACTGGCGGGCGCAGGAACGGGGAGAACCGCCGGGCCCGCCGGAACATCATGAGTCGAAGTTTGATTTCCCGCACCCTGTGACGCGGAGCCATGACCGACTGCCCTTGCCGGGGATGCTCGCACTCCGCAACAATCAGCAGATTCGTTTGCTCAGGGTTCGTTCGTGAACACATGGATGGGATCAAGTTGGGGTCTTCGCAAGTGGCGCAGGAACAGTTGGAGCCCATGAATGACCGAATGCCGGACGCGCCCGTCCTGCCATCGGCTGCGGCGGGGGCGCAGAAAGCCTGCCGCCCCCGGGAGCGGTCCGCCAGCCCCGATGAGTGACGATGGCAAAAAATGCCAACGCAAAACCCATGAAACCGGGCACCGCCCGCGAAGGATAAAGGGTTTCATTGAAAATCCCCACGACGAGCAGGGTCAACAGGCACATGATGCCGGCATGCCCCGCGACAGAAGGCGCAAGCTGGGGGTGTCGTTCCAAGACCCGTAGGTTGCCCCATAAACTTCTCATCCACCGGAGAAACACGATGAGGCCCACAACGCCCAGTTCGACCAGCACATGCAGGTAGACGCAGTGACCTGCCGCGGCCCCGGTGTCAAGGTTCCTGTAATTCTGGAAGCCGGTTCCGAACAGAAGTACATCCGGGCGCCCCACCAGGGCCCGGACGGTTTTCCCCCAGATGTACGGTCGGGTAACATCCAACCCATACAATTCAGCAGCCGTCCCGGTCTCGGCATCCCATTTATCCACAATCTTGTTTTGGGCCAGTTCGGCGTATTCGGTTCGAGAATCCAACATCGTCCAGGTACCTGAGGCGGCCACCATCGCAAGCGTCAGGGCCATAATGACAACGCCCTGCAGCCGCCGGACCGCCCCGAAGGCAAGCGCGGCACCCGCTAGGAAGGCGCTCCGCGCCCGCCCATAAACAACGGCTGTTGCCATCAGGGGCAGCGCACCCAAAAGTCCAAGCCGTAAAAGCAACGAAAACTGTCTTCTCCCGCGCCAGAGGGCCATAATGCAAGCGGCTGCTACGCTCATGAACAGCACCACGTTCAGATGGTTGATGCCGAGCGTGCCGCTGGGTCCGACATCGCCGTAAATGCGCTCTTTCTCTGGCCAGAGCAACGGGACGAGATCATATTGCTGCAGCACGATGAGCGCGCTTTGCACGACGCACGCCAGCAGCATCACCAGGAGCAGCCGGGTCAACTGGCGGCCATTCAGCGGCAGATAACGGATGATCCAGAAAATCATGACATAGCCCAACAACCGAAACAACCGTATACCCAGGACAAGCGCCCAAAACACGCTGGCCCCCCGCCCTAGCGTGACCAGGCATCCCCATACCGCCACGGCGAAAAACGCAACGGTCCATCCAACGAGCCGGTCCTCCCTGATTTGATTCCATGCCACCACTCGACCGAATGCCAATATCCCGACCAACGCGGTAAAATCAAACAACTTGAATTCATAGACCAGATCCAGACTGACGGTAAAGGAAACGATCCAGATCCCCAACAACATCATCTGCCGCGCATCCACGGCATTCCGCGGAGACACTCCGACATGGTGACGGCCAGGAAAGACTAGATTACGGGCCGGCATTTGCGATGGATTCCGTGTCGCGGGCGTTCTCCGCCAGCCTTTTTCCGTTCAATACATCCCGGTATAGTTCTGCATATTGCCTTGCGCACTTTCTGATATCGAATTGAGCGGCGGCTTTTTCCCGGCCCGCCGCGCCCATTCGCGCGGCTCTGTCCGGATTGGCCGCCAAGGTGGCAATGACCTCGGCGAGAGCTTCGGGTTTTTCCGGTGGGATCAAAAACCCCGTTTTCCCATGCTCCACGATGTCGGGAATCCCGCCTACCTGGGTGGCCACGACCGGAAGAGCGGCCGCCTGCGCTTCCACAACGGCAAGGGGCAATCCTTCCCATCTGGAACTGGAGGCAAACATATCACAGGCATGGAGAATCCTGGGCACATCGGTGCGTTTACCCAGAAATGCAATGTGGTCGGCCAAGTGCAATTGCGCGGCGTCCTGTTCCGTCTGTTCCCGGAGCGGCCCGTCACCCACCATGACCCACCTCAATTGCGGAAAGCGGGGAGCCAGGATGGCGGCAGCGCTCAACAATGTCCGATGATCCTTTTGTGTGCAAAAGCTCGCCACACTTGCGACCAGCGTGCCGGACAACGGGAAGCCCAGAAGGGCGCGCGCGTCGTCCCGGGAGCCGGGCGCGGCCAGGAAGCGATCCAGCCAGATTCCGTTGGGAATAGTTACAATCCGGTCGGTGGGCACGGCCCACCAGTTCCGGGCATGGTCGCTGACGGCGCGGCTCACCCCCACGATCCTCGACAGACGGCGGCTGGCCAGGCGGAATCCCAGCACGCGCCTTATTCTTTGCAATGGCGAACCTCGGGGATAGGTGTTGTGGACGGTCAGCACCATATGCCGCGTCCCGCCCAACATCACCGCCAGCGTCTGTTGAGGCAATGACCATGCGCATTGGCTGTGTACGATATTCGGGCGGATGCCCCGCACAATCGTCGCGTATTCCCGGATAAACCGGAGGCCATGCCCCGTGCCTTCGGGCAGCGCAGATATCGGGACGCCGATGGCTTCCAACCGCTCGACATGAGGGCCACGCCTTCCTAATAGGCAAAGCACATGGCAGTCGAACCCCCATTCTTTGAGCAAGACGCACCAATTCGACACTAAGTCCTCCGCGCCGCCCAGTTCCAGCGTTCCCACGACGAACAGGATTCGGACGGCCCTGGCCTCCGGCCCGTTTTCATGTTTCTGCGCTTGTTTGTTGCTGATCATGGCAAATCGGATTTCAGGCTGGCTGTCAGGCTTTCTTTGCCGGATTTCTGGATGCACCCTGCACTCGGTGTCCGTCCCGCCATTTGGCCAAGGTGGTTTCGTAGAAATCAAGGTTGGCGGAAAGCAGGACGTCAATAGAGAATTTTGTTTCCGCGAGGCGGCGCGCGGCCAGCCCCATGGCATCCCGGAGCGGGGTATCATCCAACACGCGGCAGACTTGCCAGGCAATATCCGCTGGATCCCGGGGGTTGGCCAGCAGACCGGACACCCCATGTTCAATGACTTCCGCGGCGGCATCGTTGGCGCCGAAAACGATCGCCTTGCCCATGGCCTGGGCCTCGGTCACGGCATTGCTATGGCCCTCCGAATAGGAGGGCAGGACAAAGACCTCGGCCTTGGCCAGGTAATCCAACACCGTGGCACGGGGTTGATGTCCCATGAAATGCACGGAGTCCACGAGGCTGGCCGGCAGGCGCCGTTTCAACTCTTCCATGGTTGACGTGCCCGGTCGGTCGGGCAACTGCTGGTCACGGCCGAGCAAGTACAGGGAACATCCGGGATGGGTCTGCTTCACCAGCCGGAAGGCCTCCATCAGTTCAAAAACGCCCTTGACCCAGTACACGGTGCCAACAAACACCACCATGCCTTTGCATATCTTGCGGACATCCGGCGGCGGGTATTCCGCCAGGTCGATGGGATTGTACAACACCCGGATGATGCGGTGATCGAGCCCGAACAAGCGGGCCGTTGTGTCCGCGACGTGGGCACTGCAGGAGGCATACGCAAAGGCTTTCGGCAAATAGCGTTTTTCAAGCCAACTGCGAAAGAACCGGGGCTTGCGGCCGAGTTTGGCTGCATACAGAGTATGTGTGTTGGAAAACCGCACTACAACGGGAACCGGCAGCCCGAGGGGCATGAGACCGACATAGCTATCTTGAAACTCGACCAAATCCACCTGGGTTTCCTTGATCAGTTGCATGATGGCCCGGCGGACAATCCGCCGATTCAAGAAAATACGCACCCCGGGAAGTCCGCGCGCCGCCTGCACTTCCCTGATCCTGACTCCCTGATCGGAATCTTCGGCATCCGCCGCTCCCAGTCCCAGGACCGTCACGCGGTGCCCGGCCTGCACCAGATGCCGGGCAAGAATCTGCAGTTTGCGGCCAATGCCGCCGTGGGCGCGGCCGGGCCGGGGATATTCATGGGTGGTATAGATGATATGCATCACGATTCCAGAAGAACATCCGCGATGCGGGCCGCCGCGGGCCGCGGATCGGACCCCAACTGTTCCCGGACAAATGACAACCGTCCGGCCCGGTCCAGGTCCGGGCAGTGAAGATAGGCGTTGAGATGCCCGCGCAGTTCCTCCGGACGGCCAGCCAGACGGCATGCGCTCAAATTCACCGCACTTTGGAAAACGTCTTGCTTGGCAAAGGTCCCGACCGACCGGCCGGCCACATCCATGCCGGGAGGATCATAACCGACATTGACCACCGGTTTGTCAGCTACCGCGAAATCCAGGATAACCGTCGAGGGTGCGCTGAGATTGGCAGCAGCATGCCGGATCATGCTGGCGTAGATGATCAGATCTTCGTAGTCGCTGGCCTGCCAGGGCCCGCCCGCCAACGAGGGACGGTAATCCCATGCCGGCGCGGAAATCCGCACGAAATCAAATTCCGCGGCAAGCCGTTCGATCTGAGGATCCGATCCCGTGGGATTCAAGCGCACGAGCAGATAGGGATCACCTGCGATTTCATGCCGTGCGATGGACCGGCAAATGTCCCGGATCGTGGCGCTTTCGTGAGGGATTACGCGCCGGGCGGCGCAGGTATAGCACAAGAGAAGGCGCGCAGGCGCCAGTGCAAACCGTGCGCAAAACGCCTCCCGGGTTTCGATGAATTCGGGGTGGCGCAGCAGATCAAACTGGCTTGCCCCGACCGACCGCACTTTGCGGGGTGCAAGGCGCGGATTCTGGCGCAGTAAATCCCTCCTCATCTGATCATTCCATACCAGGAACTGATCAAAGCATGGCCGGGCGCGGAATCCGCGTCCGACATCCTTCCAGTTTCCGCTGCAAAAGAAGCTGCGTCCCCCCGCCCGCCGTGCCAGACATGCCATGAGTGCTGCGCTGGGATGCACGGAATCCATGGATAGAAACGCACCTGGTTTCCAGCGGCGGATCAACTCCCGCAAGTGGGGACAGGCGGCGCCAGAAAACCGCAGCGCGGCGGACTCCACAGCCGTCAGCCCCTCCACGGCCGTTCGGGAAGCCATCAGCGAGCCGAGGTTATTGCGGATCCGTTTTGCGGTCGTCGCGGCATGCAATCCTTCGCCGGCCCGACCTTCCAATGCCCGCATCATGCCGGTCCGGTCCATCCAGACCCCATGCGCCCGGTTGGCCAATGTGGACAACCGACTCAAATAACCGGGAATACGGATGATAGGAAGTTGCACCAGCGAACAATCCGCGGGAAGATGTTTGACGAAATCACCATCGATGACCCGGGAGAGCAAAACAACTGGCCGATCCTGCACGAGTCGGCGAATCAGGCCGGAAAAAACCATGTTCCGGATTTCGGGGCCCCAATAGGCCGCCAACAGAATCGGAGATGGAGGTTGAGCAGTCATATCTGCTGCCCCGGCTGAACCGCCGGCCTGATTAGGCCGGCCGGCGCGCCAAGACCTGGATGAGAGTCGCCCCGCCGCCGAAAGTCAGCCGTGTGGTCCATCTGATTGCCCGTCGCAAGAGGGAAACGGGATTTTGATCGAACGTTTTTACCCATGTGATTTCAAATCCGCGGTCGGCAAACAGCCTCCTGAAGGTTGCGGGGGAAAAGAAATGCAGGTGATGGATCGACCAGCCGCTCCTGACCCGCTGCGGCAGTCGCCGCAACCAGCGGTCCCGCCGGACATAGGCGTTGGCCAATTGGTTTGGCACCTCCGCCAGCAACCAGCCGCCGGGCTTCAGCAGATCGAAGATCTTGCCGGCCACAAGGACAGGCGATTCCAAATGCTCGATCACATGGCTGGAATACACGGCATCATACTGACCGACCGGCGCATATTCTTCAATGGTTCCGCAAAAAACGTTCAAGCCTGCCGCACGAGCCTTGGCGCAGGCATCGGGATCGGCCTCAACCCCGCAGGCCGCATGGCCGGCACGTACCGCGAGCGCCATGAACTCGCCACTAGAACATCCAATTTCCAGTATATTCGCGCCGCGGGCCAGCCGCGTTTGCAGCGTCCGGATGTCGCGCACATACCCCATCTCCACGAACGAGTCCTTGAGCCGGCGCGTGTATGACTTCAGAACATATTCGGGATATCCCTCCAAGACCCCCGTGCGGTACAGCGTGCCCACCAGATCAGGTCCCGGCCGGGGCGACAGGAACAAGTGCCCGCAATGCCCGCATTCCGCCACACCGAAGGGTTCACCGACATTCAGGTACCAGGTGTAAAATTTGGCCGGCCGGAGGCCGGCGCCATGGCACACCGGACACCGGTCAACGGCCACTACACGGCTCTCACCCTGAATTCGGGATGCCGGGAGAGAACGAACGGACGCCTGCGCGCTGTCTTGATTCATTTCCGGGACTCCTGCACATTCATATCCGCAATACGGCTTGCCGGTTGGCACCCGCGGAGCTCCTGGTCTGCCGTCGCAGCAATCAAGGGCTTCAATTCACGGGCCAAAGCCGAGGTCAGCATGCGGGCCCCGGCCGGACCGAGATGGAATCCATCCGCATAATCCTTCGACGGAATCTGACCTTCCACAATGGGGACAAGAACCGGCACGTCAAGCTCCCGGCCCGCTTCCACCATGGCCTGGGCATTGCGGTCCCTGCTCTGGCCCGGAGGTATCCATAGAATCAAGCGTGCTCCATGGATGGCGCATAACTCCTTCATCTCCCAGATCCGGTCTCCGGGAGATGGCGGCATGGCCGCGCTAGCCGCGTCTGAAACACCCGCCCGGTTCAGGACGGCGGCCAGATGGGCAAAACGGGGGATCATCCACGTCACCAGGCGTTTGTAGATTTCCTCGCGCGATCCGTAGAACGCGCTGCCCTGCGCGATGAGCATGGAGCAGATCGCGTTGGCATTTGCTTTGATTCGTCTTGCCGCGTCGAGCAGATCCGGCCAATCCAGCATGTAATGGGCAAAAAAGTTGCCTCGCACGTGTGGCGCCAGGAAGTGGCGACTCCGACCGCCCACAATCACATAGTCGGGCCGAGCGCCGGACCGGAAAATACGTTTCAGTCCGAAGAGCCAATCCAGATAGTTGGTATCATCCACCGCCCAGCAGACCACGCGGGCATCGTTTCCCAATCCGGCTTGCATGCCCGGCAGATCGATATCGCTGTGCGTGATGGAATTTCCCAGGAAGAGAATCGACACTTGACTGGCCCCGCCGTTTTGCCCCAGGCGGCTGGCAGCTGCGCGCTCAGCATAAAAACGCCGGGTATTGCTATTGATGAGCGGCACGCCGTACCGGCTGCCCGCTTCCACACATCCGAAGACGACCAGGGCACAGAGCAGCCAGGTGCGCAGGCCCCGCGCAGCCGCGCGGTCAATCGGGGGATCAGAATTGGAAGTAGATAAAGGCACTGGATTTTGGAGCTCCAAAAACAAGAACCATCAGCAAAAGTCCGGCCGCAAGGGCAGACCGGCCCGCATATGGCAGGAAGCGGACAGCCCCCGTCCATTTTTCTCCGGGATACTCTTCGTTCCGTCTTTCAAGAATCAGGTCAAGCAGAAGGAGTGGAAGCGAGAACAAGGCCAGAAAAGCAAAGGCCGTGACATATTCGGCCTGCCATGCCCATCGCGCGATACCGCCGATGTAATGAAGGGACTCGGCAACAGAGGCCGCCCGGAAAACAATCCACGCGAGGCAGACCAGATGAAAGATTACGATGCGCCGGAGCCAGAGACTCCAGGCGGGGCTGGGAACCCCCTTGGAATCTTCACCCGCAGCCAGGCACCTTGGAAGGCGCGGCTTGATTCCCAGCCAGCGCTCCACCGCTAATCCCACCCCATGGATCCCGCCCCACAGCACAAACGTCATGTTTGCGCCGTGCCAGAGTCCGCCCAGCAGCATGGTTGCCAGCAGATTCAGATAGGTCCTGCGTTCGCCGCGGCGGTTTCCACCGAGGGGGATGTACAGGTAATCCCGCAGCCAGGTGCTCAGACTGATGTGCCAACGCCGCCAAAACTCGCCCAGACACGTCGCGAGATAAGGCTGGCGAAAATTTATGTTGAAATGAAAGCCGAACAACTGGGCGCTGCCCCGCGCAATATCGCTGTACCCGCTGAAATCACCGTAAATCTGACCAGCAAACGCGTACATGCCGAGGAGGACCGTGGCGGTGCTGGGTTCCCCGAGCTGGCCCGAGAAAGCCGCGTTGGCCAGCAGCGCGCAGTTGTCCGCAATCACGCACTTGCGAAACAAACCCGTGGCGATCAGCATCAATCCATCAAACACCCGGCCCGGCGCATAGCAGCGGGGCGAAGACGTCTGCGGCAGCAGATGGGCCGGACATTGGATCGGTCCTGCAACCAGATGGGGAAAAAAACTGATGAACAACGCATAACTGACGAAGTCCCGGCAAGGTTCGATCTTGCGGCGATATACATCCACGATGTATGCCACGGCTTGAAACGTGTAAAAGGAAATGCCCGCCGGAAGGATGATGTCGAGAACGGGGCCCGTCACCGTACCGAGGCCCAGGCTTTCCATGAGTTCCCGGAACGAACCGACGAAAAAGTTGAAATATTTGAAAAAGCCCAGGAACCCGAAATTCAGCACGAGGGAAACCGCCAGGCATGACCGCCGCTGGCCGGGGTTGCGGCTGCGGGCGATCACGTCGGCCAGCCAGAAATCCATGACGGTTGACGTGGCAATCAGAAAGAGGAAGCGCCAATCCCACCAGCCATAGAAGAAATAGCTGGCAACCAACAGCAGCCAGTTCTGCGCGCGCCACGGAAGCCGCCAATATACCATCACCACGATGGCCAGAAACACATAGTAAACTGGAGCGTCAAAACTCATGTCGCATTGCGGCGTCAACGCCGGACCGGTCAACTTCCCTGCCTATCACCTGGTTGCGCGGCCTGGCGCACCCATTTCCCCGGGAGGACTCGCCCCGCCAGGCCCGCGACAAGCCGCTGCTGTTCGCGGCTCAGGCCGAGCACGACGATTACAGGACCCAGCACCACGCCCAGCGCCACCGCATAGGCCGCAAGCGAAGTCCAGGACGGGCGGTTGAGAATGGGGGCCGTGCGCAGCACCATGCCCAACCCTGCCGCAATCAAGGCGGCCAGCGCAGCGGGCAGCATGCTTTCCCGCAGAAATGCTCCAAGGCGCACTCGGCATCGCCGGGCGGCCCGCCAAGGCACATACCAGCCGTTTGTGAATACCGTGGCCAGCAGCGTGCCCGCTGCCACCCCGGCCAGTCCCCATCCCATTTTGACGAACAAAACACTCAAACCCAGATTGAGCCCGCTTTCTGCCAGTCGCGCCAGGCCCACCGCCTTGACCTGGAGATCGGCGACCAGAAAAATCGACGACACATGGAACAAACTCATGGCGATGGTGGACGCAACCGTGATCCAAACCAGCACCTCGCCTCCGTAGTTTTCCGCACCGACCCACAACGCGATGAGCCGGTTCGCCAGGAAGGCGAGAAAGATGCCGCCCGCCGCCGCGATGGTCAAATACGTCCGGACGCTTTTCAGAAAGACCTGCCTCAACCGGGATATGTTTCCCTCTCCCAGCAAATTGCCGACTCCTGGCCGCAGAACATGCCCGATGCGAAACACGTTCTGGCGCAGCAACTCGAAGATCCGACGGGTCAGGACGTAGGTGGTCACCGCCGGCAAGCCGATCAGGGTTCCGATGATGATATTATCCGTGTTGTAGATGATGGTGGCGGCAATCCGCCCCAAGGTGCCCCAGATTGAAAAGCCCAGCAACGATTTCACCTTGGCGAGGGAAAAATACTTGGGGTGGACCTGCAGACCAGGAACGGCTTGGTGGGCCTGCCGGGCCCAGAGGCAAACACTGAATATCTGCCCGGCCAAGGCGGCCAGCGCCAACCCCGTGAGTCCCGTGCCGGCCGCCAGCAAGCCGACGACGAGCAGGATCCGGAAGATCTGACTCAGAAATCCGATGAGATAGTTCTGGTAGATCCGGTGATTGGCATACAACACCTGGTCGTAAACCGATCCTGCCAACTTGACCCCATGGCTGAAGACCACAATCAACAGCGCCGTGGCCACCACCGGAAAAGGAACGGAGCCGATGTCAAACCAGCGGTCAATGAACGGCAGAACCAGGAGGGCAAGGACCAGCCCCAAGACCCCAAAACCGATCTGCAGAATCGTTGAGGTGCTGGCCAAGGCGTTGACGGCCGCCCAATCCCGCTTGTGGGCGTCGCGACTGAGGAACGCCATGAGCCCGGCCTCCAACCCCATGTCGGTCAGCCCGATATAGCCAACAATCTGCCCCAGCACCGCCCAGACGCCATAGCCCGTCCGTCCCAGCTTGCCCAGAATGAAGGGTGTGATGACCAGGCCCAGAACCAGCAGGATGGCCTGCGACACATATCCGAAGCCGAGCCCAACCACCGCTCGGGTCTGACGGGCGTTTGACACCTGATGATTATTCATCTCTGGTTGCGGAGGATTCGGCGAGGGAGTATTTCCACAGGTCGAAAGGAATGTCTTCGCGATGCTGATCCAGATACGCCACGACCTGCGAAGGGGTTTGGATCTCGCCGCGCAGATTCCCCAGCACAAGATTGTAGAGCTGGAGATTGTTGCACGGCTCTGCATACTCCAGGCTCTCGGTCTGCGTCTGCATTTTGATGAGAAGCGGCACCTGGTACGTAAGGGGACCCAGCAGGCTCTCGCCCTCGGGGGCGCGCCACCAGTGGTCCGAAGTCACGATGATCATTGTCCCATTCCAAAGATCAGCCGCCTCCATGCATTGGCGCAGTTCGCACAAGGTTGCGTCGCAAAGCGCGACATTTCCGAGATACTCCTCCACCCCAGGCCGATGGCGAACAGAAAAATCATTTCGGGTCGGATCCCAGATACCTGGAGCGTGCGGTACAGGTAGGTGGGCAAATGTCAATCCGATCTGCTGATTCGTCGCCGCCGACATCAGCCGATCTTTCAAGGCCCGGTACATCTCAATGGTGGACCGCCGCTCCGCCATCGCGGGCTCTGAATAGATCCAGCGCAACTGCTCCAACATAGCCGGGAGAACAGACGAGGCACGTAACCGGTCTTCCACGACCCGGGAAAGCCAGAAGCTTTCATCGGCATCGCGGCCGAGAACAAGGGGATACGGATGATAGTGGCCGACAACTGCGCTGCGCAATCCCAGATGGCGCGCTTCGGTGAAAATATTTGGCAGAGAGCGGTAGTCCAAGCGTCCCATTTCGTTATAGATGTCGACGAACAGGGTCTGTCGCCCGCAGGGCTGGGCATTGGTCACGGGCCGGCCGCACAGCAAGGCTGGAAGCGACGTCAGCGTTTCAGACGATGGAGGATACGCCGCGGGGAAGTATAGACTTTCGCGGCGCAACCGCTCGAATTCCGGCAAGGCCAGACTTTCCGGTCGTTCGTCGCATAACACCCGCTGATCCAGCTCGTCGAACACGATCCAAACTACGCGCCCGGGCAAGGCCGGGAACTGGGGAGAAATTATGGGGCGTGTTGCGTCATTTTTCAGGCCAGGCGCGTCGGTCTCCACCTGCAGCGCCGCCTGCGCAATGGCAAGAAAATCCAAGGGAGACACCACCAGCACGGCGGTCCGACTGTACACAAACACCTTACGGGGCCAGCGGATGATCGTGACAACCGCCCCGATCCCAACCAGCCACGCCAGTGGATTGAGCACAAGGCGGCCGATGGCAAGAGCTTCGCATTTTGAAATCTGGCGGAATGTGTTCAGGAGGACGAGCAGTAGCAGGAGAAAACCCCACCGAGCAAGGCTTCTTACCCAAGGCGTACGCCAATCGCTCCCGATCGTCATCACGATTCTGAATATCAGGGTTAAAGCCAACACATTGGACATGATGGCGATGATAGGCAGGTTGGGCGACATTTTGTAATAGCTGTCGAATGCGTATCCAATCTGGACATAATGCCACGGTTTCAGCAACACGAGATTCGCCAAGGAAAAGCAAAACAGCCAAGCGACGCTTTGGCGACGGAGAGAATGCTCAGAATCGTTCATCTGTGGCTATTCTGTTTGGGATCAAAGCGGGTTGGGCCAACCCGCCCTACCATCCGGACAGCGCGGCGCGCCGTCCCTACCTTTAAATCCGGGAAATCCTGTCCATCCTGTCTAAACCATGATTCGATTTGTCGTCTGTTCAGGTCGCTTTGGATTCCGGCACAGGTTGGGCATAGGCACCGTAATGCTTCTGGTAATGATAGTAGGGGCCGTAGCTTTGATAGCTGAACTTGGAATGGATGATATCGTTCATGATGATGGCGATATTGGTCATGCCGACATCCCGGAAACGCTGGACGGTATGACGAATCGCGTGCTTGCGGCTGGTCGCCGGCCGCGCCATGAGCAGAACGCAATCAACATGGGCCGCCAGCGTCAGCGCATCGCTGACAATGCCCAGCGGCGGCACATCCAGAATGACCCGGTCGAAGTTGGCCCGGGCCCAGGCCAGCAGGGTGGCCACTTTGGCGCCGCCGACGATTTCCGCCGGACGGGACTTGTCGATCACCCGCGATCCGATGATGCTGAGGTTGCAGCACCCGGAGGGAGCGACAATTTCTTCCGGATTCTGCCCGTCACCATGGAGAAACTCCAGCAGACCATCCTTCTTGCCGACTTCGGGGAAAATGCTGCGGACCAACGGGCGCCGGAGATCGAAATCGATCAAGAGGGTTTTCTGTCCGTTGCGCGCGGAGGCGATTGCCAGGTTGCAGCAGGTCGTGGTTTTGCCTTCCGCCGGCAGTGAACTGGCCACCAAAATCACTTTGGTTTGTTCGCGATAAAGCGGCGAATCCAGAATAGAGCGCAAGCCGGCGAAGGCCTCGGCCAGCTCACCGAAACGATGCGTCAGGGAAGCCGTGGCAATCGCCTGGCGGTCACGCGATTTGACGTGCGGAAGCACCGCCATGGCCTTAAGGCCGGTGCCGTCTTCGATGTCCGCGGCACCCACCACGCGGTCGGCCAGGGTATCGGTCAAAAACGCCAGGCCAAAGCCGCCGGCCAATCCGAGCACCAGTCCCAAAAGCAGAATCCGCAGCGGTTGCGGATAAATCTGAACGGCCGGCGCAATCTCCGCAACCTGTTTGACCGTGGCGGTGTTTTCGTCCGCGGACAGACGGGCTTCCTGAATGCGGTTCAGCAGGCCCAGATAGGACGCATCCGCTGCGTCACGGGTCCGGGTCAGCCCGGTGATTTTCATTTCACCCACGAGAATCTCCCCGTCCAGCCGCGAAGCCGTCGCCAGCAGTTCTTCCTGCTTTTGGCGCAGGCCGTCGGCCTGGGCATGGTAAAGCTGCAGATTGGCCGCGGCGGTGTTCCTGGCCCGCAGGAATGCATCCACCGCCTGTTCCCGGTAGAGCTGAATCACCTTGTCTTGAGCAGCGACCGCGGGATGTTGCGGCGTATAGCGGGATAACAACGAGTTCCGTTCCGCCAACGCCTGGCGGCAGCGGTCCAGAGCGGCGGTGACTTGCTCGGCCCCGGGAATCTCGGAAGGCAGTTTGCCCGCGCCAAGGGTGTCCAGCATCTTTTGTTCGGAGGAAGCCATGGCTTCGATTTCCGACAACCGGGCATTGAACCGCAACAGGGATTCCTCGATGGTCTTGCGCTGTCCGGCCAGCACGTCCATCTGGTGCTTCTGCCGAGCATCCAGCAAGGCCTGATCCGCCTCTTCGAGCTCTTTTTTCTGCAGCTGGGCCTGGGCTTCAAGCCAGGCCACGGCGGCGTTGGAGCCGGACCGGTTTTCCGCCCGGACAGCCGCCTCGACCCCGGCGGCGAATGCCGCGCAGGCGCGCTCGGCAAATTCGGGATCCGAATCCGAAAACAGCACGCGGACCAGGCGTGTGTTGCGGATGATTTCGAATTTTGCATGGCGTTTCAAACGCTGCATAAGCTCTTCGTCCCCGATTTCATCTTCTGGAAACAGCTCCCGATAGGCCGCCACTACGTGGGGCAGGATCAGGGGATTCTTGAACTTCTCAATCTGGGTATTGAGGATGTTGGCAGTATCTTCCGCACCGACCCGTTCTTCGATCATGGCATCCTGCTTGTTCACGATGCGCGGCCGCCGTACGCTGAGCTCCAGGCGGGTCTCTGCTTCATAGACGGGAATGCTGCGGGACAGATAGAAAGCGGCGGCGGCTCCCGCGAACAGTATCGCCAGCAGGATGGTAAGCCACTTGTCGCGGGCGATCTGCCACAGCCGCAGGGGATTCAGGGCGGCCAGCGCCCCGCCGCCGGCCAGCGGGAGTTCACCGTAATAGCCTCCGCCGTAATAGGGCGGCGGGGAGGATGGGGGAACAGCGGAGGGCTGGCCAAACGTCGGAGGGGGGGTCGCGGGCGACAGGTCGGGTGTATTCATGATCCGGTCCTTTCAGAAACGCGCGGGCACTTGGTAACACACGGCCACGACTCCTCCGCTCGGCAGGCGGCTGGAACAACGGCCAGGATCGTCAGCCAGATATAGAGGATGGCAGGACTGCGAAACGGTATATCCACTGCGCTGGCAACCAGCGTCGACGCCAAGCCGTATCCGGCCATCGCCCAGAGGGCTCTGCGATGGACAGCGACACCCACCCAAGCGACCGCCAGCGGAATCAGCGCGGACAGCAGCAATGCGACGCCCACGAGGCCGAACTCGGCCAAAAACTGCAGGAGATCCACATGGACATTGGCCCACCCCCCTTTCTCCAATCGCGGCCAATCCTCCGGAGACACATGCTCGGCCACCCGATACTTGTATCCCCATCCGCCCCATCCAAACCAAGGCTTTTCCAGCCAAACAGTCACGGCGGCAAGCACGAATCGGGGCCTGCCGCCCAACTCCAAATCGAGGCGCTCGGTAACCGGCCGATCCACTCCGGCCGACGCTTTCTTCAGGGAAATCTCCCGCTGAAGGCCTTTCTCGCCGAACCCGATTGCGGTCGCGCAGAGCACGGCCAGTCCCGCCAAAGTCAGGGCGGCCGCATTAACTCGTCCGGCGGAAGTTAGGAGACCCCATCCCCGCACCCAACTGTAACCCAGACCAAACATCAGCAGCCCTCCCGCCAGAATGATCCCGGTGCGGCTGAATCCCAAAACGGCGGCCACCAGACACAACAGCACCGTGGCGGCCAAGGCTGTCACGCGGCCTCGGCGGAGTTCTTCGATGGCCAGGCGTTTGGTCACAGGGTCGCGTTTATCCATCACCTCGGTCAGCAATAAACCCGCACTGAGCGCGCCGGCCAAAACAAAGAACGGCCCCACATGGTTGCCATAGGGAAAGGATGCAAAGAAATGACCATTGAGCGGTCGCACCCAATAAATCGCCCGGGTTCCCGAGGCCATTTGAACCAGCCCGAATACCGCCAGAGCTCCGGCATTATACGCCAAGAGGCGCAAAAATCCCCGGGCCTGGCGGCGGGACCAGGGGCCCGCCCGGAACGTCCAGACAATCACCCAGGCCGGAAAAAACCATGTCAGCATCTGACGGGCCTCTGCCCGGACAAAGGCCGATGGCCAACGCGGCCAAGGCGGAACCGTATACATCCATTTCTGATATCCCACGTCGAAATATTGAACCCGCCCGGCGTTGGCCCATTGGATGGCCAGGAGCCCCAGAAAAGCCAGTCCCGCATAGAACACCGGATCGCGCACAAGGGCACGGGCGGAGCGACGCACCAGCGCGACCAGCAGGACGACGGCGATCCCCACGCCGCCCCAGTGAAAGGAGGGCCGCAGCCCGGCCCAGGCCCAGAGCGTGTAGGCCAGCAGGAGTCCCAGCGTGAACCGGATGAATCCGGATGCATACGGGAGGACCGCCCCGCAGGCATCCCCCGGACCGGGCGGGCGGCAATGGGCTTGATGGTCCACGTCGGCGCCAGGTCTAGAACATCGATTCCGGCACGTAGACAACGTCGTCGGCTTCTAAGATGATATCCTCTTCCAGGCGGCCCGATTTGCCAACGGCATTGAGATTGACTGTCCGGGTCTCGATTGTTCCATCCGGCAGCGGCCGACTGATCAGAATGGCATTCAGCTTGGCACTGGTGGCAACCCCGCCCGCCTTCTGGATCGCCCCGCTCACCGTCAGATCGCGAGTCGGAGGAATCGCCACCCGGCCGGGGGCCTGGACCCGCCCCAACACGGTGATGAAGCCCCAGGGAGAAATCTCGCCGCTGCTGGTATCCGGAGCGAAATCCACAATAACCTGGGGATCGACCAGGAAAACCCGGTAACTTTCGCTCAACCGGCCTCGCAATTCGTCCAAAGTCAAATCGGAAACCGACACTTCTCCCAGGAGAGGCAGGATCACCGTGCCGCGATCCGAAATCCGCTTGGCGGGTTCATCGATCTCCTTGTGGCCCCCCACCAGCACGGACATGCTGATGGTCAAGCCAGGCCGCAGTTTTGCATCCGTGGTTTTCCCCGGCGCAGGAGAAGGCGGGACTTCCATGGAGGCGGCCATCTCCGGTACGGGCGGCATGGAGACCTCCTCGGACGGCATGGCGGATCGACAACCGGGTCCTGCAGACATGCAAACCAGGATGCAGGCAAGCATCTCGAACGGAGACAAGCTGTTGTGCAAGGCGACGAGCAGTTTTTTCGCTGTCACTGTTTCATCCTTTTGCAGATGCCATATTGTTCTCTACACGTCAGATTACCGCGCATGGACACACCACAGGCAACTCACACCGCATTGGCGCAAGACCGGGGCACAAATAACCGGATAATTATGAAAGGCCCTGCGGCCAAAGTCAACTTTTGGATAAACCACCCCCCGCCTGCCCCGGCCGGCGCCGCGGCGGGGGGGCGGGTTATTCCATTTGAACCAAGGGCCGTTTTCATTGTACATAGACGCGGGTAGAGCCGGCGCGGTCGCGTGAAACGCCCCGGAGCCGCGCGCTCGCGGAAGGCAGGAATTCGATGAACGTGTTGGTTACAGGCGGAGCCGGTTTCATCGGCTCGCATACGGTGGACGCCCTGCTGCAACAGGGGCACCGCGTCCGGATTCTGGACGCCTTGTGCAAACCGGTCCACCTGAAAGGTCCGCCGGCGTACCTGCCGCCCGAAGCCGAGCTGATCATCGGCGACGTACGGGATAAGGAGGTCCTGGGGCGGGCCCTGCAGGGCATGGATGCCGTCTATCACTTCGCCGCCTACCAGGACTACCTGCCCGACTTCAGCACCTTCTTCAGCGTCAACGCCGCCGGCACGGCGCTGATCTACGAGCTCATCGTGGAACGGAAACTGCCCGTGCGCAAAGTCGTGGTGGCTTCCTCCCAGGCCGTGGCGGGCGAAGGGCTGTACCGCGGAGCGGATGGGCAGTTGTTCACGCCCGACATCCGCCCCGAGGAGCGCCTGGCCCGGCGGGAATGGGAAATCCCGGATCCCGCCGGCCGGCCGGCGCAGCCGCAGCCGACGCCGGAAACGGTGGCCAATCCCCAGAACCAGTACGGCCTGAGCAAGCTCAGCCAAGAGCAGATCGCCCTCAGCCTTGGCCGCCGCTACCACATTCCCAGCGTGGCGCTGCGCTATTCCATCGTCCAGGGTCCGCGCCAGTCCTTCTACAACGCCTATTCCGGCGCCTGCCGCATTTTCTGCCTGAACTACTACTTCAACCGCCCCCCCACCCTGTATGAGGATGGCCAGCAAATCCGGGATTACGTGAACATCGAAGACGTCGTCCGCGCCAACCTGCTCGTCATGACGGACGACCGGGCGAATGACCGGGTCTTCAATGTCGGCGGCGGCCGGGGCTACACGGTGCGCGAGTTTGCCGACATCGTCCGGCAGGCATTCGGGAAAGACCTGGCGGCGGTCGTGCCGGGCCTGTACCGCTACGGCGACACACGGCACATCCAGTCCGACATCTCCGCGCTGCAGGCGCTCGGCTGGACACCCCGGAAAACCCCCGCGGACAGCGTGCAAGCCTACCGGGACTATCTGTACGAGCAGATCGACATCGACGACATCATGGAATATGCCGAGCGCAAGATGCGGGAGTTGAACGTGGTCCGGAAGACGCAGGCATAACATGAAAGCGTTCCTGCTCGCCGCCGGCGCCGGCACCCGCCTGCGGCCGTTGACCGATCGGATTCCGAAATGCCTCATTCCCATCGGCGGAAAGGCCCTGCTGGACATCTGGCTCGACAAGCTCGAACGGCTGGGCGTGACGGAAACGCGGGTGAACACCCACCATCTGGCCGCCCAGGTGGAGGATCATGTCGCCCGGCGCCCGGCTGCGGCCATGCCGCTCTCGCTTTTCCATGAACCCGAGCTGATGGGCAGCGCCGGCACCATCCGCGCCAACCGCGCGTGGCTGGAAACCGAGCGGGAGTTCCTGATCATCTACGCCGACAATCTCACGGATGCCGATCTGGCCCCTTTCGTGGCCTGCCACCGGGAACGCCAGGCCGAATTCACGCTGGGCGTGTTTCAAACTGATGCCCCGCGCGAATGCGGCATCGTCACGACCGACGAGACCGGCCGGGTGACCGCCTTTGAGGAAAAACCCGCCGCTCCCCGGAGCAACTGGGCCAACGCCGGCATCTACCTGGCCGGGCCTTCCCTCTTCGAGGTCATTCCCGACCGGCCCGGCCTCTGCGATTTCGGCTATGACGTGCTGCCCCGGCTGGTGGGCCGCATGCACGCCTGTCCGCTCGAAGGCTTCTTTTGCGATATCGGCACCGCCGCACGACTGGAATACGCGCGCCGCATGTGGCGCGGATAAGGAGGCCCGCTCATGCTCATCACCCAAACCCCTCTGCGCATCAGCTTCGCCGGCGGCGGCACCGATCTGGAAGCCTACTACCGCGAATCCGGCGGCGCCGTCCTCAGCTCGGCCATCGACAAGTATGTCTATGTCATCCTCAACAAGCGCTTCGACGACAAAATCTACATCAGCTACTCCAAAAAGGAGATTGTGGACTCGGTGGACGAGATCCAGCACGAGCTGGTGCGGGAAGCCCTGCGCATCGCCGGCATCACCAAAGGCGTGGAAATCGCCATCATGGCGGACATCCCCTCCTCCGGTTCCGGCCTCGGCTCCTCCAGCAGCCTCACCGTTGGCCTGCTGAACGCCTTCCACGCCTACCAGGGCGTCCAGGCCCCGGCGGAACAACTGGCCCGCGAAGCCTGCGAAATCGAAATCGCCCGCTGCGGCAAGCCCATCGGCAAGCAGGATCAGTACATCGCCGCCTATGGCGGCTTGAATTTCTTCGAATTCCGCCCCGATGGACGCGTCGACATCACACCCATCCGGCTCGGCCCCGTCAAGCGCCACTGGAGCGCGTGCATGATGCTGTTCTTCACCGCCATCACCCGCAGCGCGGATGCGATCCTGAGCGAGCAGAATGCCAACACCGACGCCAAACGCGACGATCTCGATCAGATCAAAGCCCTGGCCTATCGCGCACGCGATGCCGTGGTCGCGGGCCGCTTCGACGAAATCGGCGAAATCCTGCGCGAAAACTGGGAAATCAAAAAGGCGCTGGCCGCCGGCATCACGCGCCCGGAAATCGACCGCATGGTGGCCCAGGCCCTGGCGGGCGGCGCCACCGGCTGCAAACTGTGCGGCGCCGGCGGCGGCGGATTCTTGCTTACCTACGGCCCCCGGGCCGGCAAAAGCCGCCTGCGCGCCGCCATGCAGGATTACCGGGAAATGCCGTTTTTCCTCGAACGCTACGGCAGCAAGGTCAACTACAACGCGGAAAGCTACGAGTGGGATTGACCTTGCAGGCCGCGTGATCTCCCGCCGCGTCTTGGCCGTGTTTCCCGAGCTCAACATCCCGCAAAATCCGCAACCGCCCGGGATCGACACGCGGACGGGGTGGAACCCGTCCCTCCAGAAGGAGACCATCCCGGATGGGTTGTTGGAGGGCGGGCGCATCCCTGTTTCATTGACAACGATCGGTCAAATGTGAAGTGCGGCGGAAAGCGAGGCACGGCGAGCGCCACGCCGCTTTGAGAGTCGGCAGCCAAACATGCAGCCAAAGCGGGCCGGCGTGGTTTCACGGATGGCAATGGACTCGAGCCATGGGCGTTGGATCGGGAAAAACGCCCCCCCCGGTTCTCCTCCGCCCGTCGCTACCGTCCGAACCGGTGCAGCCAGCGCACTTTGAAAAGCTCTACAAAGATCCGGATGGATTTGCGCAGGTTGTAGGTCAGGCGCGAATCCGGATGGTGATTCCATTCCACGGGGAATTCGCCGACCTTCAGCCCGGCGCGCTGCGCCAAAAACAACAGTTCCCCGTCAAAAATAACGCTGTGCAACTTCTGCTGCGGGAAAAGCACCTGCACGGCGGCGCGGGTGTACAGCTTGAAGCCGCATTGGGTGTCCGCAAAATCCACCTTAAGCCAACGGTTCTGGAGCGCAGTATAGATCCGGGCGGCCCATTCCCGAACGGGCAGTTGGCGTTTGGCCCGGCGGGCCCCCGGCGCCCGCCGGGATCCAATGGCCACGTCATGGCCGGCATCCAGCACCTGCATGGCCGTTTCCACCTGGCGGATGGGCACGGAGTAGTCGGCATCCATGAACAGAACCCGGTCGCCCCGGGCCGCCAGCATGCCCGTCCGCACCGCGTACCCCTTGCCTCGGTTGGGAAAATACTCCAGCACGCGGAGATTGGGGAACGCCCCCTGGAAGCTTTCGGACACCGTCCGGGTACCGTCCCGACTGCCGTCGCTCACCACGATGATCTCGCTTGGAAGATTCTGTTCCCGCAGATAGCCAATGGTGGCCTCCAGCGTCCGGCCAAGGCGGTCCTCCTCGTTGTAGGCCGGGATCACGATGCTCAGTTGGGGGGTGGACTCCATGGGACCGGAATCATCGAAGATGCCTCCGGGATTGTCAAACCCGCCCTCGTCGGGCATGCTGTCGTGGATCCGGATCCGCCCCGTACCTGCGGCCCGGGACAATGACATGCCAGGATGACCCCATGAGGAAAATCGCGCCAGTTCTCATCATGCTTGCGGTGTTGGCAGGTGGCAGCTACCTGCGCCTCGTCCGCCTGGACTATCCCACGATGGGCTCGGATGTCATGGTGTACTACGGCATCTGCCAGAGCGGGGCCAGTCCGGGCGAATTGATGGTCAACAGCCCCAAGCATATCGGCGACCTGCCGCCCTTGTGGTTTGCGGCGCACAACGCCTTCCTGCAGTGGCTCAACCTCGAGGTGAACTATCGCAACGCCCGCCTGCCGGACGCCCTGATCGGCATTTTGACCTTGCTGGCCGTTTACGGCGCGGGGCGCGCCGCCGGCGACCGCCGCACGGGATTGCTCGCCGCCCTCTTTGTCGCCATCCAGCCGCTGCACGTCCAGATGTCGCGGGAGTGCTATTTCTACGCGCCAATCGTGCTGGGCGGTTTCCTGGCCATCTGGGCGTTCCTGCATCTCGCATCCGCCCAGGAAAACGGCCGTCCCCCGGGCCCGGCCTTCTATGCGCTCGCATTTTCCGGGTTCCTGCTGCTGACCAACATCCAGATCTCCTCGTGGAATTTCGCCGCGATTTTCGCTTTGGCGCTCTACGCGCTGCTGCTGCCCCCCGCCTTTCGGGGCGCCGCTTCCTGGCGGCCGGTCATCTGGATGACACTGGGCTTTTTTGTCATCGGCGTGCCCACCCTGTTGTCCGACTGGGGCATGCGCGATGCCATCGTCTCGCTGTTCGGCGAACGGAAGGACTATTGGCATAACATCTTCGGCGACCGCCTGGGCAATCCATGGCTCGACTCCGGCCGCATTCTGCTGGCCTATGTCGGCGGATCGGGCGGCCTGCGCCTCGCGGCCAGTGTCTTCTGCCTGGCAGCCGGCATCGGCGCCCTGGCCGTCCGGTGGCGAACCGACCGCCAGCGCCGCCTGCTCGGACTATTTGCGGCCGGTGCCATCGTCCTGCTGATCGCCCTGCACATGACATCCTCGTATCCCATGGAGAACCGCCACTACGCCAATCTCTTCCCGCTGCTGGCCATTCTTGCCACCCTCGGGCTGGTGCACTGGAGTGATTGGCTGCTGGCCCGGATCCGGAAACCCGGGGCCGGGGCCCTGGGCGCGGTGTTCATCCTGGGCCTGAACGCCTATCCCGCCTGGCTGTCCACCCATCTCGACTGGGAACCGCCGTATGCCAAGGTCGCCAAGTGGGCCGACGAGAACCTGCCCGCGGGCACCATCGTCCAATGCGACCGCTGGTACACCCCATGGAATGAATTCCGCGTCAATGCATCCAGCAATGTCCAGTACACCTTCACCGTGCCCAACGAACCCATCCAGACCTACACCGGCAGCCGCTGGCGCGAAACCGCCAAGGAATTCATCGCCAACAACCCCCTGGCCGCCTATTTCGAGAACAAGACCTACTGGACCCGCCTCGGGCCCTGGAAATGGCCCCACGATCAGTTCGCCCGCCGCCAGGATTTCGCGGACGACACCGCCGCCCGGCTGGACAAAATGGGGCTCTTCTACCGCACCCGGCAACTGGCTTTTCCCCGCGACTGGATCCCCGTCACGATCTTCTATAACACTGAAGACGATCTGGTTGCCCGGGCCCGCAACGCCGGCCAACGCCTGCTATGCCTGTTCGGCTCCGGCTGGGAATACACCAAGACGCAGGACTATCGCGACTGGTATGCGCTCCGACAGACCGCCACCGCCACCTTGCATAACCTGACCCCCGAACCGCTTCGCGCCCACCTCGAAGTGCGTGGCGCCGCCGTGAACAGTCCGGTCACCCTCACGGCCGATTCCGCATCCAACACCGTGTTCCCCGCCAACCAGTTCTGGACCAACCGGCTCGGACCGTTGACCCTCCACCCCGGACGCAATGAAATCCGGCTGGAAAATCTTTCCGGCCCCCAGCCCCCCGGTGTCTTGCTGGTGCAACGGATTTCCGCGAGGGAAAACTAATCCGCTGAGGCCGCCACCAGATCCATCCAGTGGTGCAGGATGGAAAAGTGGCACGTTTCGGCAAGACCGTAAGTCTTCGCCGGAACAAAGAAATTCAAATCGCCCGCCGCCCGCAACGGATTCTGTTCATCCATGCCCGACAACGTCACCACGGCCAGTTTCAATTTCCGCGCCACCTGGACCGCCCGCAGGACATTCGGAGACCGGCCGGAGCTGGAAATGGCCACCAGCAGGTCGCCCGCGGCGGCGCGGCGCGACAAGGGTTCGGAAAACACATTCTCATAACCCATGTCGTTGGCAATGGCCGTCACCAGCGAGAGATCCGAAAACACCTCGGTATGCAGTCGGGCGTTCTTGGCCAGATCGGCGGCAAAATGGCTGGCCATCGAGGCGCTGGCCCCGTTGCCGATCAGATAGATGGCGCGGCGCGCCGTGCGGCACTCCTCCGCCAGCTCCCGCCAGCGGGTAAAGGCCGCATCAATCTCGAGGTTCTGGGATGACCCGTCTGAACAGGCCACGCGCGCCAGCAGGCTGCGGATTTCCTCCACATGCTGCGGCCACCGGCCCGAGGCGCTGGTAAGGGGCAAGTTCATGGGACGGCATTGTAGCGCACGCCACGCCCACATTCAATCCGCATTCATCAGCGAACGACGAACGGGGGCGCATCTCCGTTTCATTGACCGACCGGAAACGCCCCCCGTCTCCCATGGTTGGTTTTTGGAGTGCGGGGACAACGACCAACGGGAGGCGGCCCCGCTTTGGCTGTTTGGGCTGATTCAACTCGGCTTGGCCGAAAAAAAAGCGGCGTGGCGTTCGCCGAGCCGCGCTTCCCGCCGCACTCCAAATTCAGCCGATCGTTGGCAATAAAACCAGAATGCGCCTGCCCTGCTTTCGCCTGCCCGCCCAAAAATAGGGTTGAACCAGTCCGCCGATGTGGCATATTCCCCCCATTCTTCCGGGCGATTAGCTCAGTTGGCTAGAGCACTTCCTTGACATGGAAGGGGTCGGAGGTTCAAGTCCTCTATCGCCCACCAGCTTCCACGCAACCATCCAACCTCTGCAAATCAGAGTCCTTCGGCGAGGGCGGCGCGGAGGACTTGCCGGTCGTCGAAGGGCGTCATGCGGCCGGCGATTTCCTGATAGGATTCGTGGCCTTTGCCGGCCACCAAAACCGTATCGCCGGGTTGGGCGGCCTGGAGGGCGGCGCGAATGGCCATGGCGCGGTCGGGTTCGACGAGATGCGGGCGGGTGCGGTCCATGCCCTCCAGGATGTCGGCGATGATGGCTTGGGGGTCTTCGCTGCGGGGGTTATCGCTGGTGACGATGGCGTAATCGGCGGCGGCGCTGACGGCGGCACCCATGCGGGGGCGTTTGGAGCGGTCGCGGTCGCCGCCGCAGCCGAAGACGCAGATCAAGCGGCCGGGCATGGTTTCGCGGAGGGACTGGAGTACATTGCGCAGGGCATCCTCGGTATGGGCGTAATCCACGAGCAGATGGCGGCCTTTGGGATCGGGAACGGGTTCCAGGCGGCCGGGGACGGGATCCATGTGTGCGAGGGCCGCGGCCATGGCTGCGGGGGGTACGCCGAGCGCGCCGCACACGGCCATGGCGGCCAGGGCGTTGAGCACGTTGAAGCGGCCGGGCAGGCGCAAAGCCACCTGCGCCTCGCCCCAGGGGGCGGTGACTTGAAAGGCGGAACCGGTTTCCGCGAGGCGCAAGTCCCCCGCCCGCACGATGGCGGCGGGATCGGTTCCGCAGGTGATCAGCCGGCCGGCGAGGCCGGGATCGGCCGCCAATCGCCGGCCATAGGGATCGTCCAGATTCACCACGGCGGGGGCATCGGCGGATTGGCCGGCCAACTCGTCGAAGAGCCGTTTTTTGGCCTGGAAATAGGCCTCCATGGTTTTATGGAAGTCGAGGTGATCCACGGTGAGGTTCGTGAAGACGGCGGCGGCGAACCGGGTGCCCCGCAGGCGCTCGGCGACCAGCCCCTGCGACGATACCTCCATGGCGAGGGTCTGGACGCCGGCCTGGAGGGCATCGGCGAACATGTGCTGGAGGTCGGGGGCTTCAGGGGTGGTCCGGAGGGCGGCGATCCGGCGCCCGCCGAATTCATAGTGAATGGTCCCAATGACGCCGGGCACGCGGCCGGCGGCCAGCAGGATGTCGCGAATCATGAAGACGGTGGTGGTCTTGCCGTTGGTGCCGGTGACGCCGATCACGGGCAGTTTATGCGACGGATGGCCATAGAATTCCGCGGCGAGATCGGCCATGGCCGTGCGCGCGTTTGGGACGCGGACCGCGGCCAGGCCGCGCGGCGGGCGGAGGCTTTGCTCGTGCAGGATGGCCACCGCGCCTCGGCGCACGGCTTCTTCCACGTATTGGCCGCCGTCGGTTTTGGCGCCGGGCAAAGCGCAGAAGAGGCAGCCGGGCCGGACGGCGCGGGAATCATAGGCCAGGGCGGTGATTTCGGTGGCGGCGGGGCCTTCCAGGGTGGCGTCGGCAAGAACCCGGATCAGCCGGCTGAGGCGCATGGTGCGGCCGTTCCGCCCCTTGGGCCCGGTCGCGGTTTCGGAACCGCGCGGTTCCGGTTTCATGGCACGCCAGCCAGAACGGGTTCGTAATTCACCGGTTCTTCGGCATCCCGGGGCCGGATGTCGAGGTAGTGCGCAATGGGTTCGGCGACCCGGGCAAAGACCGGGGCGGCGGTGAAGCCGGCCGAGCGCAGTTTGGTTTCCGGACAGACCGCGCTGTCCAAGACCACAATGATGCCGATTTCGGGCTGTTCCGCCGGCAGCAGCCCCAGGAACGAGCAGATATTGGCGTTTTTCTGGTAGCGTCCCTGCGCATCGATTTTTTCGGCGGTGCCTGTTTTGCCGGCGATGTCGTAGCCGGCGAGGGCGGCGCGGGTGCCGGTGCCGCCGGGGCGCGTCACTTCCGCCAGCATGCTCCGCATGAGCGCGGCGGTGCGTTCGGTGATGGGCCGGGACAGCGCCTGGGGTTTGGTCTCGCGCAGGACCACCCCGTTTTTGTCCACGACCTTGCGGACGAGATAGGGTTTCATCAGGTACCCGTCGTTTCCGATGCAGCACATCAGGTTGAGCATCTGGAGGGCGGTGACCGCCACGGTGTGGCCCATGGCGATGCGGGTGATGTCGATTTTATGCCATTTGGCCACGGGATGGAGCATGCCGGCCTCTTCGCCGGGAACTTCCAGACCGGTGGGGCGGCCGAAGCCGTAGGCGGCGAGGTAGCGGTGCAGCCGTTCTTCGCCGAGCATCACCGCGATCTTGGCGGCCCCGATGTTACTGGACTTGCGCAGGATGCCGGTGACATCCAGTTCGCCATAGGGATGGAAATCGTTCAGGGGGCGCCCGGCGTAGGTCCAGCGGCCGTCCTCGCAGTAGAAGGGATCGTTGGTCGTGACCAGGCCTTCGTTGAGGGCCGCGGCCACGATGCCGATTTTGAACACGGAGCCGGGCTCGAAGTTCACGCCGATGGCCCGGTTCAGGCGCAGGTCATCGGGAACCTTGTTGTAGTTGTTCAGATCGTAGGCGGGCCGCGAGGCCATGGCCAGGATCGCCCCGGTGCGCACCTCCTCCACGATGGCCCAGGCGGACTGGGCGTGCATGTTCGTGATGGCGGCATCCAGGGCCTTCTCCACGAAATGCTGGATGTTATCGTCGAGGGTCAGGTGGATGTCGGCGCCTTCCTGCGGGGCGACTTCCAGGGAGCGGCGGGTGACGATCTCCCGTTTATTACCGTCGCGTTCGCTTTGGCGGAACCCCGGACGGCCTTTGAGCAGGGAATCCCAGCGCTGTTCGATGCCGGCGCTGCCAATGCCTTCCATATTGGAGAAACCGAGAACGTGGCAGGCGAGTGCGCCATGGGGATAGTAGCGGGTGGTCAGGGGTTCGAAAAACACGCCGGGCAGGTCGAGGCGCTTCACTTGATTGGCCAGATCCTCATGGACATGGCGGCCGACGACTTCATACCGGCGGCCCGGACGGTTGACCCGGTCATAGACCTGCGCCATGGGCAACTGGAGCATCCGGGCCAGTTGGGTGCTGACCGCCTGCGCCTGCCTGTTGCTGAGGATCGTTACCGGTTCAACGCATACATTCTGGACCGGCAGATCCAGGGCCAACAGACGATCATTCCGGTCCAGGATGCGGCCGCGCCCGACCAGGATGGTTTCCTCCGAGGTGCGCATCCGGCGCACCCTTTCGCGCAGGGCGGCATTATCCCCCAAATGCAAATAGCCCAGGCGGACGGCCAGAACACCCCAGCCCCCCAGCAGGAAGATGGCGACGAACGCCACCCGCCACATGTAGCCGCGTTCAATCACGCCGCGTCGTGCCGTCTTGCCAGGCGTAGTGGACGGGATCGGCCGGCGGCGGCGGACGCAGACGGATGATGTCATGCGGAGCCGGCCAGGACATGACAATGCCATGCCGCGCCATCAGGCGCTCGAGGTTGGGCGCGGCGCGTGCAATGGCCCAGTTATGCTCCTCGTTCACCACGTGCTTGCGCAACTCGACCTGGTTCGTCTCCAATTGCTTGATCCGGGCCCCGATCTGGTCGCAGGTGTTGTACAGGCCCAGATAGACCAGGGCCAGCGTCGCGGACAGCATGCCGAGTGCCACGCCCCAGAACATGATCCGGCTGCCTTCATACCCGTGCTTGCGGTTTTTCCTTGCCATCTCAGGCCATCCTTTCCATTACGCGCAGCTTGGCGCTGCGCGCGCGCGGATTCACCGCGATTTCCTGCTCCGAAGCGACCACCGGCTTGTGTGTGACCCGGCGGGCGCGGGGCAACTGGCCCGCCCAGCGTTCGCCACCCTTGGCCAGTGATTCCATGCGGCCGACATGGTCCGCCATGAACCGCTTGACCATCCGGTCTTCCAAACTGTGAAAGCTGATGACCGCGAGGCGGCCGCCCGGCGCCAGCAGGTCGAGGGCGGCCGGCAGGCCGGCCGCGAGGGCGCCCAGTTCGTCGTTCACGGCGATCCGGAGCGCCTGGAAGGTTTGCGTGGCGGGATGGATACGGCCGCGCCGGCCGCCTTTCACCCGCGCGACCAGCTCCGCCAGTTGGGTCGTGGTTTCCAGCGGTTCACCGTGCGCGCGGGCGGCGGCCACCGCCGCGGCGATGCGTCGCGCCGCCGGTTCCTCGCCATAGCGCCGCAACAGGAGTGCCAGTTCCCGCGGCGGCTGTTCCGCCAGCAGCCGGGCCGCGGTCAGGTCCTGCCGGTCGTCCATGCGCATGTCCAACGGGCTGTCGTGCCGGAAGCTGAATCCGCGTTCCGCCCGGTCCAGTTGCGGTGACGACACCCCGAGGTCCAGCAGGACTCCCCGGACGGACTGGATGCCGTGCCGGTCCGCCACCGCGCGCAGGTCGGAGAAATTCGCCCGTTCCAGGATGACCCGGTCGCCGAAAGGTTCCAAGGCGTCCCGGGCCAGTTCCAACGCCTGTCCGTCGCGATCCAGCCCCAGCAGGTGCGCGTCCAGGCCGGCGGCCGCCAACACCGCCGCGGCATGTCCCCCCAGCCCCACGGTTCCGTCCACGTACCAGCCGCCGGGTTCCGTCACCAGCCGGGTGACGGTTTCCTGAAGCAGCACCGGCAGATGGACCATGGTTCACCTCGACGGGATCATACGAACCAGACGCGGCCGTGCTGGGCGCGCATGGCCGGCGGATCAATCCGCAAGCCGCCCGCGTCCTCGGTCACGCCGGTCGCGCCTTCGAACAATTGAAAGCGCGGCAGGAGGGCGCGTTGGGGAACGGAGAACCAACGCGCGTCCTCCCTGCCGCTGGAAATGGATTGGCTCATGACGAGCTGGCGCGCGACCGCGCCGCGCCCCGCGCTCGGGGCCTTGGACACCGAGGCCACGCGCACGGCCGGCACCACGCGGGTGGTGGCGACGACCCGGGCGGTGGTCCGGGATTTGCGCCGGACGGATACAATGGTTTGGGGCACCGTCCGGGCGGCGGGCGCGGCCACGGGGGTTGCCGGCGCCGCGATTTCCGAAACGATCGTGGCCGCGGCCGGCTGAAATGCCACCTGGCCGGTTTCATCAAACAGTTCCGCTTGCCGGGGCAGGGTCATGGGAACCGAAGGAGCGGGCGGAGCCGGTTCGGCTTCTTCGCGATCCCACCAGTTATCGCGATCCGGCTCCGGCCGGGCCTCGGGCCCGATGCCGAGCAGAAACGCGCCGAGGAAGCTTAGAATCCGATGTATTGCGCTGCTTCCGCGAACTTCGATTGATCCGGTTGCAAAGTCTGCTCGTTCCATGATTCGGGGCTCCATAATTCAAACCGACTGCCAACACCGACCAACACCATCTGATTGATGATTCCGGCTTCATCCAGAAGGGAATCCTTCACGCGGATCCGGCCCTGCGAATCGAGCACCACGCGATCGGCGCGGGAGAAGAAATCGCGCTGGAATTTCTGGGCCTGGACATTGGCCACGGAGGCGGCGCGGACTTTTTCGAGGCGCTGGGCCATCTCGCGCGCAGGCACGGCATAGAGACACTTAAAGCCGACTCCCGGCAGGATGAACAACGTGGGATTCCCCGCGGCCTCGCGCCAATCCGCCGGAATGGTCACGCGTTTCTTGCTGTCCAACGTATGGGTATAGCAACCGACGAAAGCTCCCGCATTCAGAAGCTCATCCATTTCGGTTGTGACACGTCGCTCCATCTGGCCTACCTGATGGTGCACTTTATCCCACTTTGCCCCACCAATCGTCAACAGAAAAAACGGATAATTCCGGATATTTTTTATCTATCTACCGCGGAATGAGTTATGCCGCCGGATGCAGCATCCCTCCCCGGCGCCGTTCACATCTTGTTCACAGGCTGTTTTTTCGCGCGGCAAACGGATTGGGATTCCCGCCTGAACAGAGCTCCAAAAGCGTGCTCTATGCGCTGCGGAGAGGCCGCACGTAAAAAAATACCGGTCGCCGCGAATTTTCGGCGCACATGTGATACAATCCGATTCCATGCACGAGTTGAGCCTGATGACAAATCTGCTGGATGCCGCGGTGAATGCAGCGGACGGTGCGCCGATCTGCGCCTTGCGCGTGCGCGTGGGACCGCTGTCGGGCGTCGTGGTCGAGGCGTTGCGCTTTGCCTTCGAGGCGCTCACTCCCGGCACGCCCGCCGCCAACGCCCGGCTGGACATCGAGGAAACCCTCCCCGCCTTCCACTGCCCCCACTGCAACATGGATTTCTCTCCGCCGGCCCTTCATTATGAATGCCCCGCCTGCGGCGCCGTGGACGGCGAACTGCGCGGCGGCGATGAACTGGAATTAATTGCAATCGAGGTGCCTGACCATGTGTGAAACCTGCGGCTGCGGCCATCCCCATGACTCTTCCCCGGCCCATGATGCGGCCCATGCCCACGGGCATGAACACTCGCATGACCATGCGCATGATCACGCCCCGCCTGTTCGGACCCTGAACGTGAACCAGCCGGCCCTGGCCTTGAATCAGCGGTTCGCCGACCAGAACCGGGGATGGTTCCGCGCCAAGGCACTCACCGTCTTCAATCTGCTTTCCTCGCCGGGATCCGGCAAGACCACGCTGCTGGAACGCACCCTGTGCGACCTGCCCGGTTCCGCCGCTATCGTCGGCGACCTGCAGACCGAAAATGATGCCCGGCGCCTGCGTGCCAGCGGGGCCCAGGCCATCCAGATCACCACCGGCGCCACCTGCCACCTGGATGCCCACATGGTGGCCCACGTCCTGGACAAACTGGACACCAGCGGCCTGCGGTTTCTGTTCATCGAAAATGTCGGCAATCTCGTCTGCCCCGCTTCCTATGACCTGGGCGAAACCCGGCGCGTTGTTTTGCTGTCCGTCACCGAAGGGGAAGACAAGCCCCTGAAGTATCCGGTGATCTTTCGCACGGCGGATCTCGTTCTCGTGGCCAAGTGCGATCTGGCCGAAGCCGTTGGATTCGACCGTGCCCAGGCGCTGGCCAACATCCGCCAGGCGGCTCCGAAGGCGCAGATGCTGGAAATCTCTGCCAAAACCGGGGCAGGCCTTCAGAACTGGTACGCCTGGCTCCGGGATTGATGCCGGCCGATCCGGCCCCCGCCGATGAGGCCGGTTCAGGCGCGCCTGCCGTTGCTCCGGACATGCAGCGCCGCACCGAACAGGACCGCCAGGCCGATAAACCCCAGCGCGGCTCCGCCAAACACCGCCCGCAGATTGATCGCCGCGACCGCTCCCGCCAGCAGCGGACCCAGCGACCATCCAATGGAGCGGGTTGTGCTGGCCAGCCCGAAGGCAATGCCTTGGCGGGCCACCGGCACGCGCTTGGCCAGCCAGGCATTCAGCGCCGGTTCGAGCGCGCCGGCGAAAAACACCGTCCCGAAACGCACCGGAAACAGCACCGTGAAGGAATCCACGACCATCTGCCATCCACTGAAGACGGCCGCCAGCAGCGCCGCGATGATCACCAGGCGCAGCGGATTCAAGCGATCGGACAGCCAGCCCGTCGCCAGGCCCGCCAGCAATCCGGCCAGGCTGCCGAACGCGTTCAGTCCCCCGCTCCACAGGGAGACGCCCTGGAGGGATCCGTGGATTTCCTGAACCAGCAGCGGCAGGAACGCCAAGTCGAACTGGCGCACGAAGGCAATGGCCCCGAACATCGCCAGCACGCCATACAGGGTGGCCGGCAGGCTCCGCCAATGAACGCACGCGCTTTCCGGAGAATCGTCGGGCACCGGTTTCCGCGCGGAGGGCACCACGGTTTCGCGGGTGCAGCACAACACCAGCAGACCAGCCGCCAGCAGCAGCACGCCGGAAGCCGCAAACGCCGCCCGATAACCAAGCCAGTCGGCTACGAATCCTCCCAGCGAGACGCCCGCCATCGTGCCTGAAAACACCGCTGCGCTCAATCCCCCGACGGCCAGGCCGCGCCGCTCGTGCGGCATCTCGCCGGCCAAAAACGCCTGCGCCGCCGTCATCGTGCCGGTCAAGGCCCCCTGCAACAGGCGCAGGATGATCAACATGCCCGGCGTCTGCACGCCGCCCATCAACGACATGACCACCGCCCCCGACAGATTCGCCCGGATCAACATGACACGCTTGCCAAACCGATCCGCCAGCAGGCCCCAGAGCGGAGCCGCAATCGCCATCGTGACAGCGGTCGAAGCTGAGAACAGTGCCACCCAGAGCTGCAATTCCCCGTGCTGAACCACGCCCAATTCCTGCTGCAGGAAATAGGGGGCAAAGGGCAGCGCGAACGCGAATCCCATGATCGAAAGGAACTGCGCCGCCCACACCAACGCCATCTGTTTCTTCCACGAGCCGGACATAAGTGAGGCATTCTGCCCCATTCTCGCCGGCTTGACATGATAAATATTCTCCCCGGGGCGGTCCGTGGGCGCATCCCCGTTTCATTGACCGACCGGACATCAAACATCTTGCTCCCGTCGGCCGGCCTTTGGGGAGTGCGCGGGCATGACCGCGCTTTCCCGAGCCGCGACAGGTCGCGGCCCCAAAGCGGCGTCAGGCCGCCGCACTCCAAATCAAGGCCCTGAATCCAGCCGGATCAAGTCAGTAAATTGGGGATGCGCCCTCCGATTCCGCGGTCCGATTCCGCGCTTGCGCCGCATCGCCCTTGTTTCTATGCTGCTCCGCCGTATGGATCATTCTGAGGATAGCCGCAAGGACAACCGGCCTGGGGACGATCCGTCCGCAAACGGTTCGATTCCGCCGCGCGCTCATTACATGGCGCCGCGGGCCCAGTGGGTTCCCCCGCCGTCGATCCGGCGCCATACCATCCGCCTGGCCGTCGCCACGGGCATCGGCGTAGTTCTGATGCTGGTGCTGTTGTGGCTGGCGATTCAATACGCCCAACGGGACTGGACGCAGAAAAACACCCGGGCGCGGGCGCGCGGCGCACGGCCAGCCGCCGCCAAAACCACCAACGGAAAGCAGAAGTCCGCGAGACCTGCGGGGTGGACCTATACGTTGCCCCCCGCGGCCACGCAGCGCCAACTGCGCCGGATGGCCTCTTCCCGCTCCGGCATCCAGTGGTGGCCGATCCTCGCCAGCGGAATTTCCAGCCAGCGTCCCGATCTCGCCGTGCAGGCCTTGCACATGGCCCTGGCGGCGACTGGCGACCACGCCGAATTCCGCAACGATCTGGGCGTGATTTACCTGAAACAGAAACGCCCCCAAAAAGCCTTCCATCAGTTCCAGGTCGCCGATCAGATCCAACCGGGCTTCCTCCCGAGCCGTTTCAATCTCGCCCTCTGGGCCATTGGCGAACGCAATCCCACCCGGGCCCTGCAATGGCTCGGTCAATATCTGGCCCGGCATTCAGAGGATGTCGGGGCCCTCCGCCTGCAATCCACATTGCTTTCCCAGATGAACCGCCCAGAGGAGGCCCTGCGCCTGCTGGAAAATTTCCTGAAAACCCAGCCTCCCGAACAGCCGCTGTTTCTTGAAGCCGCCATGCTGGCCGCCCGTCTCGACCAGCATGGCAACGCCCTGCGTTATTTGGAAACCGCACTCAACGGCAATCCCATCCAGAATGTCATCCGCGCCTATCAATCCCCAACCTTCCGCGACATCCGCCTTTCCGGCAAAGGCGATACCCTGGCTGCCCGCATGGCGGCCAAGGCCCGAACCGCTTTCGGCGCGCCGGTGCCAGTCGAGGAAATCGGCCCCCTATGGACCCCCTGGAACCTGAACCAGGCTCCTTGAATCAGCGGGCTGTCCAGAGGCGATAACCCGCGGCTGGCCAGCGCGCGGGCGCGGCGGCCAACTCCACGTGAATGATTCCTTGCTGATCGGTCCGCCAGACGCGGACGCCCTGCGCCACGAGCCGCGACAACACTTTTTCGTCGGGATGCCGCTGGTCCGCATGCGGTCCGGAACTAATGATGACGTCCTGGGGCCGTACAGCCTCCAGCCAGGCGGCAGAGGTTGCGCTGGCGTCGCCATGCCGGCCCGCCACGAGGAGCGAAGCGGCCAGGGAACGACCGGACGCCATCATGGCCTCTTCCAGGGTGTCCCCGGCGTCTCCCGCCAGCAGAATGGACACGCCAAACCGCGCCACCCGCAACACGAGGGCCCCGTCATCCGCGCATGACAGCGCCAGCGTCTCCGGTGGCCAGAACACCTCCCAGTACATGGTGCCGGACCAATCGCCGGCCTCGCCCGTCCGCAAACGTCGAACCGGAATGCCGCGGGCGGCGGCCCGTTCCAGGGTCTGGCGGAATAGCGGGGATGGCCAGAGCACGGCCGGAATCCACAGCTCTCCAACCGGCACTTGGTCCAGCAGCCATTGGGCCGCCCCCATGTGGCGGGCATCGGCGTGCGAAAGCATCACAACATCCAGTTTGTTCACGCCCGCGCTGCGCAACTGCCGCAGGAGTTCCTCCGCCCGGTACCTTGGACCGGTATCGATCAGGATCCGTTGCCGCTGCGCCTGGACCAGGGTCGCGTTGCCCTCGCCCACGTCCAGCACGGATACCCGGCACCGCCGCCCATCCCACACCCCCCAGCCCAACGTCAGCGCTGCCAGCAACAGGATCGCTCCCGCCAACACTCCGCGCAACTTCCGCGCCATCACTGCGGCCGCGGCCAAAATGACGTAGAAGACAATAATCCCCGCGGCCGGCGGGGTGCGGACAAACCAATGCCCGCCGGGCACGTCCGCCGCCCATTGGATGCAAAAGGCCAGAAAGGACGCCAGCGCCCGGCCGGCGTGATTGAAGATCTCCGAGAGGCCGCCGGAAATGGACGCGCACACCAGACTGATCACGCCGGACAGCAAAATGTAGAAGGCCGTTGGAATCACCAGCAAGTTCATGCCCAGCGCCACGGGCGAAAACAGATTGAAAAAATACGCCGTTAGCGGCGAAGTGCTGATCCACGCCGATACGGTCACCAACGCCAAGCGCGTCAAGTACAGTCCGGTTTCACGAACGGTTCGTCCCGTGGGCCGCTCTTCGGCGGGCAACTGCCAGGCATCGCGCCGGAATACTCGCACCGCCCAGACATCAAACAGCGGCTGGATCGCCAGTAATCCCGCCACCGCCGTGAACGACAGCAGGAAGCCCAGGTCGCCCAGTTGCGCGGGCGCCGCCAGCAGAATCGCCATGGCGGCCACCGCCAGGCCCGATACCGGGTCCGGACGCCGCTTCAAGAAAGGCCCCGCCAGCATCATCGTGGCCATCACGAATGCGCGTATCGCGCTCGTGGCCGCGCCGGTGGTGATCGTATAGATTCCCAGCAGCGGCGCCAAAAACAGGAACCAGCGCGTCATGGGAATCCCAATCGCGCGCAAAAACCCGACGATCAGGATGCTGACCATCCCGACATGCGCTCCTGAAATTGCAAAAATATGCACGGTGCCCGTCGCCGCGAAATCCTGGCGCAGGGTGCGAGGCAGGTCCTCGCGATAGCCCAGCAACAGGGCATGCAAAACTCCACGCTCCTCCGGGAAATCCTCCAGGCCGCGGGCGAGGATCGCGCGGCAGATCCGGCGTTGCCGCATGCACCAGGCCACCAGAGGCTGGCCCCGCTCCGCATCCAGGAAGACCGCCCGGTCTTTGTCCACCACCGCCTGGTTTTGCGGCAGCGTGAAAAGTCCTGTGCGCCGCGGCACCGCCGGACGCACGATCCCGTGCAACCGCCACCGCTCCCCGTAGCGGGGCAGGCGTTCGGCGTTGGCCGCCCCGCGCAGCACAACGCGGATCCGGTCGTGCACCCGGTGCCAAGTGCCGTCCCGGTTCAGGCCCTCGACCTGGGCAAGAAACACGGCATCGGGACCCCGGGGCGCCGCATCCTCTCGCGCCCAGGCCACCAGCTGGACATATTCCATCGGCCGGGGCAACCGTCTGGACAGGGAATCCGCGGCGCGGGGACTGGTGCTCTGGCGTGCATGGGCCGCCACCAGCAAAAACACCCCCAGCATCAGCGGCAGAACCGACCACCGGTGGCGCACCCAGACAAACAGCGGCAGCAACAGCAACGCCCCGGCACCCCAGAACCACATGGAGGAAACCGGCGCACAAATGCCTGTGGCCGTCCCGGCGATCACCGGCAGGGCCAGCCCCGCCATGATCCGCCGCCGGGGCGGCCGCACCCGAGGTGACATCCCGCGCAGTTCTTCCGCAATCCAGACTTCCACGGCCGATCCTAGGTGTTGTTGTACCCCCGGTGCCTCCCCACGGCAAGGGTATATCTGCGATGTGAGGCCCCCCGGGCGCATCCTCGTTTCATTGATCGACCGGACATGAAACATCCTGCTCCCGTCGGCCGGCCTTTTTGGAGTGCGGGGACAACGACCAACGGGAGGCTGCCCCGCTTTGGGTGTTCCGGCTGTTTTGGCTGCCCGTTCGGTGACCAACCCCCAAAGCTGCGTGGCGCTCGCCGAGCCTCGCTTCCCGCCACACTCCCAATCGGGTCGATCGTTGTCAATGAAACAGGGATGCGCCCAGGCCCCCGCAGACAGAAATTTGCTTCCCAAGGAGGACTGATCTGGAATGACAGGGGCTCGCCCGGTTCCTAACCTGATCGCCGATTCCAAGGCGGACAACACGGCGGTTGCTCCGCCCGGTGCGACATTGCACCCCATCGCCGATGCGCCCAACACCTCCCACCACCGACGGGGACCGCAGCCGAAAGATCCGGGACAGTCGGAAAGGACCGGACGCCCCCCCCGCATCGATTTTCTCATTATTAATTAACCATGGGATTTTCATCGGACTCATAATCGTGAATATCGGAAATATCTTCATTTCATAAAATATCATTATTAATTAATAATGGAATAATTCCAAGCTAAGGGCTCCGTGCGGCGGAAGTATCTGCGATCAGGCACAAGCATTCTGCCTGAAAGCTGAACTGCGAACCGGATTCGTTGGTCGTCCATGCTTTGGCGTGCTCACGTCCATGGCATCCGGGATTGCGGGGTGGTGCACCCAATCGCAGATGTGCCTCCCCGCGGCAAGGGGGCATCGCTGTTTCATCGACACCGATCCGCCAAATGTGGAGTGCGGCGGAAAGCGGGCTCGGCGACCACCGCGCCGCTTTGGAAAGTGGCAGCCAAGCCGACAGCCCAAACAGCCAAAGCGGGGCCGCCTCCCGTTGGTCGTTGTCCCCGCACTCCAAACCGAGCCGGACCATTTGGAGTGCGGCGGGAAGCGAGGTTCGGCGAGCGCCACGCCGCCAAGCACCTTGTCCCCGCACTCCCAAATAGCCAACCAGGGGAGACGGCGGTTCGCTTCCCTCCGGTCAATGAAACGGGGATGCGCCCCCGCAACATGTCCGCACCACATTAGACTCCTCTTTCTTCCGCAGCCGCTCCATACTGCCTGTCGACCATGCCGGCTGTTGCCGAAATTCTGGCCCAGCGTGGCCCCCTCACCGGGGCCGAACTCGCTGCCGCCGGATGTTTCCCGGACATCCTGGATCTGTGGCGCGCCTGCCACGCTCCGGGCCTGCGTCGGCAATGTATCAGCCGCCGCTATCTGCGCCTGGATGCCTCCGTGCCCGGCTATGCGCGCCTGTCGCCATCCATCCGCCGCGAATTTCTCACCTATACCCTGGTGGGACTCGACCGCCACCTGGTCGCCCTCGAGACCCGCGCGGCCGAACTCAAAAGCGCCATCGCATCGATTTCACGCGCCAAACTGGATCTGGCCCGCGAGAGCGTGTGCATGGCGCTGGCAGCTCTGCCGGACGAAGCCCGTCTGCTGCGCGAGGCGACTTTCATGATCGCCGGCGACATCACCTATCAAATGGCCCATCGCGTGCCCCGCCCCGAAAAAAGCTCCGGCCAGATGGTCCGCGGCTCGGACCTGGACATCATCATCGTGGTTTCTGACGCGCTGCCCGCAGACAACCTGAAGGCGCTGGATGATGCCATCTACCGCCAGAAACACTACCTGTTGACCCACCCCGATCACCGCGAGGAAATCGATTATATCCTGAAGCCCCTCTCCAAAGTCCGCCAGCAGCTCGCCTTTGACCGCTTCGAACACATGGTCGCCTGCAAGATCCTTTGCGAATGCCAGCTCCTCTACGGCTCCCCCTTTTTCTTCGAGGAAATCATGGCTCTCGTCAATGCCTCCGGCGTGCGCGATAAAATCGCCGCCCTGGAGGAGGCGGCCCGCGCCGAGCGCGCCGCCGCCGAGCAGCTCCTGCTCGCTCCGGCGCCCCCCGCCGACTCCCGCCCCCTGGATCTGTTCTACACCCGGGAAGAAAGCGACGAAATTTATTGACCCGCCACCGGCTGCTCCGGTTTTTCGCGGCCAGCCTGACCGTCTCGATAAAAACGCATTGATTTCCGGGCCGGCCCGCGACATGCTCCCGCCCAATCATCCAGTACCCGACCGGGAGGCCGCCCATGTCCCACCAAGTGATCATCACGCGCGATTTCCAGCACATGAGCCGGGTGGCCGCCACCTTCATCCGGGGCCACATCGCCCGGACCCTGGCGGACCGCGGCTCGTATGTCCTGGGCCTGGCCACGGGCAGCTCCCCCACCGGGACCTACAAGCTCCTGGCCAAGGCCGCCAATCAGGGCCGGTTTGACCCCGCACAGATCCGCAGCTTCAACCTCGACGAATACGTCGGCCTGCCGGGCGAAAATCCCCAGGCCCGCGCGCTACATCCCGAAAGCTACAGCTACTTCATGATCCAGGAACTGTTCGGCCTGCTGCGGACGAAGTTCCGCGAAACCAACGTACCCTGGGGCTGCCTGATCGATCCACACCAGCTCCAGGCCGAATTGCAGGCGCATCCTGAAGACTGGCAGGCCCAGGGAACGGACAAGGGACAGGCCATCGTCATCCGCCCCGATGCCCGATCCGACTACCTCCGCTGGATACGGCGCGACATCCTCGATGCCTACGAGCAGAAGATCCAGCAAGTCGGCGGGATCGACCTGCACGTCATCGGGGTGGGCGGCCGCGGCCACGTCGCCTTCCACGAAACCGGCATTCCGTTTTCCGGAAACCGCATGCTGCTGGTCCAGCTCGACGAGAACACGGTGGAAAACGCCGTCACCGACGGCCACTTCGCCCGCCGGGAGGACAGCCCCCGCTATGCCATTTCCATGGGGGCCGAACTGATCTACCAGGCCCGGTGCGTGGTGCTCCTGGCCTCCGGGCCGCGCAAGGCCGAACCGGTCGCCGCGGCGCTCGCCGAAAATCCGACCGCCGCGGTGCCCATTTCCTATGGCCAACTCTACGCCCAACGGGGCGGACGCATGCTGTGCATCCTCGACCAGGCCGCGGCCGCCGGAGTCCTGGCCCGCCGCGCGGAAATCGAAGCCCGGGGCATTGTCATCCGGGATCGCCGCGCACCGCGCCCCTGAACCCGGTGTTCCACACCGTGGACAAACGCCTTCCTGCCCCGCGAGCCCGCGGATCGATTCAAGCTCAGGCGACGGGCAAGCCGTCGCGCAACACGACGTGGCGGTGGCAACGCGCGGCAACGGCGTCGTTGTGGGTCACCAGCACCAGGGTGAGACGGCGTTCGCCGGCGAGCCCGAAGAGATAATCCAAAACCTCCTCGCCGGTCTGCGAGTCCAGGTTGCCCGTTGGTTCGTCGGCCAGGAGCAATTCCGGTTCGTTCATCAACGCGCGCGCCAGGGCCACGCGCTGCTGTTCGCCTCCGGAAAGTTCATTGGGGCGGTGTCCGGCCCGGGCGGCCAGCCCCACGCGCGCCAGGAGTTCCCCCACGCGGGCGCGCAGGACGCGCCCCCGCAGGAAGGCGCCATGGGCACTCAGGCCGGGCAGCAAAACATTCTCGGCCACCGTCAGTTCCGGCAGCAGATGGTAGGCCTGAAACACAAATCCGATCTTGCGGGCGCGAATGGCGGATCGTTCCCGGTCGCCGGCGGCATAAAAATCGCGCCCGCGATACAGCACCTGGCCGGAGGTCGGCCGGTCCAGCCCTCCCAGGGCATGCAGCAGGGTGCTTTTCCCCGCGCCGCTCATGCCGGTGATGGCCAGCGACTCTCCTTCGGCAATCGCCAGGGAAACGCCGCGCAGCACCTCCAGGGTGCGCGGCCCCATCCGGAAGGCACGGCGGACGTCTACGGCTTCGATCAGGCTACTCATAGCGGAGGGCCCCCACCGGATCGAGCCGGGCCGCCTGCCACGCCGGAATCACCGCCGCCAGGGTGCAGATCACCAGCACGGAGACTGCCACCAGCGCCACGTCGCCTGGCAGAGTATGGGCCGGCAATTCCGCCAGATGATAGAGCTCCTCCGGCAGCAGTTGCATGCCGAAGCGGTCGTTGAGCAGGCGCAGCAGATGGTTGCGGTATTTCAGCACGACCAGACCGGTGACGACGCCCAGCGACGTGCCCAGCACGCCTTCAATCCAGCCCTGCCAGAAAAACACCCGCATGATGCCGCCGGCCGAGAACCCCAGCGACCGCAGCAGCCCGATCTCCCGCGTCTTTTGCACCGTCACCGTGATCAGGGTGTTGGTGATCCCGAAGGCCGCCACAATCGTGATGAAGATCAGCAAGAAGAACATCATGTTCTTCTCCACCCGCAGCGCGGCGAAGAGCTGCTGGTTCTGTTCCATCCAGGTGCTGATGCGCACATCCGGTCCCAGCCGCGCCCGGAGCGCGGCGGCGACGGTCTCCGCCGCATAGGGATCGGCGGTCATCACCTGGATGGCCTCCAGTCCGGCCCCGCCGCAGAAATCCCGGGTCTCCCACAGGGAGGCCAGCATGTAGCCCATGTCGAATTCCCACATCCCCATTTCAAACAGGCCGGCAATCGTCATCTCCGAGGGGAGGCGGATTTCCTCTTCGCCGAGGAATGTTGCCGGCGAGTAGACGGTAAGCGTGTCGCCGACCCCGACCCCGAGCCGGGCCGCCAGATCGCCGCCGATCACCACGGCGCCGTCGGCCACGGAAAATTCGCCGGCAACCAGGCGCTCCGGAATGCGGCTGACGCGTCCTTCCCGGTCCGGATCGATGCCGCGGATCATCGGCGTCTCGACCTGTCCATTGGGTTTCTGGATGAAAACCAGGCTTTGCAGGAACGGCGCCGCGCCCGTCACGCCCGGCACTTCCTCGATGGCGGCGCACAGGCTTTCTTCCTCGTCCGCCAGGCCGCCGGGCACGGATACGGTGATATGCGCGTTGAAGTCGAGGATTTTCGTCCGCCACATCTCGTCGAAGCCGGTCATCACCGACAGCACGATGATCAGCACGGCCACGCCCAGCAGCACGCCCAGCACCGACAGGACGGTCACCACTGACAGAAACGTGCGCTTCGGCTTGAGGTACTTCAGGGCCAGAAACAATGAAAACGGCAGCGTCATTCTTCGGGCGGCTTTTCGTCCGGCTTGGGTTCGCGGTTCTTCATCTGCGGGAAGAGCATGACATCGCGGATGCTTTCCTCTCCGGTCAGCACCATGACCAATCGGTCGATGCCGATGCCCATGCCGCCGGCCGGCGGCATGCCGTGTTCCAGGGCGCGCAGGAAGTCTTCATCGATCTTCGCGGCGTCGCCGGCGGCCTGCTCCGCGAGGCGCGCGCGCTGATCCAGCGGGTCATTGAGTTCGGTATAGCCCGGGGCCAGTTCGCGTCCGCGCACCACCAGCTCGAACACATCGACCAGGGCCGGATCATCCTCGCACCGCTTGGCCAGCGGAACCAGTTCGGCCGGCAAGCGCGTCACGAACGTCGGCTGCCAGAGCGTCTTTTCCACCAGTTTGTCATACACCTCGTGCGTGACCTGCGCATGGTTCAGGCCGTCCGGAATGTCCAGTCCCTGCGCCCGGGCCCATTCGCGCGCAGCCGTGACGGGCCGTTGGAACCAGTCGGCTCCCGCCCGCTCGCAAACCACGTCGTGATACGGGACCACGCGCCACGGCGGGGTCAGGTCGATCGGCTCCTGGCCCGCCTTTCCCACCCTCATCGTGCCGTAAAGCTCCTGGGCCGCGGCGCTGACAAGATCCTCCACCAGGTGCATCATCGTGCCCATGTCGCCGTAGGCCTCGTAAATTTCCAGACTGGTGAATTCGGGGTTGTGCGATCGGTCGAGGCCTTCGTTGCGGAAGTTCTTGCCCAGTTCGAACACCTTGTCATAGCCGCCCACCAGCAGACGCTTCAGGAACAGTTCCGGTGCAATCCGCATGTACATGGGCTGGCCCAAGGCGTTGTAGAAGGTCTGGAAGGGCGTGGCGATCGCCCCGCCCGCCATCGCCTGCAGCACGGGCGTCTCCACCTCGAAAAATCCCCGCTCTTCGAGGAACCGGCGGATGAACGACAGGAGGCGGCTGCGGATATTGAACACCTGGCGCACGTCCGGATTCGCGATCAGGTCGAGGTAGCGCTGGCGATAGCGGACCTCTGTATCCTGGAGGCCATGCCACTTCTCCGGCAGCGGGTGCAGCGCCTTCGCCAGCAGCTCCCACTGCTGCACCTTGACCGATGGCTCGCCCGTACGCGTCGTGAACAACTCGCCCTCCACCCCGATGAAATCGCCGAGGTCCACCGCCTTGAACGCCGCAAACGAGGCTTCCCCCAGCGCATTCTTCTGGACATAGATCTGGAACTTGCCGGTCCCGTCCTGCACATGGGCGAAAATGCTCTTGCCCATTTCGCGCACGGCCGCCACGCGCCCCGCGATGCGGACCGCCTGGCCTTCGGCAAATCCGGCGCGCACGTCGGCCAGCGGGCCCGTCCGGGCAAATGCCCGTCCGTATGGGCGGTGTCCCGCCGCCTTCAGGGTCTCCAGATGCGCCAGCCGCTGCCGGCGGAACTCGATTTCATGTGCGCTCAATTCCATGATGGATCCTCTTGGATGTCCGTTGCTCCGCCCGCGGCGGCCGCTCTGCTACAGCCGGCCGTCCACTTGTTCCCAGGGCAGCAGCCCCTTGATGTCGAACAAAACCACGTCCGATCGGCCGGCCCGGACAAAATCCAGGTCCTTGAACTTGTCGTGGGCCACGGCCAGAACCACGGCATCGTAACCACCGAAGGGATCGTCCTCCGCCAGCGCCGGCAGCAGGTCCAATCCGTATTCCTGACGGACTTCTTCCGCGTCGGCCCAGGGATCGAAGACGGCCAGATCGCAGCCGAAATCCTGCAGCTCCCGGATCACATCCACCACGTGCGAGTTGCGGATGTCGGGACAGTTTTCCTTGAACGTGATGCCCAGCACAAGGATTTTCGTGTCCCGGACGCGATGCCCCTTTTGGATCAGCAGCTTGACGACGCGGCTGGCCACGTGGGCCCCCATGTTGTCGTTCAGCCGCCGTCCCGCCAGGATGATCTCCGGATGATAGCCCAGGGCCTGCGCCTTATGGGTCAGGTAGTACGGATCGACGCCGATGCAGTGTCCGCCCACCAGCCCCGGCCGGAACGGCAGGAAGTTCCATTTCGTGCCCGCCGCTTCCAAGACGGCCTGCGTGTCGATCCCCATGCGCTCGAAGATCAGCGACAGCTCGTTGACGAAGGCGATGTTGATGTCGCGCTGCGAATTTTCGATGACCTTCGCGGCCTCGGCCACGGCAATGCTGGGCGCCAGATGCGTGCCGGCCGCGATGATCGTACGGTACAGGGCGTCCACGGCCTGCCCGGCCTCGGGCGTGGAGCCGGAGGTGACCTTCTTGATCTTCGTCACCGTGTGCACCTTGTCGCCCGGGTTGATGCGCTCCGGGCTGTAGCCGCAGAAAAAGTCGCGGTTGAACTTCAAGCCGCTGAACTTTTCCAGAATGGGCACGCAATCCTCCTCGGTGCAGCCGGGATAGACCGTGCTTTCATAGACCACGATGGCGCCGGGCTTGAGGGCCTGGCCGACGGTTTCACTCGCCTTGACCAGCGGCGTCAGATCCGGGCGCTTGTGACGATCGATCGGCGTCGGCACCGTCACGATGAAGACATCGACTTCCTTCAAATCCCCGATCCGGTTCGTGAAGGACAGCCGCCGGGCCCGCCGGAGCTCCTCGACCGTGGTCTCCAGCGTGCGGTCGCGCCCGGCCCGCAGTTCCTCCAGGCGCCGCGTGCTGATGTCGAAACCCGCCACGTCGAAATGCTTGCCGAACTCCACGGCCAGCGGCAGACCGACATAGCCCAGGCCGATGATGGCCAGGCGCGCCTCGCGCGCTTCGATGCGGTCAAGAAGAGGGGAATGGCTCATGTCACTTGCTCCTGGAATTGCCGGAGGGCGCGGGATCGGGGGGGGACAGGCCATGGCCGGGACATGGCATCCCGCCCGGCGCGGCTAGTCCACCATCGTTTCAATGAAGCGGTCGGCCTCGGCGATGGCGGACGACAGGTCCTTGAGCAGGGCGTTCACGTCCATTTCGATCTTCGCCGATTCGTCCTGCAGCGCGGCCAGCGCCCGGGCGTTTAAATTGTGTTTCAGATAGAGCACCTGGTCGCGAAAGACGGACAGGACCGGTTCGATCTTCGCTTCCGCGTTTTGCATCGCGGCGAGCATCTGGTCGTACTTGCGCTGGGTTTCGCGCAGCTTGGCCTCGCTGTCGCGCCGGAACTCGACATTCTGGAACTGCCGGGCCTCGCCCGCCCACTCCTTGAACAGGTCGCGCGCCACGCGGTCCACCTCGCTGATGCGGGTGTGCACGGCCTCGGCGCGGCCTTCGCAGCGCGCCAGCTCGGCGGACAGCTTGTTGTATTGCTTCTGCAGGTCGCCGCCGGCGAACTTCACCACCGAACCGAACTGCTCCAGCGCGTCCTTGAAGACTTCCTGCGTGTCCTGCTGGGCGTCGCGGGCCTTGCCGACGCGCGCCACCAGGATGTCGCGTTTCTCCCGCCCCAGGAACTTTTCCTGCATCTTGTAGTTCAGGCTGGCGCAGCCGCTCAACACGGCCACCAATGCCGCGCCCATGCCGATCCGATGGAATGTGTTCATGGAGGGCATCCTATTCCGGGCCGCGGGCTTCCTCAATCCCAAAATCCGCCCGGCCTGGGCCGGGCCCGGGGCCGGAATTTGCTGGCGAACCGCCGTCGGTTCTGCCATATCCTTCCCGAACAGGCGGCTTGGCCCGTGTGGGCATCGCGCACACCCAGGATGTCATCATGACGAATCGGACAACACAGCGCTGGACCCGAGGGCTGGCCGGGCTGCTGGTGTTGAGCCTGGCCGCCTGCGGCCGGACCGGCGGGCAGACCGGCGATGCCGCGGCGCTGATCGACGCGGGCTGGACGGCGTATCGCCTCAGTGAATTCCACAACGCCGCGCGGGCGTTTGCCACCGCCCGGACCAGCGCCGAATCCGGATCCGACACGTGGGCCATGGCCACCTATGGCCTGGCGACCACCTGGGACCTGCGCCGGCCCGGCGAGGATCCCAAGACCGCCACCGCGCTTTACCACGAAATCCTCGCCACTGCGCCCGGCAGCCCGATGGTCCCCTGGACCCGCCTGGCCCTGGCCCGCCAGCAGCATCTTGTGCCCGTCGGCCAGGAGCCTGACTACGCCGCCGTCACCCAGGCCTATGCGCGCCTCATGGCGGATTTTCCCGGGCATCTGGCCGCCCTGGAGGCGTTCCTCTATCTCCAAAGCATCCAATTGGCCAAACTCGAACCCGCCTCCACCCGGACGGCCATCGCCCGCCTGCGGGAATTCGCGGCCCGCGAAAACCAGGAATTCGTCAGCCCGGCCTGGTCGCTGCTGGCCGTGGGCTATCAGACTCTCGGCCAGCATGAGCAACGCTTCGAGGCCGAGCAACGGGCCTTTGAAACCACCGAAGTGGACCCGTCCGACCCTTTCCTTGAATTCGCCTGGGCCTACTGGAACCTGGCCACCATCGCCGAGTTCGAGGTCGGCGACTTCGACCTCGCCCGCCGCTACTACGCCCTCCTGCTCGAGAAATACCCCACGGACATCCGGGTCCACGGTTGCAAACAGGCGCTGAAGCGCATGGATGCCCTGGAGGCGAAAATTCGCGCTGAGGAAGGCCTCTAGCCATGCCGAAATTCCTCCAATCCGCGTTCGCTTTCCTCCGCACCTACTTCGCGCTGCTGGTGGTCTTCGCCGTCTTCCTCTGGTCCGCATGGGTCATTGCCACCTACCGGGCGCAGCAAACGCCGCCCGGCGCGGTCGTCATCCGCCTCGGCCACTGGCAGCTCGAAGCCAGCGTGCGCGAAGGCATCGACGAAATGGCGCGCGAGTACCAGAAGACCCACCCCAACGTGATCGTCATCCAGGATGCGATCCCGGAAAACACCTATGGGCAGTGGGTCAGCACCCAACTGATGGGCGGCACGGCGCCGGATATCCTGCAGGTGGGGGCGATGCTGCCGCCCAACATCTGGCTCTCGTACTACAACCGCTATTTCACCCCCCTTTCCCGCCATGTCAATGCCCCCAATCCCCACAATGCCGGCACGGACCTCGCCGGCGTGCCGTTGCGCCGGACCTACAAGGACGGCATGAAAACCGCCTACATCACGGAAATGCAGCAATACATGTCCGTGCCCCTCTCGCTTTTCGGCGTGCGCATCTTCTACAACCGGGACCTGCTGAAGCAGATCACCGGCCGCACCGAGGCCCCCCGCGACTACCGCGAATTCCTGGCCGTCTGCGAACAGATCCGCCACACCCCCAATCCGGTCACCGGCCAGCCCTTCATCCCCATCGCCGGCTCGCAATACCACTTTCAGCACTGGGACAACATGATGTTCATGCCCGTCACCTATGGCGTTTACCGCCGCGCGGATTTCAACCGCGACGCCTTTGTCGGCAACGACGAAACCTTCGTCGCCTTCAAGACCGGCCTGCTGGATTTCCACTACCCGCCCTACGCCCTCTGGCTCAAAATGCTCCGGGAAGTCACCGACTACTTCCAGACCGGCTACACCGGCCTGGGACGCGATGAAGCCGTCTTTCTCTTCGCCCAGCAGCGCGCCGTCTTCATGACCACCGGCACCTGGGACGCCCGCTCCCTGCAGGAACAGGCCAAAGGCCAGTTCGAGGTCGGCATCATGGACTTCCCGATCCCGGCCGCCGACGATCCGGTCTACGGCGGGGTGGTCGAAGGCCGCATCTACGAATCCCCCAGCGGCGGATTCCAGTTCGGCGTCACCCGCACCTCCAAGCATCCCGAGGTCGCCGTCGATTTCCTGCTCTTCCTCGCCTCGCAACCGGGCAACGAAAAGCTCAACGGCATCATCGGCTGGATCCCGGCCATCACCGGCTGCCGGCTCGATCCGCTCTTGCAAGCCTTCGAGCCGCACCTCGAAGGCATCTACGGCAACGCCAATTTCACCCTCGGCGGCAACACCGCCGTCACCTGGGCGCAGATCTATTCCCTCTACCAGGTCAATCAGCTCTCCTTCGCGAAATTCGCCGAACGCTACACCCAATACTACCTCCGGGAAGGACTCAAGGACTTCCTGGAGCAGCAGCGCGACTGGCGGCGCGGCATGCAGCGCAACGAGCAGTTCCTCGCCGGCATCCGCGGCCAGGCCATCCTGGCCGATCAGGCCGCCGCTGCCGCCCCGACCCCCGCCGCCCAGGCCGCCGCCGCTCGCGAGGCGGAATCCGCCTGGGTCCGCTACCGCGCCATCACCGCCTCCCGCCAGATCTGGGGCGAACTCAACCACGCCCGCCAGATGGACCTCGTGAAGCGCGACCAGCTCCCCGCCGGCTTCGTCGCCCCCTACGAGTATTCCTCCAACGTCCTCGCCAAAATCCGCCGGCGCATTCGCGAAGAGGCCAAGCCGTGAGGGCATGCCGATCTCAATATCCAATGTCCAATATCCAATATCCAATCATCCAGGCTGATCCCGCTGACTGTTTTCCGCGGCGTGGAAACATTTTTTCCATTGTGTGGAAAATTGCCGAAAATTTTTTCCATTGTGTGGAAAAAATCGGCCTTTTTTTCCACAGTGTGGAAAACTTTTCACATCGCGTTTGGGAGACCCGCCGCCCTCGTCGGGCGGCTGTTCCCTTGATGGTTGGAAATTGGATATTGGAGATTGGATATGGAATCCCTTCTACTCCGCGGCACGAGGGCGTGCCGTCTCCATCCTGTCCTCTGAACTCTGACCCCTGACCTCTCCATGCAGCCTAAAGACGTCCAACCCAACCAGCTCCGGCATCACTGGGAAATCTACTTTTTCATCATCCCGACCCTGATCCTGATCGGGCTGTTCCAGTACTATCCCGCCAGCTCCGGCATCTTCCACTCCCTGTTCCGCTGGAATGGATCGGACATCTCCGAATTCGTCGGGCTCGAAAACTACGTCGATCTGCTCAGGAACCTCGAGTTCTGGAACTCGTTCAAGCTGGCGTTCATCCTGGGCTTCTGGAACGTGATCAAGATGATCCCGGCGCTGCTGGTGGCCGTCTGCATCCACCGCTGCACGTCGGAAAAAATGCAGTTCTTCTACCGCACGCTGTTCGTCGTGCCGATGGTGATTCCCGGCCTGATCACGGTGCTGATCTGGCGCTCGTTCTTCTTCGAGGCCACCGCCGGCTACCTCAACCAGTTCCTCGACTGGACCGGGCTGATGACGCTCCTGCAATACGGCGGGAGCTACGTCTCCGCCAAGCTGGCCGATCCGAACCTCGGCGGCCTCGCCAAGGCCTTCCTCGAGTCCTTCGACTGGCTCACCGCCTTCAAGGCCGGCTCCTCCCCCGCGTGGCTCGGCGATCCCAAGATCATCATCATCGCCTGTGTCGTCTGGGGCTTCCCCTGGGTCGGGTCGTTCGCCGTCCTCACTCACCTCGCCAAACTGCAGAACATCTCCAAGGACGTCTACGAGGCCGCGGACATCGACGGCGCCAACTGGTGGAGCCGGTTCACCAAGATCGAACTGCCCCTGCTGATGGGCTCGATCTACCTGCTGCTCGTGTTTGCCATCATCGACACCATCAAGGACGCCGGCATGATCCTGGCCCTGGCCGGCATCGCCGGCGGCCCCGGCGGCAGGGCCACCGTCCCGGCGCTGTTCATGCTGCGGAAAGCCTTCATGGACCAGCAAATGGGCTACGCCTGCGCCGTTGGCATCGTGCTGACCGTCGTCGTGCTGCTGCTCCAGAAGATCTGCAACATGCTCCTGCAGCCGGAATCCGAAAGCGGCGCCAAGCCCGGCAAGTCCGCGTGGTTCGGCATCCTCGCGCTCTACGCCTTCGCGGAAGCCTACCTGTTCTTCAAGGGCCACCTGTTGCCGAAGACCGCCACGCTGCCGATTTTCGCCGCGTTCGTCGGCGGCCTCGTCCTCAAGCTGGCGCTGCTCGTTTCCGTGCCCGTCGCACTGCGCAAGTTCGGCGCGGCGCTTCGCAACGGCCTCATCCTGATCGCCGCCGCCCTGATGGCGTCCACCGTCCTCAAGGGCGCCGACGTCCGCTGGCTGCTGTTCGGTTCCGCTCTCCTGCTGATGGCCTCCAGCTCTCTGTTCAAGACCGCCATCGGCGCGGCCGGCGCCGTCCTGATCGGGTACGGCGTCGCCGGCAATTCCCTCAACCTGATCGTCTCCGGCGTCGTCTTCATCATTCTCGCCACGCCGTGGGGCCGGATTTCCGCGCAAATCAACAAGGCCTATCTCGCCCGCTGCCTGAAACGCCCGGATTCAAACGTCGACAACTGGGTCCCTTATCTAGTGCTTCTGGGATTGTTCGCCGCCGCCAGTCTGCTGAGGCCGTTGATGCAGTTCCTTTTCTCCAGCACGGCCGGCACCAAGCTCGCCTTGCGCTATTTCGGATGGGTCCTCGTTGAATGCGCCATCCTGTACGTGGTGTATGCCATCTCCCGTATCACCGCCCTTCAGCGGCTGAAAAAGCCGCTGATCGCGCTCTTCGCCGCGGTGGTCATATGCAGCTATTTCTCGCCCTCTATCGGTTGGCTCGCCATGGGCTCCATGGCCATCTGCATGCTGACAACCAAGCCCTTGCGATCGGCCGCGATATTGCTGGGGCTCCATCTGGTTGCCATCGGCTCCATTGGCAGTTCGTTCCCTTATGTCGTCTGCGGCGCCATTATTTTCCTGGCCGCGGTCCCTTGGGCCGATTGGTTGCTGAAATTCACCCAATTCAGAGCCGGGGGATTCCCATCCATGGGGGATCTGTACATGGCGCGCTCGTTCGCCCTCCAGCAGCAGCCGCTTTACAAATCTGCCTCCGCCATCGGCGATTGGGGCCTGCGCTTCTCCAAGCACGCCTTCATCTGGTTCGTCCTGGCCTTCGCCTTTCTGCCGCTCTACCTGATGCTGATTGTCTCGCTCAAGGACAACAACCAGTTCTACCTGAACCCCACCACCCTGACCCAGCCCACCCACTGGGAAAATTGGAGCACCGCCTGGGCCATGGTGTCGCCCACCGTCGCCAACTCGATCTTCCTGTCCACCACCGCCACGTTCCTCATCGTCATCTTCGGCCTGGCCGGCGCCTACTTCTTCGCGCGCCTGAAAGTGCCGCTGTCCTCGTTCCTCTGGAACGCACTGCTGCTGCTGATGATGATGCCCATGATCGCCAACCTCGTCCCGCTGTTCATCCTGCTGCGCGACCTGAGCCTGCTGAACACGTTGACCGCCCTGATCCTGGTCGGCGCCTCCGGCGGCCAGGCCTTCGCCATCTTCGTGTTCCGCAATTTCATCGCGGATATTCCGCAGGACCTGTTCGAGGCCGCCGAAATCGACGGGGCCAATCACTTCCAGCAGCTCAAGATGGTGGTCATCCCCCTCTCCGGCCCCATCATGGGCACCGTCGCCGTCATGCAGTTCCTCGGCCAGTGGAACGAATTCGTCATGCCGCTGATCGTCATGCGCGAGCAGGCGCGCCTGCCCGTCACCGTCCAGCTCATCCGCATGGCCGGCGAATACATCAAGCTCTGGGGCCCCCTCATGGCCGGCTATGCCATCGCCTCCATCCCCGTCATCATCCTCTTCACCTTCTCCATGAAACTCTTCGTCAAAGGCCTCACCGAAGGCGCCGTGAAAGGCTAGGGTTCTGTGGACGTATTTGGTGAATTCAGGCAAATTGCGCATGATCTCGCCGAGCGGCAGATTCCCTATGCCCTGATTGGCGGGGTGGCCATGGCGTTCTACGCCCGGCCGCGGTTCACCAAAGACGTAGATCTGCTGATCAAGACTGAACATTTACCTGCTGTACGGGAGATGTTGAAGGCGCGCGGTTATCTGCCTCCCGGCGAACCATGGACCTTCCCCCGAACGCCGCTTTCCCTGCACCGTTTCGTAAAACTGGTACCGGACGATGAATTTTTGGTGGACGTGATCGTGGCCAATTCTCCGGAACTGGCCGCCATCGCAGACCGCGGCTTGCTCGTGGAATCGCCCGACCACCCTTCCATCCGGCTTGCCCGGCGCGAAGACATCATCTTGCTGAAAAAACTCCGCTCCTCGCCGCAAGACCTGGCGGACATCGCCCTGCTCGAACCCGATGAATGAGCCGCGTCAAGTGTTCAGAGAGCTTTCCGAGCTCTATCAGTTTCATAAGAAATTGACTAAAACCTATGTCCTTCCCGCCCGCAAAAATCCGCACGTCTCCGAGTCCCCATCCCCGCCCTCTCTCCCGGCCTCCGCGACAAGGAAACAACGCCATGGCGAATAACTCCCCCTTTTCCGGCGATGAAATCCCCTTGGATTCCCATTTCATTGAAATCCGCATCCGGAATTTGAGCCAGTTGTTTGATTCCCGGGATCCGTCGCCCTTTCTCGCCAAGGATCTCGACGACGACGCCCAGCAGTACATCGTCGCCAGCGCTGGCGAATCCTCCTCCCGCCTGCCCCTGGCCTTGGCCATCCATCTGACCGAGCCCGTGGAATCGCCCGAAGTCGCCCGCGATGCCGGGGAGGCCATCCGCGAGCATTTCAAGCGCCAGTCCGGGTTTACCAGCCTCCGGCTGCGCGAACTGCTGCACGATGGCTGGATCAGCCTGGCCATCGGCCTGACCTTCCTCAGTCTGGCGCTGGCGGCATCCGCCACGCTGGCCCAATGGACGGAAGCGCATCCCTGGCTGAATGTCTTCCGCGAAGGACTCATCATCTGCGGCTGGGTCGCCATGTGGCACCCGTTGCAGATCCTGCTCTACGACTGGTGGCCCATTCTGGGCGACCGCCGCATGTTCGACCGCCTCGCCCGCATGCCGGTCCAGTTCATTTGCCAGCCGCCGGCACGCCATCCTCCCGCGCCGGGTTCTTAGCCCGCTGGTTGCCGGAGGCCGCGCCGGCCCGCAGAATGCCCCGTGCCATTCCCGGCCCGCCCCCGAAAGCGACGGCATCCTTTGGGGCGCATCCCCGTTTCATTGACCCCGATCGGTCAAATTTGGAGTGCGGCGGGAAGCGAGACTCGGCGAGCGCCACGTCGCTTTGGGTTTTTGCAGCTGAACCGACAGCGGAACTCGGCACGTTGAGCCAACGCGCCCTACCAAACAGCCGCCCCCCCCCCCCCCCCCCCCGGGAAATACCGAAAAAGAAATACCGGAAAATACCGGGAAAAACCCGCTTGCCTCGCCACTCCAAGACTCTTATTGTCCATGGTTGATTTCAGAGCAACTGAAAGAAGGAGCAAGGAACCATGGCCAGAATCGATTTCGGCGGCGTGAAGGAAAACATCGTCACCCGCGGCGAATTTTCCCTGAAGAAAGCGCAGCAGGTCTTGAAGAACGAGGTGGTGGCTGTCATCGGCTACGGCGTACAGGGCCCGGCCCAGTCGCTGAACATGCGCGACAACGGCATCCATGTCATCGTCGGCCAGGACCCCCGCTTCGCCAACGACTGGGCCCGGGCCGTGAAGGACGGTTTCCAGCCCGGCCGGACGCTGTTCAACATCGAAGAGGCCTGCGAAAAAGGCACCATCATCATGATGCTCGTGGCCGATGGCGCCTTGAAGCATGTCTGGCCGCGGGTCAAATCCTTTATGACCAAGGGCAAGGCCCTCTATTTCTCCCACGGTTTCGGCTGGGTCTATCGCAAGCTGACCGGCATCGATGCCCCGAAAAATGTGGATGTGATCATGGTGGCCCCCAAGGGCTCCGGCACTTCGGTGCGCCGCAACTTCCTCGCCGGCGTCGGCATCAATTCCAGCTTTGCGATCGCCCGGGACGCCACCCGGCGCGCCCGTGAACGCACGCTGGCCATCGGCATTGCCGTCGGATCGGGCTACCTCTTCCCGACCACATTCGAGAACGAAGTCACCTCCGACCTCGTGGGCGAACGCGGCGTGTTGATGGGCGCCCTGGCCGGCATTATGGAGGCCCAGTACGACACCCTCCGCAAGAACGGCCACTCCCCCTCCGAGGCCTTCAACGAAACCGTCGAAGAACTTACTCAGAGCCTGATCCGCCTGGTGGACGAAAACGGCATGGACTGGATGTACTCGAATTGCTCCGCCACGGCCCAGCGCGGCGCGCTGGACTGGAAGCCCCGCTTCAAGAAGGCCGTCCTGCCTGTCTTCGCCCAGCTCTACAAGGCCGTGAAGAGCCAGGCCGAGGCCAAGCGAGTCATCAAGGTCTGCGGCGCCTCCGACTACAAGAAGAAACTCGACGCCGAACTTCGGCAGATGGGCAATTCCGAAATGTGGCGGGCCGGCGCAGCAGTCCGGACTCTGCGGCCGCACGAGAAGGCCAAGGCCGGAGCCGACAAAGCCGCCGGGGTTAAGGGCCGCGGCAAGAACTGATCCTGCCTCGCCCCCAACCGCCCGCCGGAATCATCCCCGGCGGGCGTTTTTTGCCCCGCGTCACGGACCGCCGCCCGGCTTTTGTCCGCCACGAACAAGAATGTCGGTATCCGCAGACTTTATAAAGTGTCCATATATAAAGTTAACTATAATGGAATAAGATCGAAGAATTTTCCTGTATATATTATATATTTCTCTGTCGCACACTTTATAAAGTCTGCAATTTTATCATGTCATAGACCTGAACAACCGTGGGCGACGGATGCACGGTGCCGGAGCTCATCTGTGCGGTCCTGCCCCGACCGGGGGGTGCCTTGGCCCTGGCGATTTGGCCGGCTGTGGATCGTTTTCCGTTGATGAAATTTCCGGAAAGCGCGATTCTGCGCACCGGATTCTCAATCAACCGCCACCCCAGAAGGACCCTGCCATGGAAATCACTGAGCCCAAATACAGCGTCAGCCCCGCCGGAGAAAAATTCCCCCTGCCGCGGCCGTCCGATTACCCGGCGGAATTCAGCCGGATTGCCACACTGGTCGAGCAGAATCGCGCCGCTGGACGGGAAATCGTGGCCGTGCTGGGGGTTGGGTTTGTCGGCGCAGTCATGGCGGCCATTATCGCCGATACGAAGGATGCCGCAGGCCGGTCAACCAAGTTCGTGATCGGTGTCCAGCGCCCCAGCACCCGCAGCTTCTGGAAGATTCACCTGCTCAATCGCGGCGAATCCCCGGTCAAGGCCGAGGATCCGGAAGTCGACCCGATGATCCGGCGCTGCGTTCTCGATAAGCACACGCTGATAGCCACCTACAATGAAGACGTGCTCAAGCTGGTGGACTGCGTCGTGGTGGACGTCCAATGCGACTATCTCAAGGAATCCCTCGGCGACCTCGCTACCGGCCAGGCCGACATGGCCGCCCTGGAAAAGTCCTTTGGAACCATCGCCGAGCGTATCCGGCCGGATTGCCTGGTGCTGATTGAAACCACCGTTGCCCCCGGCACCACCGAGCAGGTTGCCTACCCGCAGTTCAAGAAGATCTTCAAAAAACGCGGAATCGCCACCGAACCTCTCCTCGCCCACAGCTACGAGCGCGTCATGCCCGGCCGCGACTATGTCAAAAGCATCCGCGATTTCTGGCGGGTCTGCGCGGGCGTCAACGAATCGGCCCGCCAGCGCGTGGTCAAGTTTCTCAACGAAGTGCTCAACACCAGGGATTTTCCGCTGACAGTGCTGGACCGGCCGATCGAATCGGAGACCGCCAAAATCGTTGAGAACAGCTATCGGGCCACCATCCTGGCGTTTCTGGACGAATGGAGCCTGTTTGCCGAGCAGAACGGCGTGGACCTGGTCAAAGTCATCCGAGCCATCAAGGTCCGCCCCACCCACAGCAACATCATCTTCCCCGGTCCGGGCATTGGCGGGTACTGCCTGCCCAAGGACGGCGGGCTGGGCATGTGGGCCTACAAGCATATCCTCGGCTGGAAGGACACCATCTTCAAAATGACGCCGACCGCCATCAACATCAACGACACCCGCGGACTGCGAGCGGCAGAGATGGTGCGCGATGCCCTGCGCAACATGGACCGGCCCATCGCCGCGGCAGAGGTGCTGCTGCTGGGCGCCTCCTACCGCGAAGACGTCGGCGACACCCGTTACAGCGGCTCCGAACTCATCGTCCGCAAACTGGCCGAAATGGGCGCGGAAATCCGCGTCCACGATCCATACGTCCAGCACTGGTGGGAGTTCGAAGCACAGGATTCCTATCCCTCCAATGCCCACAGTCTCAAACGGTTCTTCCGCAACCAGGACAAGCTGTCTGCCCTGGCCGTCAACCAGGATCTCCCAACCTCCCTCCGGGATGTCGATGTGATCATCTTCGCCGTCCGCCATCATGCCTATATGGGCCTGCCCCCCGATGAAGTGGTCGCGATGGCCGGCAAGCCCGTGGCCATCATCGACTGCTTTGGCATGCTGGATGACGCGAAAATCCGGCGCTACTTCGAGCTTGGCTGCGAGGTGAAAGGGTTGGGGCGCGGCCACGTCAACCGCATCAAGAAGTCAGTCAAGGGATAGAACCGGGGCGGGGCGCCCAACTTCGCCGGGGAAGGAACGGTCTTTCTCCCTGGCGTCAAGTCACCACCCTGGCCTGCCGGTTGGATAAAAAGCGGGGCCGCGGCGCAGAGCGCCCTTGTCCCCGCACTCGATACCGAACCCCCAACTTGGACGGCAGCAACAGCCCGGGCATGTTGAGCGCAGGGCTCCGCGCCGAAGTCGAAATCACTTGTCCCGCATGGCAGACGCGTCCGGGCCAGGGTTCACCGGACATCGAACCGGCGCTGGTTACGGCACGGCACGCAGTTGGTAGTAGGACGGCATCGGCGGAGCCACATTGGTCCAGGGCGAGGTTTGTGCTCCGAGATTGGTCCAAGGCACGGGGGGCTTGGTGATGTTCGTGGCGCGCCAGACCTGGATGACGCCCACGGGATTGGGATTGGACCATTCCAGGCGAATGCCGGTGTTCGTCCATCGGATGAAGGTAAATTCCGGCGGCAGCAGGATGCTTTGGATTGAAAGAGCGAACACGCGATTGGTCCAGCCGTAATCGTTGGTGGCCCTCACGGTGAAATTCCAGTTGGTCGCGACCGTTGGCGTTCCGCTGATGAGGCCGTCGGCGCTCAACCCCAGGCCGCCGGCCAGGGTTCCGGCCACAATGCTGAAGGCATCGGCCTCTGATGCCTGGAGTTGCAGGGAATAGGACACGTTCAAGATGCCCTGCGGCAGGGGACTGGGCGTGAGAAACACCGGCGGGCCGTATACCTGCAAATCGAAGGCCCGATCATCCCACCCCCACATGTTGGTGGCGCGCAGGGTGAAATTGAAGGTCCCCGCTGAAGTCGGAGTCCCGGACACCAGTCCGGCCGCTGACAGGTTCAGACCCGCCGGCAGCGCTCCGGAATAGAGCGTGATGGCCGACGGGAAGTTGCCGGCTTCGACCTGGAATGAATAGGACTGAGCCACAACGCCCTCCGACAAGGGGCTGGTCGTGACGAAGAACGGCGGTCCTTCTGGCGGTTCAATGGTCAGTTCGTACATGCGACTGGCCGACCCATAGGAATTGGTCACCTGAACCGTGAAATAGAATGTATCCAAAACGGTGGGAACGCCGGTCAACAGGCCGCCGGCCGACAAGGTCAACCCGGCCGGCGGATTGCCGGATTCCAGGCTGAACACCGGGTTGCCGGTTGCCTCCAATTGCACCGAATATGGCGCGTAAAGCCCGCCGTTGGGCAAGGGACTTTCCGTTAGCAGTGCAGGCGGTCCGCGAATTTCCAGATCATACACGCGGTTGCTGGCCCCGGCCGCATTGGTGGCCAGCAACGTAAAAGTATACGCTCCCGTAAGGATCGGGGTTCCATTCAACAACCCCGAGGGTGTCAATTCCAGTCCGTCCGGCAAACTGCCGGCCAGCAGGCTGAAGGTGGGTCCGTTGTTGGCGACGATCTGTCGCGAATACGGCTGGCCGACCGTCCCGCTGGGCAGCGGACTGGTCGTCACGAATACCGGCGGTTCCGTGGGCTGGAGAATCGTGATCTGGTAGACCCGAGTGCTGGCGCCAACCACATTGGTGGCCCGCACGGTGAACTGCCGGACCTCCTCCGTGGCGGGAATCCCGCTGATCAGTCCGTTGGTGGACAGCGTCAGCCCCGCCGGCAAATTGCCGCCGCCGGAAATCAGAGAAAAGACCGGATTGTTACTGGCCACAATCTGCCGGGAATAGCTCACGCCGACGGTGCCGTTTGGCAGCGGACTGGTGGTCACGAACACCGGTTTTTCCGGGGGCCGTTCCAGGACATTAATCGTGAAAGAGTTGGTTAATTTGCCATGGATATTCGTGGTGACGATTGTCAGGTAGTTCATCCCCAGCGTCGTGGGGGTGCCGGTCAACGCGCCGCTGTTGGCATTGAGATTCAGCCATCCGGGAAGTGAACCTGAAAACACGACCCGGGGATCGCCGGTGGCGGACAAAGTGTGGGAATAGGGATAGGTCCGATACGCGTCCGGCAGCAGGGTGGAAAACATCCGCGGCGGCATGCCGGCGCATATGGCCAGGCAATGGCCGAACCCGGCGGCAATCCGGGTGACACCGCTCGTGGCGAAACTGGGGATATTCGTCTGGCCATTGAAATCATCACCCCAGATGACCAGCGTCCCGTTGGTTTTCAAGGCGATGCTGAACATGTTTCCCGCCGCAATGGCGGTGACCCCGCTGGTCGCCGCGGCCGGAACATTGGTGGCACCGTATTGCGGCGTGCCCCAGGCAATTACGCCGCCGTTTTTCAGAGCCAGGCCATGCCAGTGTCCCGCGGCAATGGCCGAGACGCCGCTGGTGGCGGTCAACGGCACATCTCGGATGCTGTAGCTGAGGGGGTTGCTGGATGATATGCCAAACACGTGCACGCCGCCATTTTTGAGCGCCAGGCTGTAGTAGCCCCCGGCGGATATGGCGGAAACCCCACTGGTCAATTCCGCAGGAACATCGCATTGACCATAGGTGTTGGCGCCCCAGGCGATCACCGCGCCGTCTTTCAAGGCCAGGGCATGGGCTTCGCCCGCGGCCACTTGCGAGACCCCGCTGGTCGCTGCAGCCGGCATGTTGGTCCGAACGATGTCCGCCCCCCAAACAACCACCGACCCGTCATTGCGCAGCGCCATGCTGAATTCAGCACCGGCGGCCATGTTGCTGACTGCGCTTTGGGCGGCAACCGGCACATCGATCTGCCCGGCGGAGTTGTCGCCCCATGCCCACACCCGCCCGTTTTTCAACGCCAAGCTGTGATAATGACCCGCCGCAATGGTGGCGACATCGGTCATTGCGTTGGTAGGCACGGGCGACGCCTGTTCGCTGCCGTTCAATCCCCATCCCAGCGGATGATTCGCCGCGCTGGCCGGAACGGCCAGCATAAGGACAATCGCCTTCAGCAAGCCGGCACCCGCTCCGGCCCATAGACGAAACCGCTTCATATGTACAGTATTGCGCATCGCCCATTCTTCCGCAAGTCAAACCTGCAAAAAAACATATTCAGACGGGCTCGGGCGATTCCCTGCCCCCTCCCCTCCGCGCAAACAGCCGCCATAGCGGGCTCCGGGACGGTTTGTATGCCAAGCCATCCGGGGGCGCATCCCTGTTTCGATGACAACGATCGGCCAAATTTGGAGTGCGGCGGGAAGCGAGGCCCGGCGAGCGCCACGCCGCTTTTTTTTGGGGGGGCAGCCGAAGTAGCAGCCGGAACAGCCAACAGCCGGAACAGCCAACAGCCGGAACAGCCAAAGCGGGGCCGCCTCCCGTTGGTCGTTGTCCCCGCACTCCAAACCAAGCCGCGCAATTTGGAGTGCGGCGGAAAGCGAGGCTCGGCGAGCGCCTCGCTGCCAAGCACCTTGTCTCCGCACTCTTAAAATAGCCAACCATGGAAGACGGCGGTTCGATTCCGGTCGGTCAATGAAACGGGGATGTGCCCCCCTTCATCCGGTTGAAACAGTCTTGCCGAGGCATTTGCAAAACCTCACGCGCCGAGGGCGTCGCGTCAACTTTGAGGCAGGCCCCTACTTCCTGTTGTGGACTGTGCGTCTACGTTCGATGCATTTTTGGAGTTTTGCAAGAGTCTCTTGCCGCTTGTATTTTCGCCGGGCGGGTGTATGCTTGTTTCCAGTTCCGGCGCGTGCAAGGTGCAGGCGCCAGTGAAAGGATAACCATCATGGCTCCATTATGGATCGTTCTTGGGCTTTTGGTCGCTCTTTTCCTCTGGTTCATATCGATTTACAATGGCCTTGTTCATCTGCGCAACTACGTGGACAACGCCTGGGCCCAGATTGACGTGCAGCTCAAACGCCGGCATGACCTCATTCCCAATCTCATTGAAACCGTCAAGGGCTACATGGGACATGAGCGCGCGACCTTCGAAGCCATCACCAAGCTGCGCACCGCCGCCATGAATGCTCACGGGCCTGCCGAGGCCGGGCCCGCCGAAGCCGCCCTCTCCGGCGCCCTGCGCGGCTTGATGGTCAATGTCGAACGATATCCAGACCTGAAGGCATCGGCCAATTTCCTTGCCTTGCAGGAAGAGTTGTCCTCCACCGAGAATAAAATCTCCTTTGCCCGGCAGGCGTACAACGACAGCGTGACCCGCTACAACAACAAGATTCAGTCCATTCCGGCCAACATGGTGGCCGGACCGGCTGGTTTCTCGAAACGTGATCTGTTCGAATTGACGGATGCCGCCGAGCGCGCCGTGCCCCAGGTCAAATTCTAGCGAATCCGGCAGATGTCCGCCGCCGGTTCAATTGCGCAGCTGATGACCGGCATCCGAAACCCGGCCTGTAAACCATGAGCACTCCCGCCATGTGGGAAGCCATCGCCGCCAACAAACGGCGGTCTGCCTGGCTGATCGCCATCCTGGCGCTGCTGCTGGCCGCCCTGGGAGGCTCCCTGGGCTGGCTATGGGGCGGTTCTTCCCAGTTCCTTTCCCTGGGTATGCTCGCGGGGCTTTGCATCTGGGGCGTCATGCTGCTGATCAACATGATGGGCGGGGAATCGGTTCTGCTGTCATCGGCCAACGCCCGCGAGGTGTCCCACGAGCAGGCCCCGCAGTTGTACAATATCGTCGAGGAAATGCGTATCTCGGCGGCCCTGCCGGCGATGCCGCGGGTATACATCATCGACACCCCCGTGCCCAACGCCTTTGCCGTCGGGCTCAAGCCGGAACGCGCCTGCGTCGCCGTCACAACCGGCCTCCTTGAACGATTGAACCGGGATGAGTTGCAGGGCGTTATTGCGCATGAACTGGGGCATATCTCGAACCGCGACACGTTGTTCATGACCTTGGCGGGTGTGACCCTCGGGGCCATCGTGCTGCTGGCAGACCTTGGAATGCGCACGATGTTCTGGGGAGGCGGACGCCGACGTTCCTCCAACAGTCGCAACAGCGGTCCCGCCATGGTCATCCTGGTGGCGGCCACCTTGATCCTGGCCATTCTGGCTCCCCTGGCGGCCCGTTTGCTGTATTTTGCCTGTTCGCGGCAGCGCGAATATCTGGCCGACGCCTCGGCCGCGCGGTTCACCCGCTATCCCGCCGGCCTGGCCAATGCCCTGCGCAAGATTGCCGCGCAACAGGACCCCAGGAAAATACCCGTCAATCGCGTGGTCGCCCCCATGTATGCCATCAACCCGCAGGCCGCCGCCGGCTCGTTCAATATCTTTGGAACTCATCCGCCCACGGAAGAACGCATTCGCCGTCTGCTGGAAATGCAGGGGTCGTCCCCTGCCGGTGCGGCAAGCTAGGCCGCACACGTCCTTCACCGCCCAGCAGGTTTTTCCAGCCCCTTGAGCAGAGCGGGCCAGACCACCAGAATCCAGACGGGATTGGCCGCCGCCGCCACATACGACGCGATCTCCGATCCGAGGCCCGGGGCCAGCAGGCGGACGAGATTCTCTTGCATCAGAGCCAGCACGATCACTCCCATCGCAACACCCACCAGCCGATAGGCCCCCAGGGCCCCGGGATTAAAACGGACGTATTGTCTTTCCACGAACCAGCCGCCGAAAAAGCCCAGCAGGCCCCAGATTGACCGATAGGCATCCCGGGCAAAATGGAGATCGCCGCCTTCCGGCACGGGCTTGAAACGAACAATCCCCCAGACCAACCCCGCCAGCAGGACCGCACCCGCCAGTACCCACCCCCTGCGGGAAGGATGTTGTTCCGTCCAATCATAAATGCGGCCCATGAACCAAATGACCGGAAGGGCCAGGACCAGCGATCCGACCACATCCATGGGCGTGTGGACACCCAGCACCATCCGCGACATGGCCATGAGGCCGATCCACAGCAGGATGGGAATCCAAAGCCATCCCCGGCGACATGCCGCTCCCAGCCCGCCCCAGAGCAAGGCGGTATTGGCCGTGTGTCCGCTGGGAAAGGAATAACCGAAGGCCGTCCATTGTGCCTGGGGCACAGGCAGGATGGCGGGATCACGCAGCCAGGGCCGTGGAATCCCGCATATGTTTTTCAAGGCTCCAGTCAGCAAATCGCCCGCGGCCAGCGCAAAGCCAACCCGATATCCGATGCGTGCTCCAAACAACCAGAACAGGGTGGCTGCGGCGGCCAGAATCCAAAATCCTTCCCCTCCCCTCGTGACGCGAAGAAAGAACTCCTCCATCGCCGGCGTGCGTTGCTCTTGCAGCCATTTCAAGAAGGTCAGATCCAGCTGATTCATGGCATTTCCATTTCCTGCCGGGACGACAGCCCGTTCCGGCTCATTCTATGCCCGACTTGATCCACCGCGCCAGGTCGTCAACTCGAACCCGGCGAAGTACGCCCGGACAACACCGCTCAGAACCGCTTCCAGAAGTCGGCCGCCTGCTTGCGGGACTCGGCGCAGATTTTCTTCTCGTTGAGGCCCTTCAACTGGCCGCCCTGCATCAGCACCTTGCCGTTCACGATGGTGGAATCCACCCGCGCCGCGCAGATGCCGAACAGGTAGTGGCCCAGGAACGTGTTGCCGTTCATCGGGGTCGGCGGCTCGTAGTCCATCACCACCACGTCGCCGTAGCACCCCTTCTTCAGCGCGCCCACCGGGCGGTTGAAGAACCGGCTGGCGATCTGCGCGTTGTTCTTCATCAGCAGATTGCATGCCTCGACAAAGAACACCTGCGAATTCTGCGCGGCGTGCTTGTGGAAAACGTTGGCCACGCGGACTTCCGCCTTCATGTCGGTGGTCATGGCGTCCGTGCCCAGCCCGACCAGCACGCCCTTCTCCATCATCTTCATCACGGGGGAAACGCCCACCGCGTTGTTCATGTTGGATTCAGGATTGTGCACCGCACAGGTGCCGGTTTTGGCCATCAGCCCGATTTCCTTGTCGCTGACATGCACGCAGTGAATCGCCAGCGTCTTGGGGCCCAACCCGCCCGCCGCATGCAGCCGCTCGATCACCGACTGGCCGTACTGCTTCTTGTTCGCCACCTGGTCGGCCTTGTCTTCGGCGACATGCACGTGCATCCCGCAGTCGAACTCCCGGGCCAGGTCGCAGGATTTCTTCAGCGACTTGTTGTTCACCGTAAACAGCGCGTGCAGGCCCATCATCGCCGATACCAGATCGTCGCCCTTTTTCCGCTTGGCCTGGATCTTCTTGAGAAACTGAACGTTCTCCGCGATGCCTTCCTCGCCCTTCTTGTAGCGGTCGGAAATGCCCAGCGTCAGCACGCTGCGCACCCCGGCCTGGCGGCAGGCTTTTTCGATGACCGACAGGCTGCCGGTCTGGAAGCTCTGACTTTCGTGGTGGTCAATGATGGTGGTCGTGCCGTTCTTGATGCAGTCAATCAGCGGAATCAGGCTGCTGTAGAGCACGTCCTTGCCGTTCAGGGCGTTGTCCAGCGGCCACCACAGGCGCTCGAGCACTTCCACGAAGTTCCTGGCCGGCGGCTGCTTGGGCGAGAGCCCGCGGCAGAACGTAGAATACAGGTGCATGTGGGCATTGATGAAGCCCGGCATGATGACCTTGCCCCCGGCGTCCAGCACCTGCGCACCGCGCGCCTGCTTCTTCACCGCCGCGGCCTTGCCGACCGCCTGGATCACGCCGTCCACCACCAGTACCGCGCCGTCGCTGATGATCTTGTTGTTCTCGCCCAGGGTCACCACGATTCCGTTGGTGATCAGCAGGGACTTGCTCTTCTTCTGCGCCATGTTGTTCTCCTCTTTTGGGTGTTCAAACGAATCACGGGGGCCGGACGGCCCCCGTGAGCGGATGGCTAGGCGTGCATTGCCTGCTTCTCTTTCGGGGTACGGTCGCGCAGGCGCAGCGCCTTCGCGGGGCACTGCAGCACGCACAGGCTGCATCCGATGCACTTGGACGGATCGGTTTCCGGATAGCCGTCCGCGTTCAGCGAAATGGCCAGATACGGGCAGCGCGTACAGTTGCCGCACTGGACGCACAGGTCGTCGGTGCAGTTGGAAATCTGCTTGGTGCCGTCCAGGTCCATGAACCCGCGGATCGGGTCGGGCTGGGCGATGCCCACCAGCTGGGAAACCGACTTGATCCCGCGCGCCTGCATCAGGTGGCTCAGGCCCGAGCACAGCTCGTTAATGATCGGGTAGCCATGCTTCTCAACCACGGTGCAGAACTGCACGGTGTTGGTGCCCAGCGCCAGGAAGTCCGCCGCCGCCTTGTAGTTCACCGGGCCGGCATTGCCGGAGATGGTCACCCCCAGGCCGCCGGCGCTCGCGAGGCACAGGTAGCTGACCGGGGTGATGCCCTCGCCACTGATGCCCACGACCACGCCGTCCTCCCAGACCTTCGGGCCCGGCTTGAACGCCAGCGACGGGAAGGTGTTCGCCAGCGTCACGCCCGCCTTCGATTTCGGATGCTTCTCCAGCACCGGCTTGATCGCCTTCAGGATGCTCTTGATGTCGGTCACCGCGCTGGTCAGCTTGAACAGCTTGGGAATACCGGGGTTGCCGACTTCCAGCACCCAGCCGATGATCTTGGCCGACAGCGCCGCGTTCTGCGAGACGATGTCGCCCTCAGCGCCTTCGCCGCCCTGCGGGCAGGACAGGCTGTATTCGATCACCATCGCGCCCGCCTTCTCCAGCTTGCGCGTGTTGCTCTGCCAGCTCTTGCGGTCGCTTTCGTCGTTGCCCGACACGTTGCCGCCGGTAGACGCGCCGGTCAAGCGGTCCGGATACTCCTTGATCAGCCGCTTGACTTCCCGGCACACCCGGTCAATCGGGTGGTCCGACACGTTGTCGCAGTTGCCCCACGTCGAGCCGTTGAAGCAGGTCATGTAGGCCGCCGGGATGTGGATCGGCAGGTTGTCAAAGGCGGTCTTCATGATGCCGCCCGCCCAGCCTGCTTCATAGGCCTTCTTCATCTGCTCGTAGCCGTCCGACGCCGGCGACGCCGACAGCAGGAACGGGTTGATCAGCTTGCGACCGAAGAAATCGGTCTCCAGCGAAACCGGTACCATGTTGTAGCCTTCGACCAGCACGCGGCTCTTCTTCGGATCAGGCACCTTCGGGGCCTTCCGGCGGTTCAGTTCCGCATCCACCGCCATCGCGCAGTTCTTGCCCGCGCCCGAAGCCGTCACCACGAAGGTCGGGCCATTCGCCATGTCGCCCGCGTAATACACGCCCTTGGCCGGCTTGACGGGAATCGTCCCGCGCGCGCCGATCGCCATGATGACCGCCCGGATGTCCGAGCGCGTCTGTTCCGTGCCCGCCACATCCTTCAGCGCGCCCACGGTGAACGCCTGGCCCGCCGGCAGCTCGACCTTCTGCGTCCGGATCCCGGCCACCTTGCCGCCCTGGGCGAGAATCCCGACCACGCGCATGCGGCCGTTCACGTCGATCCCGTGCTCCACCAGGTCCTGCTTTTCACGCGCGGTCAGCGGCATCTCGCCGACATTCTCCAGCGCGATCATTTCGACGGACTTGGCGCCCGCAAGCTTTGCGGCCACCGCGCAGTCCAGCGCCGTTGCGCCGCCGCCGACCACCGCCACCTTCTTGCCGCGCACGCCGAAGCTCTTCGGCTTCTTCAGGAAGTCAATCCCGCCGATCGCCAGCTCCTTGTTCGGGATATTCAGGATGATCGGCTCCCACAGGCCCGCCGCAACGATCACCGCCGGGTACCCCTTCTTCAGCAGCGCCTTGGGGTCGGTGATCTTCCGGCCGGTCTTGAGCTGGATGCGGCCGCCCCCCATCCCCAGGCAGAACGCGACGTCCTTCTCGAGCATTTCCTTGTACAGCCGGTGTTCGGGAATCAGCCGGCACATGCCGCCGCCCTTGTCGTTCTGCTCGAAAATATCGACCTTGTAGCCCTTCTGGACCAGCGTGACCGCCGCCGCGAGGCCCGCCGGGCCCGCGCCGATCACCGCCACCTTGCGACCGTTGAGCTTCGCCTTTGCGAAAGCCGGAAACACACCGTACTCGCGCGCCTTCGCCACGACCGTCGCCTGCACCGCCGGGATGTTCACCGCGCAGTCCATCTTCTTGTGCACACACGCGCCCATGCACAGCGTATCCGGACACACCATCCCGCAGATGCCACCAAACGGATTCTTCGACATGATTTCCGCTGCCGCCCGCTGGAAGTCCGCAGGCGTCCCCAGCTTGACCGCCATGATGAAATCCGCCGGCGAGCAGTCGCACGGGCAGGCTTCCTTGCAGGGCTTTTCTTCGCAGAATTCGCACTTTTCAATTTCGGCCCGCAGCTGGGCATCCGTCAAAATCGGGTTGTTGAACAACATCCGCTTGGCACTGATCGTCATGACTTTTCTTCTCCTGGGGTTCACCTGGATTCGTTGAGAATCGGGCAGTCAATCTAGCAGTCCACCCCCCTTCTTGCCAACTGCCGAATTGGCATAACCGCCGTCCAGGGCGCATCTGCGAATAGGTTGTCGGGCGGCCAGAGCGAACGGCACCGGCCGGACCGGGCCCCCATGGCTCAGATTTCGATGGCCGGCCGCAAGGCACCCAACGAATCGGGGGTGCAGGGGATCCACGCCAGACCGATCTGCTGAATGGCCGTGTCTGCACGCCGGGGAGCGATGCGCACGGTCGACAGGACGAGATGGGCCGGATCGAAGCCCTGCGTCACGCGCGCGATCTCCGTTTCCACCTCGGCTTCGAGCTCTTCGCGCTGCTTGCGAAGGGTTTCGAGGGTTTGGGCGGCCTGTTCGATATCCAGCTTCTCCTTGCTGCTCCGGGTCATCGAACCGATGCCCGTAGCGGCCCGGCCCAGTCCGCCGGCCCGCCGGCCCAGCAGGACCGACAACGCCGCCGTGCCAAAACTGATCATGGTGCCCATCCGCGACCGGGAAAGCTGGGCTTTTTCGTTTTCGACCTTGGCGGCGGCGCGCCGTTCGCGTTCGGCCAGCGTGTTGATCTTCGCGGCGTATTTCCGACGCATTTTTTCGATTTCTTCGTCACGTTTTTCCCTGAGGAGCTGGCCCGCTCGAATGCGGAAATCGCCCTCGCTTTCATCGGGACTGGCCACCAGCTTGTGTTCAGGCAGGCTGGCGAGTTCCAGCGTGAACATCTCGGACAGAAACACCTTGTAGCCCTTCTCGTGCTGGCGGTACCGCTTGGGATCGGCCAGATCGGCCGGCACGTTTTCATGGCCGGCGCCCGGCAGGGGATCTGGCCCCTCCCCTGCGGGGGCGGGACGGGCTTCAGTCCAGGTCAGCTTGCCGCGGGAAGAATCAGTCATCACCAGATGCCGGACATTCTGCCAAACATCGAGCTTGTGCTTCATGTCCAAAAAATGGATGCGGGCCGAGGCGAAAAGCGCAGGCCGGTAGGTCACTGGCGCGTCGGCCGCCAAATGCCGGGGTGGCAGATAGAACTGCGCGATGGCCGAAGGCAGGACCGTTTTCGGGGCGACCATAGGGGCGACGGCCGCCGGTGCGGCGGGTTGGCCGGAGGCTTCCGGCGCCGCCGCGGCGGCGGACGGCATGGCGGGCAGACGGTCCGCCATCAGCGTACCGATCTGCGCCGGGGAGATCGGGCCGCGCAGATAGGACATGCACCAGCGCGATTCCAGCAGCACCGGAGCATCTTCGTGCACATTCCGCATCAAGAAGATCCGGCTGCCGAGATTCGCCATCAGACGGTCCAGGGTGGCCCGGTCGAGTCCTTCGCCCGCGGCGGCGCTGGTCAGACCTTCAATCACCCGCATTTTGTCGCGTTCCGTTTGCAGGCGGCCGATAAACCAGGTGCCGGTGTTGGCCAGGCCGCGGTAATCGAGGTCAACGGGGTTCTGGGTGGACAGGACAATGCCCAGGCCGAAGGCACGCGCCTGCTTCAGGAGGGTCAGCATCGGCATCTTGGCCGGCGGATTGGCTGTGGGGGGGAAATAGCCGAAGATTTCATCCATGTACAGCAGGGCCCGCAACGATGAGGTGCCGGTCTGTCGGCGGGTCCAGGCCAGCACTTCATTCAGTAGAACCGTCACGAAAAACATCCGTTCGGCATCCGAGAGATGGGAGATCGAAAGAATCGATACCCGCGGCGTGCCCGCCGGCGTGTAGAGCAGGCGCTGGACGTTCAGGGGCTCCCCCTCGGTCCAGGCCGAAAATCCCGGGGAGGCTGCCAGATTGTTCAAACGCATGGCCAAGGCGAAGCGGTCCTTGGCCGGGAAGAACGACTCCAGCGGCAGGATGCCGATCCGATCCAGGCCGGGTTCCTGAACCGCATGGATGATGGACATCAGATCCAGATTGCGGCCCGCACGCCATTCGCGGTCCATGACATTGGACAGCAGGATATGCTCCCGGGACTGCAGGGGGTCCGCGTCTACCCCCGCCAGCGCCAGCAGGCCCGAGACGGTTGCGGAAACGCGATCTCGCAGGCCGGCCGTGTCATTGATGAATTCCGCCGGGGGGGCGTCGAGAGAGGACAAAATGGAGAGCGGCAGGCCGGCCCGAGAACCCGGCGTATAGATGGCGAAATCGGCGGCGGCTTTCAGGCGGGCGATGCGCTCCCCATCCTGCCCCCAGGCGGCCAATCCGTTTGCCCAGGTTGCAGCCGTTTTGGCCGCCAGTTCATCGGGAGTCATCTGTTTGCGCTGGGCCTCCCCTTCATCCACCCAGGGCCGGAAATCGCCGGGGGCCAACTGAGGAAAGGTCAACAACAGGTTCCCCATGTCGCCCTTGGGATCGATGATGATGGCCGGGATGCCATCCAGGGCCGCTTCCTCGATCAAACCGATGCCGAGTCCGGTTTTGCCAGACCCCGTCATGCCAACGCACACCGCATGGGTGGTCAGATCCTTGGCATCGTAGAGAATCGGTTGGTCGGTGGTGGCTTTCGCCTCGGGATCGAACGTGCGCCCCAGATAGAACACTCCCAGTTTTTCAAAGTCGATCATGACCCGGCTCCTTCGGTTCTCTTTGGCTTGATTCCTGCCATGATTGCATTATCACCAACTCCTCCACCCCGCACCGATGACAAAGCCCGGCAGCTTCTCTGTATCAGCAACGGACTCATCCTGTTCTGCCCAGACCATGACAGCTACCGTGGTTTGTCATGTCATTCATTGTACACAACCGCAGACCGATGAAACAATAAAACAATACCCATGGGGAAAGGTCAGGGCACATCTCCGTTTCATTGACCGACCGGACACAAGACCGCATCGTTCCCAATAAGAGGTCTGCCAATGGATTTTAGAATCTGTTACCTGGTTCGCAGGTGCGCAGGATTCAAGGTCGCCGATTCAAGGAAGCCACCGGGCCCAGCAGACGCGGCTACAGTTGCACAGAGGCCCGTCCGACAACGGGGCCAACGGTCCGGCAATGTAAAAAAACGGTCCCGGGCTCTGGGGAGCGCCGGGACCGCTGGTTTGTTTCGCGCGACTCGCGAATTCCGCAGTTTCAGTCGGTCGGCTTAATCCTCATCCACCTGGATCAGGTACATGCCGATGCTGCCGGCCCCTTCGTCGAGGAACTCATTCTCGGGCACCGTCGCGGAGATATCCTCGGCGATGATCTCGAAGCCCTGCGTCAGGTCTGTCGAGCGCAGGATCTTATAGGACTCGCCTTCACGGCTGAGCCAGCGGATCAGGATCCCGTCCGGCGTCACCGTGATGGGATTCTCCTCCGCGAAACCCAGCTCCGACACGGTCCGGGTGAACGGCCCATAGATCTGCTGGCTGCCGTCGGTCTCGATCTCCACGATCCGCCAGGTATAGGTGCCGCCGACCTCGGCACCGGCATCCACGAGCGCATAGGTCGCGCCCATTTCGTCCTTGCCGTAGATGATCTTGTCGTTCACCCGCACCCAGGCCTCGCCGTTCAGGCGCTCGACCCAGAAGCCGACGGTATCCAGCTCGGATGCCGTCCGCCACCGCAGCACGGCCTGACCGTTCTCAGCCCGCGCGATGAAGTAGTACAGCACCACGCTGGAGGGCTCTACGATCTCGAACTGGTCGGACTCTTCCGACAGCGACAGCGCGTAGTTGTCATTTGCCAGGGTACCCAGGTTATAGGCATAGAAGCCCACGGTCTCGCCCGACGCGCGTCCGAGCGCTCCGGCGAGCGTATCGGAACCCAGCAGCTCTGGATCAGTCGTGTAGGTGAACGTCGGATCAGAAGCGCCTTCCTCCTTGCTCAAACCCGGGGTCGGGGTGACCGTGACCGCGAGCTGGTCGACCTCCAGATCGTGTTGCACCGGCGTGGCGGCGTTCCAGTTGTCGTCACCGGGCTGCGTAGCAGTGATCGTCGTCGTACCTGCGCCGACGATCGTGACGGGGCTGTTCACCGTCGCAACGGTTTCGTCGGAGCTGTCGAATTCTACGGTCAGCCCGGACGAGGCCGTAGCGGTGATCTCGAACGACGCATCGCCGTAGGTCTTGGACTGCCAGGCGCCGCCTTCGAACGTGATGGTCTGGTTGGCCTTGTCCACCGTCACGCTCACGTTGAACACCACCGCCTCGTAGTTGACGGCATCGTCCGGCGTGAAGGTCACGCTCTGGTCCGCCGTGCCCGCGTCCGGGGCAGTCGCCGGCGTCGTCCAGGCAAACGTGCCGGCCACCGAAGCGAGGCCGCCCGTTAGATCGGAATCCGCAAGCGTATCACCGAAGGTAATCGTGGAAGCCGTCGGTTCTGTCTCAATCACTGGCGTCGCCTTCGTGATCTCGAACTCTTCCGCTTCCGCCGCCAGCGACAGCGAGTAGTTGTCGCCCGCATCCAGGTTGCCCAGCGTGAAGGCGTAGAAGCCGACGTCCTCGCCGGCCACGCGGCCCAGCGCGCCCGTCACGTCCACTTCCTCCGAAAGAGTGTAAGAGAAGGCCGGATCGGCCGCGCCGTAGACCTTGCTCTGGTCCGCGTCCGGCGTCACCGTGATCTCCTTGGCCGTGATCTCGAACTCTTCCGCTTCCGCCGCCAGCGACAGCGAGTAGTTGTCGCCCGCCGACAGGTCGCCCAGCGTGAAGGCGTAGGATCCGACGTCCTCGCCGGCCACGCGGCCCAGCGCGCCCGTCACGTCCACTTCCTCCGAAAGAGTGTAAGAGAAGGCCGGATCGGCCGCACCGTAGACCTTGCTCTGGTCCGCGTCCGGCGTCACCGTGATCTCCTTGGCCGTGATCTCGAACTCTTCCGCTTCCGCCGCCAGCGACAGCGAGTAGTTGTCGCCCGCCGACAGGTCGCCCAGCGTGAAGGCGTAGGATCCGACGTCCTCGCCCGCCACGCGGCCCAGCGCGCCCGTCACGTCCACTTCTTCGGAAAGCGTGTAGGCGAAGGCCGGATCGGCCGCACCGTAGACCTTGCTCTGGTCCGCGTCCGGCGTCACCGTGATCTCCTTGGCCGTGATCTCGAACTCTTCCGCTTCTGCCGCCAGCGACAGCGAGTAGTTGCCGCCCGCCGACAGGTCGCCCAGCGTGAAGGCGTAGGATCCGACGTCCTCGCCCGCCACGCGGCCCAGCGCGCCCGTCACGTCCACTTCTTCGGAAAGCGTGTAGGCGAAGGCCGGATCGGCCGCACCGTAGACCTTGCTCTGGTCCGCGTCCGGCGTCACCGTGATCTCCTTGGCCGTGATGTCCGCCGAGAGGGTCGGCTGCGTCAGGTCGTAGTTGCCGGCATCGTCGCCCGCCAGGGTGTACCCGGAAGTGGTGATTTCGATGTCGGTGCCCACGTCGGCCTGGGCGAAGGTATAGACCGGCGTGCCGGCGAGGGTAACGGCGTCCTCGCACAAGATGCCGTCCAACGTCGCCGTGCCCGAAGCCGTGGCGTCCGTCGTGCCGTCGTACGGTTTGTTGTCGCCCGTCAGGCCGGTCACCGTCAGGACGCCCTTGTCGGTCGTTTCGTTGGCGGTGGCGGAATTGGCACCCGTGCAGCCGCCTTCGCCCTGCGCCCGCACGCGGAAGTAGTAGATCCGGTTGGGGCAGAGGCCGGTCACGTCCACGCTCGTCAGGTTGCCCACCAGCAGGTTCTCGTAGCCGGGGACATAGGAGGCCGTGCCGCCGCCGGAGCAGGTGTGGTCGCCGGGGGTCATGTCGGCGACCGCGGCGGAAGAAATTGTCCATTCGTCCGCTGTCCAAGTGCTGTTGGGCACAGCAACGTCCGAGTCCCTCACGGCATGCTTGTCCGTGTATTCCCATGTCTGCCCGGTACCATCCTGATCGATGACTCCGTAGGCATCGACCAGCGTTCCGGCGGTGTGGTCGCCACCGGAATAGAGGAAGTAGCCGTCGTTGCCGTTACCGCTGATGTTCGCATTGTATTGATCGGCGAGTTTCGGATAGAACGCGTTGGTAAAGGTGGTTTCGCTGTAGGCCACCACATAGGTGCCACCCGCCGGGATGGTGCCCGTCAGCAGGATGTCGCCCCAGGTGCTGCCGTTCGCCTGCCGGCTCAGGTACCAAGTCGTGGTGCCGAAGTCGATGGCGTTGCCGCTGGCATTATAGAGTTCAACAAACCGGGCATTGGCCACGTCGCTGGGATCCGCCACCTCGGAGATGAACAGTCCGCCGGCGCCGCTTTGGAAGTTCTCTTCCAGGCTGACGTCGATGAAGTAGTTCGTCGCCCGGTCGGAAGCCGTCCAGTTGGCGGTGAAGCTGTCGCTGTCGGTGCCCGTGGCGTTCAGTCCGGTCGGGGCATCCGGCTCGCAGGCCAGGGTGGAGGCCTGGGCGATCACGCCGGCGGAGTAGTAGTTGTAGTTGACCGAGTAGAACTTGTAGTCGTAGGTCGTGTCTGCGGTCAACCCGATATCGGTGAAGTCCGTGCCGGCGCCATTGTAAATGACTGTGCCATTGCCGAGGGGGTTATCCACCGCGTATTGAGTGCCCTGCGTCGGCTCGGTCCAGGAGGCCCAGGACGGCTTGCGCACGATCATGACGTTGTTGCCGTTCCCGTTTTGTGTCCACTCCAGATCAATGGAGCCTGTCGGGTCGGTCGAACTGGTGGTGGCGGTCTGGGCGCTGGGATCTACGATCGCCTCGACGGTGATATAGCTGGCTGCGGCCAGCGTCAGGTTGTCCGGCGTATTCGTCCAATCGATGGCGGCGTAGTAGATGCGAGGCTCAAGCGAGGTAAAGCGGCCCGCGTAGTACCAGTCGCCCACGGCGGTGAATTGCCCCGCGCCTGTCGGCGAGGTCCAATAGCGGTCGTTGACGTTGTTGGACACATAGGTGGCATCCGTCCAAGTCCAGTCGGTGCCGTCGGTGGACTGGCCCAGGCCGTATTCGACGTCCCAGCCCGAGGTGTCGGTGTTGATGGCGAACTGGAACTGGTCGGCCAGCATGTCGCCGAGGGTGTAGGTCTTCCACGGCGCGCCCCGGTCGTTCAGCAGCGTATAGTAGTCGGTGACCTCTTCCTCCAGCGTGGTCACGTTGGCCACGGTGGAGTCGGCGCCCACGCAGCTCTCCTCGCCTTCGCCGCGCACGCGGAAGTAGTAGGTCGTCTCCGGATCCAGGTCCTCGACCTCGAAGCTCGTCACGTTGCCGACCGAGAGGTTCTCGTAGCCGGCCACGTAGGAGGGCGTGGTGCCGCCCGAGAACGTGTGGCTTTCCAGATACTCTTCGACGTCCTGGTCGTACTGGTCCCATTCCGTGCCCAGGGTCGGGAAGCCGCTTTCGGGATTGCTGGTCACGCCACCGGACACCGACGATTTCCTCACCAAGGTCTTGTTTACCGTCGTGAACGATCCGTCGGTCCAAGCCGATCCCGGGTCCTCGCCGATGCGGCCGAAGATATCCACGAATGAAGTCGTGGATTGCTTCCAAAGGGCAACGGCATCGTCTCCGTTCCAGCCGGCAGCTGTCGCCGTTGTGCCGATCAGGTTGGTAGCGCTGCTGTTCCTATAAACCGCCACCGCGCCGTTCGCCAGGGTGCCGGAGAGGACGTTGCTGGCGGTGTGCGCGGTCCCGCCATTGGCAAACAGGATCAGCGCGTAATCCGAAAGATCCACGCTGGCCCCGGTTCCGTTGAAGATTTCGATGTATTTCTCGTTGCTGGATCCCTCGATGTATTCCGAGAAGAACAGGTCGGAGGCTACGGAAGCAACCTCGAAGTCTTCCTCCGTGCTGACGTCGATGTAGTAGTTGGTCGGCGGGTTGCCGGCGGCGGGGGCGGTCCAACTCGCGGTGAAGCTGGTGTCGTTCGTCTCGCTGGCATAGAGCCCCGTCGGAGCGTTCGGCTCGCATGGATCGGTGGCGCCCTGCGCGGTCACGCCGGAAGAGTAGTAGTCGTTATTGACCGAATAGAACTTGTAGTCGTAGGTGGTGTCCTCGGCCAGGCTGTCGTCGGTGAACTCCCCGGCGGAGCCGATGTAGATGATGTCGCCATCGCCCAGCGTGCCCGGGGCGGAATATCCCGTGCCCTGGGTCGGCTCGGTCCAGGATTCGCTCGTCAGCTTGCGCACGACCATCACGTCGTGGCTCTGGGCGTTCTCCGTCCAGTCCAGGTCGATGGCGGTGGTGGGAGCGGAAGCGTTCGCCGCGGCCGTCTGGCCAAACGGATCGTTGATCGCGTTGACGGTGAAATAGTTCACGGCGGCCAGAACCAGGTTGTCATCGGTCCAGTCGTCCATGGCATAATAGGAATAGGTGCCGTCGTTGAACCGACCGGCGTAATAGTAATTGCCCGTATCGGTGAACTGGAACTCGCTCTGGTCGGAAGTCCAATACACGTCACTGTTGTTGTTCGACGCATAGGTGCCGCCGTTCCAGGTCCAGCTCGAGCCGTCGGTGGACTTGCCCAAGCCGTAGTCCACGGTCCAACCGGTAGTGTCGGTATTGATCGCGTATTGGAACTGATACAGCAGTTCATCGCCCAGGTAGTAGGTGTAGACGGGGGTGCCTTGATGGACCAGGGTCGTCCAGCGTACCGGCGCGCCGGATTCCTCGGTCGTGCCGCTGCCGGTGTCGCCGAACGCAGTTTCGACGTTGGCGCCGTTGCGCGCCTTGACCTGGAAGTAATAGGTCGTGGCCGGCGTCAGATCGCCGGCGGTGATGGTGTCCCAGTTGTTTGTGGTCTGCCAGACCGCCGTATCGCCCCACGTGCCGTCGTCCTGCAGGTACTTGCTGTCGCTGGTGCGTTGGATGGCATATTCCGTCCCGGCCGGATTGCTGTCCGCATCCAGCGTGATGTCCAGCGAGGTCTCGGTGGGATTGCCCACGATCGGGGCTTCCGGCACCGCCGCCAGCGTCCAGAAATCCAGTTCGCTGCCCAGCGTCGCGCCCACGGTATTCGTGGCATAGGCCCGGAAGTAATAATGCGTGTTGACCGACAGGCTGCCGATGCTCTGGCCGAACTCGCCGGTACCCGAGCCGATCTGGGTCTTGTTGTCGCTGATCGTGACCCCGGAGCCGGCCTTATAGACCACACCGCGGTCGGTGACCGCATCGCCGCCGTCGGAGGTCACGTTGCCGCCCAGCGTGGCGGATGTGGCCCCGATGGAACTGGCATCCGCCGTCGTGACCGACGGGGCCGAGGCCGATTCCGCCAGCGTCTCCACGCTGCCCGTGGATGAATTCGCGCTGGTCGCGGTCCCGTCCGTCGCCCGCACGCGGAAGTAGTAGGTCGTTTCCGGATCCAGGCCTTCGACTATCTGGCTGGTCCCGGAAGCCACTTCGTAGTCCTCGTAGCTCCCAACGAACGAAGGCGTGCAGCCGCCGGCCGTCGTGCCCACGAAGAAGTTGTCGAGGTACATGGAGGCGCCGTTATAGGCCCGAATTTCATAGAACAAGACGTTATCGCCGCTTTGCGGCACAACGGTGTACGTCATCTTGGTCCATTCGGAGGCGGCATCGTTGTAGGAAGAAGGTTGCAGACTGTCGCCGGAAACCTGGCCGCCCGTCGTCCAGGCGGCCCAGATGCGGAGATTCCCGGTGCCTTTGTACCAATAGCTGATTTCGTACTCCGTAACCCCATCGCCGGTGATACTGACATTTTGCGTCAAATCGCGCGTGGCCGTAGCAGTCACCGCTACGTGGTAAGTACCTTCCTGCGGATCGGTGGTTACCACGGAATACTCAGTCTCGAACTTGTCCCAATCCGTGCCGTCGCCGGTCTCAAAGCCCGCATTGCTCATCAGGTTTTCAGGAGTGCCGCCGGTGGTGCAGAACTCCTCGTATTCGCTGACATCGAGGCGGTAGCCGCTGGCGCCGGAGACGGCCGACCAGGATGCGGTGAAGTCCGTGGCATTGGTTTCGCTGGCCACAACGCCTGTCGGCGCGGCCAGGCCCACGGTGCCCGAGACCGCCTTGGTCTTTTCGGCGGCATCGGTGCTGGTGGCGGAGACGTTGCCGGAGAACGCCCCGGTGGCGGCGCCCGTCAGGCGCACATATACGGTCGTCTCGCTCACGGTGCCGCCGCTTGGTGTCAACGAGACCGAACTGCCATACCCCGACCCGCTGGAGAGGGACACATTGTAGCCCGACGGAGCCGTCACCGTGATGTTGGCGGTCAGGTCCGAGCCGGCCACGGTGAACGACTGGGCGGCGGAAGCAATGCCATAGGTCGTGCTGAATGCCGAAAGATCGCCCGAGGAAAGCGTGATGGTGGGCGTGCTGCCGCCGGAATAATCCCCGATGGAGGCATCATCAATCAGAATACGCTCGCCCGCGGTTTGCTGGATGCGGACGATGATGTTATCGCTGGCGTTGTTGAGGTCATAGGTAAATTCCGTGTAGGTCAGGGTTGGGCTGATTTCCGAGGAGATGTCGGTGAATCCGGCCCCGTTGATGTCGACCTGAACCTTGAACTTCTCCTGGGGGTTATTATCCCATCCACGATACCAGTAAGGAGATGGTGCCCACGCCGCCATCCTTCCCGTTGCCATCGGCCCCCTCATACTGGAGGTAGTTGGCGGATCCCGCGGACGCCAAGCGGGCGCAGGACCCGGAGCGCGAGGAACTGCTGCGCAAACCGCTGTTGATGCGCCAGCCGTTACCGGTTTGGTTTGCATACGACGTGCTGAATATGGTGTCGAAGTTTTCATTGACCGCCGCTTCGGTTGCCAAGACCCCGAAGCCGAACAGCAATGCCATCGCCGCGCCGAGGATTTGATTCGTTGTTTTCATGGCTTATTTTTTCCCTTTTTCGAACTGGTCGCATTCATCGTTGCATTAATGCTTGAAACTCCGGCCGGTCACGCACAGGCGCAAAATCCAGATCATTCCGGGCATTCGCCTGCAGGCCTTTATCCCGTTCCAGCGCCTTGGACAGTGACTCCAAGGCAGCATCATGTTTTCCAACATGGGCGAGGATACACGCCCGGTTATAAAAGACAATCCCTAATTTGCGTTCAAAGTTCTTTTCTTCGATGCTTGAAATCGGGCCTGGACCACTGGATGCCGCCCGCGCCCGCCGCCAGCAATCCAGGGCGGCCCCGAAATGGGTGATGATCAAATCGTATTCCTTCAAGGCGCGGTCCCGGTCTGAAAACCAGAGGTGGATTTCCTGCGAGAAATTGTAGACATCGGCGAAGAAATCGATGCCGGCCGCCAACAGGCGGGTCATCTGGTTCTGGCGCAACCACTCCGGATCGTTTTGGGCCAGGAAGCGGCCCAAGGCGGCTTGTTTGGGGGGCATCAGAGCTTGGGCCTGTTCCAGGCAGAGGATGGCCTTGGGCTCTTCGGCGATGTGCAGGGCTTCCCAGGCCATTTTGTAGTAGTACCAATAGGCGGGCGACGTAATCTCGACATAGGCGCTCAGCGCCAGGATGGCCCCGCGGTGGTCGCCGGCCAGGCTGAGCAGCTTGGCCTTCAGGTCGGCTCCCATCAGCGGGGAAAGCCCCTTGGCTTCGGCCGCTTCGAGATAGCGGTGGGCCGTCGCCAGGTCTCCCTGGCGGTACGCCAGCCGGGCGCGCAAGGCCAGGGTTTCCACAGAGTCAGGATCGACCTCAAGCGATCGCGCCAGATACGTCGCGGCCTCATCCAAGCGGGAGGCATTTAGATGGGCAAATGCCTTCCCGTTCAGCGCCACGAAGGCATCGGGCGCGCGCCGGAGTACGGCATCCCACAGTGTTTCGCTGTTCCGCCAAACCCGGCTCTGGGCAAAAGACAGCCCGGCCCAGAAAAGGATCAACGCCGCCGCGCCGGCGATCCCTGCCACTCGTCCGCGTGGCGATGACCGGATGCACTGGACAAATCCATGAGCCATCAACAGCAGGAACCCGATGCCGGGAAGGTAGAAAAACCGGTCGGCCACCATGTAGCGGATGCCGATGGGCACTAGGCGGGACATCGGCAGGAAGGCCACCATGAAAAAGAACACCCCGAAGGGCAGCAGGCGCAGGCCGCGCCGCCAGGCACCCCACCCCAGCCCGGCCACCAGCGCGAGCACGCCCAGAAAAGCCAATCCGTAGGACACGGCGGTGGCCGGGGTATCCGGCGGCACCGGCACGTACGCGCTCAAGCCCAGGGGCCAAAGGGTCTTCCCCACGAACCAGAAGAAATTCCAACTGGCCATCGTCATGTTCTGGAACACATTGCCTGCTTCGGCGGCCCGGATGATGCCGTAGCTGGCATGGGTGTGCCAGGTAATGGCAGTGAACAGCAGACTCAAGGCGGCGAATGGCGCCAGCCATGGGCGCTTCCATTGATCGGATAATGGCCGTCCCAGATACAGGTCGCACAGCAGCAAAACGGCCGGCAGGGTCACCGCCATGGGCTTCGACAACAAGGCGCAGGTGGCCGCGACGAGCGAGGCGACAACATAGCGGGTTTTCCGGGTCGCGCGGAAATCCAGATAGAGGATCATGGCCCCCAGGCAGAAAAACGCGCACAGGACATCCTTGCGCTCGACAATCCAGGCGACCGACTCGACGTGCAGGGGATGGACGGCGAACAGCGCCGCGGTCAGCCACGCCCACGCACGGTCCGCCCGCAGCTTCCGCAGGAAGGCGCAGACCAGCAAGGTATTCGCCATGTGCAGCAGGACGTTGGTGAGATGGTAGAGCCACGGCTGCAAGCCGACCAACCGATGCTCGATCATGAGCGACAATTCGACCAAGGGGGTGTACTGGCCGTTGGGGATCGGCCCCAGTTGCGGATTAAGCCGGAAAAGGTCCGCCACATTGGCCCAGGTGAGCTGGTGAATGCGGAAATTGTGGGTAATGTAGTACGGATCGTCCCAGTCGAGGAATTCCGCCCGGAGCACGGGCAGGAATGGCAGGAAAGCCAGGAGGGCCAGGGCAACCATCCCGAGCAGAGTCCAGCGCCAAGACAGCCGCCCCTCCGCCGATGGTTCGTCAACGGAGAGATTGGTTTTCGCGGGAAGATGTCGCTTGCGGCGCGCCATGGCAGAGTCACTCGATCGGTCAAACAGTACCCGGTTGGCAGGGGGTGTCAACGACATCTACGCAGCGCAGCAGGTGCTCCGATCCCAACAGCCATTATCTCGCCAAGCACGCAAAGGACGCCAAGTTCCGACCCTTGGACATTGGATATTGGATATTGAATAGTAAGACCTCCCCCGCCGACCTCGTTCACCCGCCACGCAAGTTGGCGGGGGTCCATGGCAGGCCGCCGCCGGATCTACTTCAGCATGCGTTGCATGTCCCGCACGGTGGGATGATCGGGGTCCAATTGTTCCGCCCGACGCAACGCTGCTTCGGCCTCCGCGCGGCGTTGCTGGTTGATCGCCACGAGGCAGGCCAGATGAAGCGCCCGGACATCCTCGGGTTCCAACTTCAAGTATTGCTCGATCCAGTGGCGGGCTTCCGGCCATTTCCGCTGTTCGACCTGCCCCACGGCCGCATACCAAAGCAATTCGGGGGTGGCGGGATGGTGCCGCAAGCCCTCCTCGGCCACGGACAGGACCGCCGCCCGGTCAGCAAGCCGGCCGCGCTGCAGGTGGGCACGAGCCAAGGTGATGTACACCTCCGGGGCAGCCAACATCTGGGTGCGCCGGATTTGTTCCAGCTCCGCAATCGCTTCGTCCAGTCGGCCCAGTTGCAGGTGGTCTTGCGCGACGGTCAAACGGACAAATGCGGCGGTCTCCCCCTTTACATTCAATACATCCATGCGAAGAAGACCGAACAGCAGCAGGGCCGCCGCCCCCATGAGTCCGGCCTGCCGCCAACGCCGGGCCTTCAGGTAATCGAACCCATGCACCAGGCCCACGGCTGAACCCATGGCCACGAATGGCACCAGCGTCACCCGATAGCGTCCGGTCACGAAAAAAGCCACGATGGTAGCGGAATAGACGGCCATGAAGATCAGGATGAGCACCACGAGCGCGCGCCGGGGCTCAATGTCTCCAGGGCCGGAAGATCGCGGGACCAGCCAGGGCAACCCGACCGCAAACAGCGCCATCAGGAATCCAAAGCCGAGCGGGACCACCGACAGCGTGAAATATTCTCCGCGGCGGGCCTGATAGGGGGCGTTGTTGGGTATCTCCACATCCCCGATCAAGGCCACGCTTTTGCGGAGGGTCAACTCGAGCCACGCGGCCGGGTGGTTCCGAATGAACTTGAAGGCCCGCCCATACCAGTACGAGGAGACTTCGGATGGACGCAGGGTGCGGCCTTGCGACTGCTCGGCGATGGCGACGGTGTCTTCATAGCCCCCCCACCATGTGGCGCGGGTGCCCGGCACCACCGCCTGCATTCCGTTGGACTGCGGATTGTTGCCGATGAAGAAATTCACGCCGCCCTGCGAAGCCACCAAAACCCAGTCGCCGCCCGCCACGCGGTTGCGCACCGTGGCGGCCAGCGGCGGCAACCCCGCCCCCGCCGCCAGCAGCGCGGCAAAGAGGAGCCGTCGCCGCCAGGTTCCCGGTACCGCCCACAGCCCCCACACCACCAAAAACGGAAAAAATGCCAGGATATTGGGCCTGGTGATGGCAAAAAGACCCAAAATCATCCCCGACAAGCCCGCGAGCGGCAAACTGCGCCGGTCCAGACTCAACGACAGCAGATAAAACCCGGCCAAAGCGAGAAAAACCAGCAGCACCGGCAGCAAAAACTGGCTGTCGAAATAGATCAACACCCAATATCCGGCGCATAGCAGCCCGGTGACAAGCCCCACCCTCGTTCCATGACACCGCCGAGCCAGTAAAAAGGCCAAAACACACGAAAAAGACCCCAAAATGGCCTGAAAACTCCTCGCAAACCACAAATTCCCGCCGGAAATCTTCAATAATCCCCCCAAAAACATCGGATACAGCGGGGCCCGGAAATATGGGCCCTTATGCAAGCGGTCATAGGGCGGATTCCAGATCCCGGTGGCCAAGGCGCGCGCCCATTCCAGGTTGTACTCGGAATCCATATAAACCAGATCGAAGCCCGGCTTAGAACTGGCCTCGGCCAGAAAAACGATCCGCAGCGCGAAGGCCACGCAAAATACCAGTAGAATGGGGCCCCAGACACGGTACGACTTCGCCATGCCCTCATGTTCGCCAGACGCCGTTAATTGGCAATTCTTTTCTGAACCAGGAAATTATCAGGACGCCAAGGCACCGAACCAAGCAGGAAAACAGGAAACAACAGGAAAAGGATCGTCTATTCCCATCCTGGAAATCCTGTATATCCTGTCTACAATGGCTGTTCGGATTGTCCGGTCGCCGCCGGACCTACAGCCAAGCCGAACAGCCATGCTCACGCAAAGAACGCAAAGGGCGCCAAGGACATTGGATATTGGATATTGAGCCCCTCGTTCACCCGCCACGCAAGGTGGCAGGGGTCCGGAAACCTCCGTGGCCGGCCATAATTTCGCGTCATTCGCGAATTTCGTAGTTTCAGGCGGTCGCTTTATTCCTCTTCCACTTCGATCAGGTAGATGCCGAGGGGGGCGGCATTCGTGTCGAGGTACTCGTTTTCCGGTTCATCCGCGTAGAGGCCGGCGGCAATGGGAAGAAAGCCGTCCAAGCCTTCGAGCAGGTTCGTGGAGCGCCGGACTCGGTAGGTCTCGTCTTCGCGGCTTTGCCAGCGAATCCGGATTCCGCCCGGTTCCACATCGAGGCCTCGGCCCGGCACGAAAGCCAGGGCGGAGGCGGTGCGCTCAAACGGTCCATGGATGACATCATCGCCGGCGCTGGTCTCCTCGATGATCCGATAGGAATAGGTGCCGCCCACAACGGCATTGGTATCCACCTGGGCATAGGAATCATCCATTTCTTCCACGTCGTGGGCATAAATGATCTGACTGTTGACCGGCACCCACTCATCGCCGTCCAGGCGTTCGACCCAGAAGCCGACGGTGTCCCCATGCGCAGACGCCCGCCAGCGAATGACAACCTGGCCGTTTTCGGCCCGGACGCCGAACTGGAAAAAGGTCACGCTGGTGGGCGTGGTATACGTCACCACGATGTCCTGGCCCCATTGTTCCAGGCCAAAGCCGCCCAGGCCGGCGGGATAGCTCCACTTCGTCCCGATTTCCATGTTGTCGGCGCTGACGGACTGGCCGGTGGCGACGACCCAGTAATAGGCCACATCCGGATCGAATCCCTCCGGCGCGGTTTCCGGCAGGTTGATGGTCAGGGTCGAACTGGCCATGAGGGTGCCCTTGGCGGCAATCAAGTCGCAGTCGGTGGGACTGGTGCTGGCGATTTCGCATTCATAGGTCCCGCCGCCGAGGTCCGCATTTCCGTTCACGGTCAGGGTTCCTACGGAATTGCCGGGGCGGACGGTGCCGCCGGCGAGGGTCAGCGCGCCGATGGTGCCGGCCCCCGACACCACGCCTCCGCTGCCGACGGAAACCGCCGAATTGCTGATGGAGCCATTGACCACCAGCATTCCGGTGCCGACCGCGGTATCCCCGTTATAGGTACTGTGGCCGGTGATGCCCACCTGGCTCAGGCTGCTTTTCAGGTTCAGCCCGCCGGAGCCGGAAACCACGCCGGCCAAGGTGAGGCTCTTGCCCGCCCCGCCCCACACGTCGAGACCATAGCCGCCGTTGGTGATGGCGCCGTTGAAGATCAAATCCCCTCCCACGGGGTTCAATTCCGTGGTCTTGGCCATCTGGACGGGCACATTGAACGTATAGGTGCCGCTGCCATTGGGCGAGGTGGCTTCGATCTTGGCATTGCCGCTGCCGCCGCCAAGATGGAGATAGGCATTCCCGCCTTGGGTCAGGGTGCGGGAGGTGCCATTCTGAAACAGAATCTGATGGAGCTGAAATTCGGTGCCTCCGGTGCCGGTGGCGTCGTTTAGAGCCATGGCAGGCCGGGCCGCATTGTCGAGGATTGCAATATTGAAGTTTTTCTGGCCCGTGGCCGACCAGACGTTGTTGGACAGATCCGGGCGGCGCACGGTGTATTGATCACCGGCCCGCCACCAGTTGTTGATGCCGGAGGCATCGGTGTTGGCCCAATTGTTGTTCAGGCCGGCATCGCCGCGCCAATAGACGGTTTCCGGCGCCAGGGGCGGCGTGCCGCAGTTCTGCACCGTCACCGTCCAGTTATCGCCATCATTGTCGTCCCAGATCTCCTCGTTGGCATCGGTGAAGGCGACATTCAACTCGTAGGTGTCCGCGGGGATTTCGTAGGCCGCGGTCCAGTCGTCGCCCGAGGCCGTCATTTGCACCAGGGTGGCCGAGGCCCAGTTATTAAGGCCAATATACGCATACACGGGCGATACCCCGGCCAAATCCCCGTCATGGGGCGAGTAGGTGATGGTGACTTCCGCCCCGCATCCAACCGGCGCCGAAGGATCGAAGGCCGCGGTGGCCGGGACCGGCTCGCGCTCCTTGGAAAAGATTTGGAGGCTATAGGCCCCCAGGCTGACGGGCGCGGTCGAGCCGCTGACCTGGACCTGCGCGGGGCCGATCCCCGTGAAATCGGGTTGGTATTCGGTGGAATCGCTGTTGAACCGGCTGTGCCAGGTGCCGGTGGAGGGGAAAGGAATCGAGTAATTGTTGCGGGTCTGGGAGGAAAAATTAGCCACGACCACCACGTCGTCGGCCTGGCCGCCGGCGTCCCAGCGGATGTAGGACACGACCTTGTCCGTGTTGTTCACGAGGTTCACGTTGATCCCGGTGCCCTTGAGGCCCTGCAAGCCCCCGGCCAGGTTGCGCCGGCAATGAATCAGGTCCGTGTAGGCCTGCACGATGCCGGCATGGCTGTTGGTACGGGCCCAGCGCAGGGCCGTGTCGTCATGAAAGGCCAGGGTTTCATGCATTTCCTGACCTTGGAAAATCATGGGAATTCCGGGAGTCGTCATGACGATTCCGGCGGCCAACAGGGCGCGTCGGCGGGCCCAGAGGCTTTCCGGATCGGTGGAATCGATCTGGGCCGGCAGGCGGGTCCGGCCGTTGAGCGACCCCACATAATCGTGAGCCTCCGAGAACACCACGCGGTTGTGGCTGGGCCAGTCGTCCAGCAGATCCCGGACGTTATACATGTTGCGCTCGGCGTCGGAAGCCGCGACGACCTGGTCGCGGAGCGCCCACCAATAATTCACGTCCCACTGATTTTCGAAATAGATGGCGAAATCAAAAGCGTGGTCTTCTGCGCAGCGCACGACATGGGGATAGGTGGATGCCAGTTCGGAGTTGATGGCATTCAGCAGATCGCGGCCTTCGCTGTTGGCGCCCAGGTCGGTGTTCAGGATGTTGTAGACCGAATCCCACCGGAACCCGCCCACGCGATATTCCTCCACCCACATGAAGATCTGATCCCGGATGAACTGGCCGACCTGGGCAGAGCCGAAGTTGGGCCGGGTGTTGCCCCATGACGTGGGGGCTCGGCCGTCATTGTAGAAATAGATTCCGCCCAGGCTGTTCGAGGACCAGCCATCGAACTGCCACAGGTCCATGTCGGTGGGACCGTAGTGATTGTGCACCACGTCCAGGATGACGGCCAAGCCCCGTTCATGGCAGGCCTTCACAAACCGCTTGAACGCATCGGGGCCGCCGTAGTCGCTCTCCACCGCGTATGGGTCCGCAGGATTGTAGCCCCAGCTCCGCCCGCCGGGGAATTCATTGATGGGCATGAGTTTGATCGCATTGATGCCCAGGTCCTGGAGATGATCCAGGCGGGCGATGGCGTGGTCAAACGTGCGGGGCGTAGTGCCGCCTTCGTACGTGCCCACATGCATTTCGTAGATGACCAGATCTTTGCGGGCGGGCTGGGGTATCGGAGTCGCGCCCCAGTCGAAAGAGTTCCTGTCATAGATGATGGAATTGTCGGTGGAGTTGACGACCTGCCGCGCGCGGGGATCGCGTTTCCAGAAACTGCCATTGAGATAGTATTTGTATTTCTGGCCGGCAACAGCGCCCGCGACGTCAACGGACCAGTTCCCGTTGCCTTCGGAAACCAGCGCAGTTTCGCCCCAGGCATTGAAATCCCCGCGCACGGCGACGCTCGAAGCATTCGGCGCCCACACGCGGAACGTGACCCCGCCGGAATACGGGATCGCCCCCATGCCCGGCCGCGCCGACTGCGCGTGAACCGCCCCGCTGACCGCCAGCAGCACCGCAAGCCCGCCCCCCAGCACCCCCCGCCACCGTTGCACCCCGCGAGGCCCCGCTGGATTGGGCTTGAATACCGTTGCCATCGCCGCTCCTTGCCTGACTGGCACCGTGGGCCGTATTCGCACCAGCGGTCCCGCCAACCGAACTGTTAAAAATCTCTGAATATACAACCCACTGCCGATCGTCAAGGTTGATGCACCCGGCGGGCAAAATCACCGCAGAGCATTAAACCGGCAAAAACCAAACTGCGAATTACTCGAATTCCACGAATGAGAAAAGAGGGTCTTGAGAAACCCAACCCAAGCAGGAAAAGGATCTTCTGTTCCCATCCTGAAAATCCTGTAAATCCTGTCTAAAATGGCTGTTCGGATTGTCCGGCCGCCGCCGGACCTACAGCCGAATCAAACGCCATGTTCACGCCAAGACGCAAAGACGCCAAGTTCCGATCCTTGGACATTGGATATTGAATATTGAGCCCCTCGTTAACCCGCCACGCACGGTGGCAGGGGGCCACGGCAGGCAGCCGCCAAAAGGGCGTCCCGGCCCCCGGAGGGGTCGGGACGGTCGTACGAATGAAGCCGCAAGCCGGATTATTCGTCATCCACCTGGATCAGGTACATGCCGATGCTGCCGGCCGTTTCGTCGAGGAACTCATTCTCGGGCACCGTCGCGGAGATGTCCTCTTCGATGACCCCGAAGCCCTGCGTCAAGTCCGTCGAGCGCAGGATCTTGTAGGATTCGCCTTCGCGGCTGAGCCAGCGGATCAGGACCCCGTCCGGTGTCACCGTGATGGGATTCTCCGCCGCGAAGCCCAGCTCGGACACAGTCCGTGTGAACGGCCCATGGATCTGCTGGCCGCCGTCGGTCTCGATCTCCACGATCCGCCAGGTATAGGTACCGCCGATCTCGGCGCCGGCATCCACGAGCGCATACGTCGCGCCCATTTCGCCCTTGCCGTAGATGATCTTGTCGTTCACCCGCATCCAGGCCCCGCCGACCTGGCGCTCCACCCAGAAGCCGACCGTATCGATTTCCGATGCCGTCCGCCACCGCAGCACGGCCTGGCCGTTCTCGGCCCCGGCCACGAAGTAGTACAGCACCACGCTGGTAGGCAAGGTACTGCCGCTCCCTTCAAGCGGAATGTCATCCGTGTAGTAATTTTCGGTTCCAGTCGTATTCAAACCCTTTGCGCCGAACTTGCTGCCGTTGTACTCGAAGACCTTGAACCAATACAGGGTATTGGGTGTGAGGCCCGTCAACGTGACGCTGTTGCCGGCTCCGTCATAGCAGATCTTGTTGCCGTTGCCTTGATCGGCGGCGGCACTAAAGTCGACATTGACTCCGGTGGGGCTCACTCCGTCTGTGGGCGTCCAATTCACGGCGTACAAGGCCCTCACGACCACGATGCGCCTTTCCCCGCTGCCGATGGTCCATGTCAACGTCAAGGATTCGGCGGTTGGATCGGTGACTGCCATAGAGGCGGAATGCTCCTCGGGTTCCGTGGCCAGTGTCGTCACGCTCACATCAAAGACCACCGTCTCATAGTTGTCGCCATCGGTCGGCGTGAAGGTCACCGACTGGTCGGCCTTTCCTTCGAGTGGCTCGATGCTGTCATCCGTCCAGGCGAAGGATCCCGCCACCGAGGCCTCGCCGCCGCTCAGCGTGGAACTGGCCAGGGTCTGCCCCACCACGATATTGCCCGCCTCGGGCGGCGTCGTGATCGTCGGGGTGGCCTTGCCCACCGTCACGCTCACGTCGAAGACCACCGCCTCGTAGTTGTCGGCATCGGTCGGCGTGAAGGTCACCGACTGGTCGGCCGTGCCCACGTCCGGGGCCGTCGCCGGCGTCGTCCAGTCGAAGGCTCCCGCCACCGAGGCCTCGCCGCCGCTCAACGTCGAGTCCGCCAGCGTCTGCCCGTAGGTGATCGCCGAAGCGGTCGGCTCCGTCGTGATCGTCGGGATCGCCTTGCCCACCGTCACGCTCACGTCGAAGACCACCGTCTCGTAGTTGTCAGCGTCGGTCGGTGTGAAGGTCACGCTCTGGTCGGCCGTGCCCGCGGCCGGGGCCGTCGCCGGCGTCGTCCAATCGAAGGACCCCGCCACCGAAGCCTCGCCGCCGCTCAGCGTCGAGTCCGCCAGCGTCTGGCCGTAGGTGATCGCCGACGCCGTCGGCCAGGTCGTCACGGAGGGGTCGGCCTTGTTCACGGTGATGGACACGTCACCGTTCGCCGTGTTGTAGGTCTCGTCGTCCGTTGGATAGAACGTCACGTTCTGCGCGGGCCCGCCCACGACGGGAACAATGGTGTCATCCGTCCATTCGAAGGTCCCGGCGACGCTCTCGCCCGCCGAATTGGTGGCCGAACCGCCGCTCAGCGCGGAGTCGGCCAGCGTCTGCCCGTAGGTGATCGCGCCCGCCGTCGGCAGGACCGAGATAAAGACATCCTCCTTTTCCGCGGATTTGACCTGCAGCACCCGGTCCACAGCGGTGGCGGCGTTGTAGTTGTCATTGCCCGCCTGCGTGGCCCGGATGGTGACCGTGCCGACCGCGACGATCGTCACCGTGTCGCCGTCGATCGTCGCCACGTCGGTATCGAGGCTCTGGAAAGACACCGTCAGCCCGGAAGACGCGCTGGCAACCAGGTCAAAGTCGGGGTCTCCGAACGTCTTGGTCTGCCAAGCGCCCTCGGCGAACGTAATGGTTTGGTTGGCCTTGGACACGGTCAGCACCCGGTCCACAGGCGTCGCGGCGTTGTAGGCGGAATTGCCGGCCTGCGTGGCGCGGATGGTGGCCGTACCGGCCCCCACGATCGTCACCGTGTCGCCCGAAATGGTCGCCACGGCCGTGTTGAGGCTCTCGAAGCTGACATCCAGCCCCGACGAGGCGGTGGCCACCAGGTCGAACGCGGCATCGCCGTAGGTCTTGCTCTGCCATGCGCCTTCCTCAAACGTGATCGTCTGGTCGTCCTTGGGCTGAGTTTCGGTGATAGCCCCGGCGATTAAATAGTAGGCATCGCCCTCCAACGGCCACACGAAGTTGGCGTCGTCCGACCCGTCGATCCAGATCTCGTCCGTCGTGGTGGTGAAGGTGGGGTCGATACTGAAGGTATCGTCGCCGGTCGCCTTCTGCCACTTGGGCGTTCCGAGTTCGCAGAACCGCAGCAGGTAGGTCAGTTCGGCGCTGGCATCCAGCACATCCACCTCGACCGTCCACCAGCCCAGTTCGGTATCATAGGTCATCGTATGCACGGACCAGCAGTCATCTCCAAGGAACGGGCCCCAGATCTGCGGGTTGTCCGGAACATGGTCGGCCCAGCTCGGCGTCCGGGCATAAAACGTGACGGTCTCGAGGGCCGGCTCCGTTTCGGTCACCCGGCCGCAGAGCAGGTAGAAGTTATCGCCTTCCGACCACACAAAGTGCGAGTCCTGGGACCCGTCGATCCAGATAGCATCCGTCGTGGTGGTGAAGGTGGCGTCGGTGGCGAAGGTGTCATCGCCGGTCGCCTTCTGGTACTTGTTGGTTCCATTTTCGCTGAACCGCAACTGGTAGGTGATCGCGGCGCTGGCATCCAGCACATCCACCTCGACCTTCCACCATCCCAATTCGGAATCGTAGGTCATGGCATGGTCGGTCCATTCGCTGGTGGTGAACGGACCCCAGATCACCGGGCCATTCGGCGCGCCATCGGCCCAGGACGGAATCCGGGCATAGAACATGACTTGTTCGTATACGATCTCGCCGTCGTCGGTGATGGTGGCGGGCGCCAGGGAGAAGTTGTTGGCATCATACCACGTGTAGCTCGTATCGCTGGAGCCATCGATCCAGATTTCGCCGGTGGTAGTGGTGAAGGTCGGATCGGAGGCGCCGCCGGGCGCCTTTTGGTACTTGGTCGCGGTGGCTTCGCAAAAACGCCACTGATAGGTGATTTCCGCCGTGGAATCCAGCACCTCGACCATCGCGCTCCACCAGCCGCTTTCGCTGTCATAGGTCATGGTGTACCCGGTCCAGTCTACGCCGGTAAACGGTCCCCAAATGGATGGATCATCCGGGTTCCCGTCTTCCCACGAAGGCGTCTTCGCGTAGAAAGTGATGGCGTCGTACCAAACAGACACGCTGACGTTGAACTCTACCGGGTTGTAGCGTGTGCCATCCGTGGGTGTGAAAGTCACCAACTGGTCGGCGGTGCCCCGCTCGGGGGTTGTGGAGGGAGTCGTAAAGGCAAAGGACCCGTCCACGCTGGCGACGCCGTCGCTCAACGTCGAATCCGCCAGGCTGTCGCCGACGAAAATGACACTGGCGGTTGGCGGCGTGGTGATCGTGGGCGTCGCCTTGTTGACGGTGACGTTCACGGTGCTCTGGGCGGTATTGTAGTTGGCGGTGTCGGTGGGCGTGAAGGTCACGCTTTGCGCCTCCGTGCCGATATCGGGCGCCGTGGAAGGCGTTGTGAAGGTAAACGTGCCCTCCGGGGTGGCCTCGCCGTCCGAGAGGGTCGAATCGGCCAGCGTCTGGCCGTAGGTGATCGCCGATGCCGTCGGCCAGGTCGTCACGGAGGGGTCGGCCTTGTTCACGGTGATGGACACGTCACCGTTCGCCGTGTTGTAGGTCTCGTCGTCCGTTGGATAGAACGTCACGTTCTGCGCGGGCCCGCCCACGACGGGAACAATGGTGTCATCCGTCCATTCGAAGGTCCCGGCGACGCTCTCGCCCGCCGAATTGGTGGCCGAACCGCCGCTCAGCGCGGAGTCGGCCAGCGTCTGCCCGTAGGTGATCGCGCCCGCCGTCGGCAGGACCGAGATAAAGACATCCTCCTTTTCCGCGGATTTGACCTGCAGCACCCGGTCCACAGCGGTGGCGGCGTTGTAGTTGTCATTGCCCGCCTGCGTGGCCCGGATGGTGACCGTGCCGACCGCGACGATCGTCACCGTGTCGCCGTCGATCGTCGCCACGTCGGTATCGAGGCTCTGGAAAGACACCGTCAGCCCGGAAGACGCGCTGGCAACCAGGTCAAAGTCGGGGTCTCCGAACGTCTTGGTCTGCCAAGCGCCCTCGGCGAACGTAATGGTTTGGTTGGCCTTGGACACGGTCAGCACCCGGTCCACAGGCGTCGCGGCGTTGTAGGCGGAATTGCCGGCCTGCGTGGCGCGGATGGTGGCCGTACCGGCCCCCACGATCGTCACCGTGTCGCCCGAAATGGTCGCCACGGCCGTGTTGAGGCTCTCGAAGCTGACATCCAGCCCCGACGAGGCGGTGGCCACCAGGTCGAACGCGGCATCGCCGTAGGTCTTGCTCTGCCATGCGCCTTCCTCAAACGTGATCGTCTGGTCGTCCTTGGGCTGAGTTTCGGTGATAGCCCCGGCGATTAAATAGTAGGCATCGCCCTCCAACGGCCACACGAAGTTGGCGTCGTCCGACCCGTCGATCCAGATCTCGTCCGTCGTGGTGGTGAAGGTGGGGTCGATACTGAAGGTATCGTCGCCGGTCGCCTTCTGCCACTTGGGCGTTCCGAGTTCGCAGAACCGCAGCAGGTAGGTCAGTTCGGCGCTGGCATCCAGCACATCCACCTCGACCGTCCACCAGCCCAGTTCGGTATCATAGGTCATCGTATGCACGGACCAGCAGTCATCTCCAAGGAACGGGCCCCAGATCTGCGGGTTGTCCGGAACATGGTCGGCCCAGCTCGGCGTCCGGGCATAAAACGTGACGGTCTCGAGGGCCGGCTCCGTTTCGGTCACCCGGCCGCAGAGCAGGTAGAAGTTATCGCCTTCCGACCACACAAAGTGCGAGTCCTGGGACCCGTCGATCCAGATAGCATCCGTCGTGGTGGTGAAGGTGGCGTCGGTGGCGAAGGTGTCATCGCCGGTCGCCTTCTGGTACTTGTTGGTTCCATTTTCGCTGAACCGCAACTGGTAGGTGATCGCGGCGCTGGCATCCAGCACATCCACCTCGACCTTCCACCATCCCAATTCGGAATCGTAGGTCATGGCATGGTCGGTCCATTCGCTGGTGGTGAACGGACCCCAGATCACCGGGCCATTCGGCGCGCCATCGGCCCAGGACGGAATCCGGGCATAGAACATGACTTGTTCGTATACGATCTCGCCGTCGTCGGTGATGGTGGCGGGCGCCAGGGAGAAGTTGTTGGCATCATACCACGTGTAGCTCGTATCGCTGGAGCCATCGATCCAGATTTCGCCGGTGGTAGTGGTGAAGGTCGGATCGGAGGCGCCGCCGGGCGCCTTTTGGTACTTGGTCGCGGTGGCTTCGCAAAAACGCCACTGATAGGTGATTTGGGCCGTGGCGTCATCCACCTCCACCATCACGCTCCACCAGCCGCTTTCACTGTCATAGGTCATGGTGTGCCCGGACCAGCCCTGGGCGGCGACAAACGGACCCCAGACCTGCGGGTCGTTGGGATTATGGTCCGCCCAGGAAGGCGTCTTCGCGTAGAAGGTGATGGCATCATACCAAACAGACACGCTGACGTTGAACTGGACGGTGTTGTAGCGGGTGCCATCCGTGGGCGTGAAGGTCACTGACTGGTCGGCCGTGCCGCGAGCGGGGGTTGTGGAGGGAGTCGTAAAGGCAAAGGTTCCGTCCACGCTGGCGGCACCACCACTCAACGTCGAATCCGCCAGGCTGTCGCCGACGAAAATGATGCTGGCGGTCGGCGGCGTGGTGATCGTGGGCGTCGCCTTGTTGACGGTGACACTCACGGTGCTCTGGGCGGTATTGTAGTTGGCGGTATCGGTCGGCGTGTAGGTCACGCTTTGCGCCGCCGTGCCGATATCGGGCGCCGTGGAGGGCGTTGTGAAGGCAAATGAGCCCGCCGGGGTGGCCGAGCCGCCCGAGAGCGTCGAGCTGGCCAGCGTCTGGCCGTAGGTGATCGCCGACGCCGTCGGCCAGGTCGTCACGGAGGGGTCGGCCTTGTTCACGGTGATGGCCACGGTGCTGATCGCCGTGTTGTAGGCCTCGTCGTCGTCCGGATAGAACGTCACGCTCTGCGCGGGCGAGCCTACGACCGGCACGATGGTGTCATCGCTCCATTCGAAATGTCCGTCTACGTTCGCCGAGCCGCCCGACAGCGTTGAACTTGCCAGCGTCTGGCCGTAGGTGATCGCGCTGGAGGTCGGCCAGGTATCAATCACCGGGTCCTGCTTCTCCACCTCGTTGACCGTCAGGCTCACGTCGTTTTGCGCGGTGTTGTAGTTCACGGTATCGGTGGGCGTGAAGGTCACGCTGTAGGACGCGGTGCCAGCTTCCGTCGGCTCATAGGAAGGATTGGTCCAGGCAAACGACCCGGCCGGCGTGGACGAACCGCCTACCAGCGATGAATCGGACAGCGTCTGCCCGAGGGTGATCGCCGTCGCCGTCGGCCAGCCCGACACCGTCGGATTCTTCTTGCTGACCGTCAGGGTCCGCTGCACGGACGTCGCCGCATTGTAGTTGTTGTTGCCCGCCTGCGAGGCCGTGATCGTCGTCGTCCCCGCCTTGAGAATGGTCACCGTGTTGCCGGACACCGTCGCGACGCTCGTGTCCGAGCTCGCAAAGCTGACCGTCAGCCCCGAGGAGGCCGTGGCGGAAAGGTTGAAATTGGCGTCCCCGTAGGTCTTGCTCTGCCAGGCCCCCTCGGCAAACGTGATGGTCTGGTTGTACTTGACCGTCGGCTGAATCTTCAGGTCGTTGAAGAACGGCTCGCGGTTGCCGTTGTTGTCGCTTTGCCGGTTGATGTAAAATTGGATCGAAGTCGGGGCGCCGGCGGTGATCGTTGTTGTGTACGTCCCGCTGCCATCGCGGTCGTTGGCGGTGATGGTCAATTGCGTGGTGTTGATCCGCTTGATCGTCCAGGTCATGGCGTTGACCCCGTAGCCGAAGGCGGTATTGACGCCGTTGACCGTGATATTCGCATTGCCCGCGTTGTTGATATCAATCACCTGGGAGGCACCGGCGAAGATCTTGATGCCCTTGCCGGGGGTGCTGCCGGAATCCCAGTTGAAGGCCCACTTGAAGCTCAACTCGTCGCCCACGGCCAGGGCCGTGAATGTGCGGGTGGCTTCCACTTTGTTGCCGGCGGCGGTATGCGCATACATGCCCCAGGAGGGATTGGTCATGCCGCTGAGGCCTTTCTCCGCCGGATTGCCGGCGTAGCTGCCTTTCCAGTCACCGCCTGTGTAAACGATGGACCAGGCGTTGAAGCCGGAGCCGCCGTTGGAGCCATTGGCCCAACTGCCGCCGGAGTAGGCGGACTGGCTGGCGTTGTCCCACGCCTTGGGGTCCATCTGCGCGGAAACCCCGGACGAGAAATAAAAAAGGCCCATCGCTGCTCCGAGGGCCCAACCGATACGCTTGCGGATCGTGGATGTAATCATGATTCTGCCTCCGGTACCTTTTTTTTAAATCCCTATCTGCGTTTAGACACCCCTCCGGGCAGTTGTCTGACAGGCTATGGGGCCAAAATCAATATGTAAAGATAAAAAAATCAAGAAAATGCGCAAAAATGCAAAATTCTCGCATATTCCCCCCCCCCCAAAGCGGTCGAAACGTAACCGGGCGGCCTTGCGCCCACGCCCCCCCGCGGCCAGCCATTCGTCTCTCGCCAAGCACGCCAAGCCGCCAAGTTCCAGAGGATTGAATATTGGCTATTGAGATCCTGCTTGTTTATAGGCCCGCCCTCTGTGGCGGGCGGGATTTACGCCGGGCGCAGAGGCCCGGCCTACAGCCGGACCATGAACCTGCCAGACACGGCGGCGCATCCAAAAACAAAACTTGCTTGCCAAAGAAGAACCATGCCAACCTGCCGCCGATGGCGCCAAAACCTACGTGCGGTGATATTGAACCACATCGTCCCCATCGCCTGCGCCGGTTAAAAACCGTTTGGACATTGCGCGGACGGCCGTTGTTTTTCGTGACCATCTGCACGGCCAAGCGCCAAGCATGGTTGGGCGACAAGGTCATCCATGACGCTTTTCGCGAATTTTGCGCCCGATCGCCGACCCAGGCCGCCGTGTGGATCGGTAAATACGTCCTGATGCCCGACCACATCCATGTTTTCGTTTCCGCGGAAGGGTCCCAAAGCCTTTCGCGCTGGGTGGCCGCCCTGAAAGGATATCTGGGCGCCATCAAGCGCCGACAGCAAATTCCCGGTCCAGCTTGGCAAACGGGATTCTTCGACCATCTCTTGCGTAGCAGCGAATCCTCCGGCGACAAATGGAATTACGTGTGCATGAATCCAGTCCGGGCAGGCTTGGTTGCCAAACCGGAAGATTGGCCCTACGCCGGGGAAATCGATTTTCTGCTCTGGTGATTGCGGGCAGGTAATTTTTGAGGTTTTTGCAGGCCACGGCGGCGGGGTTGCGTGATTCCCGATCCCGCCGGGCGCAGAGGCCCGGCCTACAGCCGATCGGTTTCCCGATTTTGTAGGCCCGCCCTCTGTGGTGGGCGCGGTTCCCGATCCCGTCCGGCAGCCGCCGGACCAACAGCGGGACCCAACAGCCCGCCGGGCGCAGAGGCCCGGGCCTACAGCCGAGCCGAACAGCCATGCTCACGCCAAGGACGCCAGGTTCCAAACCTTGGACATTGGATATTGAATATTGAATATTTAGCCCCTCCCCCGCCGACCTCGTTCACCCGCCACGCAAGGTGGCAGGGGTCCGGGAACCCCCGTGGCCGGCCAAAATATCGCGTAATTCGCGAATTTCGTAGTTTCAGGCGCCCTATTCCTCGTCCACCTGGATGGTGTAGATGCCGAGGCTGCCGGCATCCTGGTCCAGATATTCATTGACGGGCGGGGTGGCGGGGATGCCGGTGGCGACCGGGCGGAAGCCGTCCAAACCCTCCAGCAGGTTGGTTGACCGCAGGATCCGATAGAACTCGTCTTCGCGGCTGAGCCAGCGCAGGACCATCCCGTTTTCGGCCTGGGTGATGGGATTGTCGTCCTTGAAAGTCAAGGCGCCCGCAATCCGTTCGAACGGGCCGTGGATTTGGCGACCACCGTCGTTTTCGAGTTCAATCAGCCGATAGACATATGTGCCGCCCGGCGCGGCGCCGGAATCCACCCGCGCGTAGGACGCGCCCAGGCCATCCTCGCCGCGGGCATAGATGATCTCGTCGTTCATCCGCACCCAGGCGTTGCCGTCCTGGCGCTCCAGCCAGAAGCCGACGGTCTGTTGCTCGGACGCCGTCCGCCAGCGGGCCACGACGACTCCATTCTCCACGTCGAGGGTGAAGCTGTAAAGTACCACGCGGGTGGGCGTGGTGTAGGTCACGACGATCCAGTCGCCGCCCGTGCGGGGCCACTCCTCGATGGCCAGGATCGCATCTTCCGGAATGTCCCAGGCGGTCCCGATGATCATGTTCGCCGCGCTGCTGCCGGAGTCGCCGGTGGCAATGATCCAGTAATACGCCTCATTCGGATCGAATTCGCTCGGAGCGGTGGTTGGCAGGTTGACGGTCAAGCCGGCGCTGCCGGCGGTCACAGAGCCGGAAGCATCGATCAGGTCGCAATCGGTGCTGCCCAGGCCGGTGATGTCGCACTCGTAGGTTCCGCCACCCGTACCACCCAGGTTCGCGGCCCCGTTCACGGTCAGCGTAGCCTGGTCCACTCCCGTGGAATCGCCCGGACTGACTGCGCCGTCGTTTTGCAGGGTCAGCGCGCCGATCGTGCCCTCGCCCATCAGCAGCGAGCTGCCGTCGGCCGTGGCATCCACCACGTGCGCGGAGTTGGCGGACGAGGCGCCGGAACTGACCACCCAGACGCCGTTGCTAACGCTCGTCAGGCCGTCGTAGCTGTTCACGCCGTTGATAAACACCGTGCCGTTGCCGGTTTTGACGACGTCGTTGGAAAGGAACGTGGTCTGTTTGCCGCCCGAACCTTCGCCCGCGCCCTTGGTGAGCGCCCCGTTGAACGTCATCGTGCCCGTGCCGTCCGTCGTCAGGGTCAGGCTGTCGTGGAGGTAAACCGTGCCGTCGAAATTGACGTCGCACGCCGTGTCGACGAGAATGGACTTGGTATCGTTAAAATCCGTATAGCCGCGGATATTGATCGTGTTGTCCACATCGATCTCGTCCTCCGTGTAGTTAAGGATGGTAGCCCCGTTGTTGCCCGACAGGTCGGCGCCGAGATTAATCCACCCGGTGGCGCCAAAGGCATCCGCGACCGCGGTTTCGATGGTGCCTTTGTCCAGATATATGTCGCCTGTATAGTTTTCGTTTACTTCGTTCATTACGAGGGTGCCGGCGAGCTTCTTGACGAGATCGCCGTCGCCCGTAAGTTCGCCGGCCAGCGTGACGGTGCCGCCGGTGTCGGCCTTGATGTAGAACTGGCGGTCGGTGCTGGCCGCCCAGACGGCGTTATTCACGACCGGCCCGTTGATGGTCACGGTGTTGGCGCCAACGTTGATGCACCCGCCGTACTCGTCGATCGTGAGCGTGCGCCCGGCATTCAGCGTCGTGGCGCCCGTGATCCACAAGCCGCCCTCTTCCCCGGCGTCGATCAGGATATCGCCGGAGGTGTCGCCCAGGTTGCCGTCGCCGGATACGTACACCTTGCTATTGGCGCCGGTGATGGTCGTGCCTCCGGAATAGGTGTTGGCGCCGCTCAACGTCAGGGAGCCATTATCGTACTTGGCCAGCCCGCCAGCGCCGCTGATCTCGCCGGACATGGATACAACCTTCCCGTTGAGCGTGGCCACAAGGAGGTCCTGGCCGTTGTTGTCGATGTCGCCGCCGAAAGTCAGGCCGCCGCCGGTGGCGCCGATGTTCAGCGGTTCGGTGTCGTCGCCCTCGAGATCCACGTTGATTACGTGGGTGGCGGACGCATTGTTCACGATGGCCGGTTCCGTGCCGCAAAGGTCCGCGAAGGACAGCGCGTTGCCGGTCAGCGTGCGCGCCTCGGTGGCGCTGGAGCCATATTCCAGCTTGTTGATGGTCAAGCTCGACACGTCGTTGTACCAGGCAAGCTGGACGTTGTTGTCGACCTTGATGTGGACTTCATTCTCCGGCTCGGTGAAATAATTGGGGTTGGAATACCACGGATAATCCCCGGTGCCCGGCCAGACCCAGTTGCCGCTGTCCGCTTCGGCGCGCCAGTCGAATATGTTCGGCGTGGACGATTGGATCGTCACCGTCGCCACCAAGGAGTTTGCCTCGCTGCAGGTGCTGTTCTGCACTACGGCGCGATAGTAGGTCGTCGCGGTGATGGTCGGCGCGTTGTCCAGCGTCGTGGTCGTGTTGGCGATGTCGTGCACGTCGCTGGCGAAATTGTCGGAGGAGTACTGCCACTTGACGACGTTGCCGACGTTGTCGGAGAGGCTGATCGTCGGCGCCGTGCCGGAACAGACGGAGGAGTCCACCGCCGCCGCGGTGCCGCCCGCGGAGGCAGGAATGACCGTCACTTCCACCGAAGCGCAGGCCGAGTTATAGTTGCAGGGGCTACCGTCTTCGTAGCGGCCGTAGTAGGTCGTGGTCGTCGTCGGGCTAACGCTGGCACCGTTGCCGGTGGCCGCCAGCGTGCCGCCGCACGACCCGGTGTACCACTTGACCGTCTCGCTGGTCCCGCCCCCGCCGCCGTTCAGCGTCAGAGTGGTTGAACTACCGCTGCAAATCGTCGCGGAACCCGCCGTGGCCGATGTTGGATCCGCCGATTTCGTATTTACCGTCAGCGTGGCGTTGCCGTCGGCGTTGACGGCGGTCGTACCGCAGGCGTCCGTGACCACGCAGCGGTATTTGTAGCCGCTCATGCCCGAGGTCGTGGCCACGGTGGTGAAGGTGGGCGTCGTGAAGTTGGAGCCGTCCGACGACGTGCAATCGGCCCAGGAACTGCCTTTCCAGACCTGCCATTTGTAGGTGGGCGTCGTGCCAGCATTGGCCGTCACGCTGAACTGCGCCGTCGAGCCTAGGCAGACGGTGGCGTTGGCCGGCTGCGTGCCGATGGTCACTGTTGTGCAGGCGTTGGCCGTAACGCCGGCCGAATAGTAACTCCAGTTTTCGGCAAAGAAATAATAGTAGTACTTGGTACCCGCGGAAAGCCCGGTGTCGCTGGTGGTCGTCCCGCTGGTCCGATAGATGCATCGGTAGCTGATGCCGCCAAGCGTATAGTCGGTGTTGGGATTGTAGGTCGTGCCGCCGACGGGCGTAGGCGCGGTAGCGCTGGTGGAACGGAAGATTATGGTATCCTTGGAGGAGCCGCCGGATACGCCTTTTGTCCAGCCCAAATCGATTTGCGAAGAACTGGCTTGGCTGGCCGACTGGGCGGAGGGCGCGACCAGCGTGCTGACGGTATAGCTGCCGGACACGAAGGTGCCCGACCCCTCGTTCCAGGAACTCTGGCCAGTGTACCAATGCCCATTGTCGCCAATGGAAGTTCCCCAGCCAAGCCAGAGGGAGTAATACCACGTTGCCACGGACGTACCTTGGAAGGCGGCGCTCTTGACGCCCTCGTTGCCCCCATAGCCATCTCCGGCCTCATCCACCCATGCCAGGTCCTGCCAGTTCATGCCGGCACTGGTGTTCACCGTGCCCGCGCCGGCCTTTTTATATGTTGCGCCCCAGCCGTCCGCATTGACATCCCAATGGAATTCAATCGAGTCGCCCAAATAGATGGTGGGATTCTCACTGGCTTGCCTGGCGGTATCGCGTATGGCCCAGCCCCAGGCCCACGCGGATGCCGGCAGCAGGGTGCAAGCCAAGGCTACCCCCAGCAAAAGGTTCGGTCCGCGGCGCGTTAAGTTGAAGCGGGATGGGATTAAGGAAATCATGGCGGAACTCCTTGTATTCGGCCAATCAATTCCGGACGGATCGTGGGCACACCTCTACTCTTATATACAAATAGCTTAGTCCGCCCCCAAACAGGTTGTAAAGTGAAAGCTGGAAAAAAATTATACTTCGCATTGCCTCATAATAGATGACACCCAAGGATCTGGGCCGGTGGGGGGAGGAAAAAGCCGTTGCCTCAAAATATATGACACCCGAAAAGGAGGCATGGACATGAGCATGGCATCACTGGAAACCTA